>SAMEA5043665__coassemble_285_pt1 | contig 11562 bp, 13 predicted proteins | sample SAMEA5043665__metabat2_low_PE_004 | metagenome-assembled genome bin SAMEA5043665 (sample SAMEA5043665) | Gadus morhua | reverse complement strand
AAGAGTCAGTCCTGAAGAGTCAGTCCTGAAGAGTCAGTCCTGAAGAGTCAGTCCTGAATTCAAGTAACAAGAATCGGTATTGAGAATCAGTGATACCAGCTCTCATCGTCATCCAGATCGTTCAGATCGTTCAGATCATCCAGATCATCCAGATCATCCAAGTCTTCTTCGTCGAAATCATTACTCAGTTGTTTTTTGAGTTTTTTTCGTTCGAAGTAGGTCTCTATTCCCTTGCGGATGGTTCGTATACGCTTACTTTTTCCCTTCTGGTGCTTGGGTTTTTTACGACGGAGTTCTGGGTCTTCGGGTTGGCCATCAGGGGCCATATTTTCATTTTCTGTCAGGCGGGACATGGTCAAATCCTTTTGTACTGCTGCCATATGTTCAACTCTAGAAAATCAGTGGCAGAGTTCAAAGGGATTGTAATACTCAATTAGAATAAGACGGCCGTTACTGGTTACAGCTGGTTTTTAGGAGCTGGGTGTTCGTCAATATCCTGTCTGTGAATGGTCTGGCAGCCAACTGCTATCAGGAAGTCTGCACACGATAGTATCCAGACGACCATCCGGATAGAGGCGAAGACGACGGTAGCCCGGTTGGGAATCATCAATAGCAAAATCTGAGGCCCTGGGCGTGAACTGAAGGCTGGTTGAAGGAGTGCCCAGAATACGCAGGCCTTGGGTGATCGTATCCTGTTGCTGATGGATATGACCGTAGATAATCGCTTGCACCTGTGGGTATCCCTTCAGCAAAGTCAGCAGAGCGTCACTGTTCTTCAGGCGGCTGGGATCCATCCAGCTGCTGCCAATGGGCAGCGGGTGGTGGTGCATGGCGATCAGTATGGGAGTTTCTGAGTTGTGTGCCAACTCACTCTCAAGCCGGAGCAGTTCTGTCGGGGTGAGTTCGCCGTACTCTTGTCCTGGTACTTGAGTATTGAGCAGGACTATGTGCCAGTGACGTACAGTCACAGAGGGGAGGAAGTTGCCCTGATAGAGCGTGCTGGTGGCGAGACTCATATCATCATGGTTGCCGCGCAGCCAGGAAAACGGAATGCCGGTCTCTGATAACACCTTGTGGCAGTAGTGATAGGATGCCAGAGAGTCATCCTGGGAGATGTCACCGGTGACCACAATATGATCAATTTTCGACTCTTGTGTGCGCATCATTTGCACGACATCGGCGAACGATTGTCCGGTACGGATACCCATAAGGGCCTGGTTATTGTCACCAAACAGGTGACAATCGCTGATTTGAATGAGAGTAGCTGGTGATTGTAACAAGGTAGATCCGTTGTTATCTGTCATTGGTCTGGTAACTATCATAAAGTGCAGCAGGAGATTAACTCCATAGCTATGGATTAAATGGTCACTTTGCCGGTGGCAAGACAGTGATCCAGCCATTCACCCAGTATCTGGTTGAGCTGTTGTTTTTCATCGGGTTGGTGCATGTTCGGGTTTGGATATTCATAGCTGGCCTGTAGCTGGCGGTAGCCGTTTGCCGTGATCACTTCCGCCATGCGAACATCATGATAGAGGCGGACAACAAAGCGGGGCAGGGTGAGCCAGTCATGGGAACAGGTTATTTGCGTCAGGGATATCACCGTGGTGTAACGGGTCTGTTCTATAACCTCAAGTTCAGTTTTTGAGTACTGTCCATGCCACTCGGTGGCAAACTTTTCTGTTTGTCCGATCCCGGCACAAAGAACGGTTCCTGCCAGTTTAAACAGGCGTACATAATTCACTTCGCAGGCAGTCTGCAAACCGACAAGATCAACCTTGTAGGCAGCTTTACAGCTTTTGCCGGCAGCCCGTTTTTCTGGCAAAACTGCCGATTTTTTCATAGAAAAACTCCGTTGTTGCATTCTCAGAAATGCTGATTTATCTCTGAGTATAACTGTGAGAAAAACATCCATCATACAGGTGCATACAATGGGAATACGGATTGGTGACAATATCTGCTTAAATTTCGGCGCAGCCAGTGGTAGTTTTGCGTGTTACTTGATAAAACAAGACATTATTAATTCAGTTTTGCACAGTATAATGCTGTTGACATTGACTTTCGGGAGGTTTTTTCCGTTCCGGATTTGATGAGCAATTGATCAGCAACTGTCTGATGGCTCTGCCAGTTCATCAGTAAAAGCAAAAAAAATTTTAGATACAGGAATACGAATCATGCTACCCACGCGATTGCTCACAGGAATACGTACGGCGCTAGTGGCTCCGGTACTCTTCAGTGCCAGCCTTTATGCCGGTGAGACTGTTAATTTAATGCAGGTTTACGAACTGGCCTTGAAAAACGATGCAGAGCTGGCAGCAGCACAAGCCTCTTTTAAAGCGGCAGAGGAGGCGGTTCCCCAGAGTCGGGCCGCATTATTGCCTACCATAAACCTGACGGCACAGACCGCAGACAATCGTCGTTCGATGCTGGAATCCGGCCCTATTGCGGGTGGTCGAACCAATAACTGGAATACCCACGGCTGGAGCGCATCTCTGAATCAGCCGCTGTTTAACCTTGCCTCCTGGTTTAACTTTGAACGGGCCGGGTATTTGACCGATCAGGCGAGTGTGAGTCTGGCTATTGTTCAACAGGATCTGATTCTGCGAGTTGCTGAAGCCTACTTTAATGTACTGTTGGCTCAGGAGAGTCTGGCGACAACTGTCGCAGAAGAGCGTGCTCTGGAGGGCCAGCTGGAACAGACCCAGCAGCGTTATAATGTTGGTCTGATCGCAGAAACTGATGTGCTGGAAGCGCGTGCTGCCTATGATGCATCCCGTGTTGCCCGCATTCAGGCGGATAATCAGGTGTATGTTGCGCGGGAAGGTGTACGGACACTGACCAATACCTCAATCGAGAAGATGGAAACGCTGGATAAGAGTATGCCAGTGGCAACGCCTGTGCCTGCCATCGTGGAAGAGTGGGTGACGACTGCTATCGCCCAAAACCTGAATCTGGATGCATCCCGTAAGGGGATTGATGCGGCCGGCTCTCAGCTCCGTGCCAGCCGTTCCGGTCATGCGCCCACCTTGAATGCAGTGGCCTCTTATTCCCATGATGTTGGTCCCGGTAGTCGAATTAACGGCACAGATGGCTCAAATTTTGTGAGCAGTGGCAAAACCAACGACACAGTATTCGGTCTGCAGTTGAATGTGCCTATTTTCTCTGGTGGTTTCACTCAGTCCAAGGTGCGTGAGGCAGGCTATAAGCTGGAAGAGAGTCAGATGAATTATGATCTTTCTCTGCGCACCGTCAGTGCCAACACCCGTAATCTGTACAACACCGTGAATGCGGACTCTCAGCGCATAGATGCTCGCTGTCGTGCCATTGAGTCATCCAGCAGTGCCTTGAGAGCGACGGAAAGTGGTTATGAAGTAGGCACCCGCAATATCGTCGATGTGCTGAATGCCCAGAAGACCCTCTATGCTGCCCAGCGTGACTACCTGCAGGCTCGTTATGAGTTTATCGTCAACACCCTCAAACTGAAGCAGCAGGCTGGCACTTTGAGCCCGCAGGATTTGCAGGATCTGAACGCCTGGGTTCGCCCCAATAAGGACAGTGATCTCGACACTATTTGCCAGAAGAAGGCGTAGAGCAATTGTAGTACAGATTAGGGAAAGAGCTTGGTGCGAGATTGATTTGCACCGGGCTTTTTGATTTCGGGTGATGCTTGCGCTTGAGGTGCATTGATAACCCGGCTGCCTGTTTAAATGATCCATCACAGAGGGTGCATTTGTATGTCTTTTTTGTGTCGTGGGTAAGTCTATGTTGAGCGCAGTTACTCTTTTGAGAAAACGACTTGGGGCATAAATCACACTGGTGAGATCTATTGGCAGGTTTTCCTTTGGAGTGGACCATCATAATATGATTTGTTAACGATGCTCTGCGTGAAAATGATTTGCTGCAATGCTGACACCAATACTTATTTGTCGTCAGGTATGATTCTTTATTAGCATGGGTGGATAAAGAACGTTCTCTAGTACCGTGGCCTTTGTTCGGGGTCTTTTCAACTGGGGTTTGGGACATATTATGTGAGCTCTTGTTTGTTGAGTTACCCGGCGGTAATTGTTCAGAAACTATATTGGGTGGTTGGTTCAAGGCCATCTTTACGTACACGGCTGAGGCCGTCGCTGTCAACATGTTGAACGGACTGTTTACCGGACCATCCGGCGGCGGCTGGGTTGTTGCTTCTCCGACAACTGGTTGGACCAGTGTGGGGGGGCTTTACTACGGGTCTACAATTGACAAGAGGCGTTTCATTATTTTTGGACATCGGATGGGATGCGCCGTCGATATACAAGAATGTTTCTACTTTGTTAGAAACGGCTACTTCAAAAGTGGAGGCTTGGTGGCCTATAGAAAAGCGCGTGAAATTATCCTTATTATTATTCTTATTTTTGCAATACAAAACGTTGTCATTTTTAGAGGTGCATACTGTTGATCCTATAGTTGTAATGTTTGCGGGCACCCCATTAAGTTAGATGATTAATATGGGGCCTTTTGAGGCTATTTGCATTTGTTGACTATCAGGATTGGAAATTTTAAAGGAATAGTGAGTATCCGAAAACTCTCCGGCCAATGCTGTTTTGAGAAATAGCAGAATGACGAGCAGAAACAGCGCAGGCAAATAAGCACGAAATCCACAAAAACTCATACCAACCCCCTGACTAAACAGATGGTAATGATAGCTGGTCAGGGTGGGGGGGCAGGATTTTTTTAATGGGGGCGTTACATCAGGCGAACAGCCAACGCCAGTTGTCTGCCCAGAGCGCCACGATTAGCATCCATCACCCTTTTTGTCGCCTGACTGGCTGTGTCCCAGGCACGGTTATCCGTTAGCAGAGTCTCCGCCTGTTGGTGCAAATCGGCACTGTTGTTTACGGTCAACAGGGCACCAGCTTTTTCCAGTTTTTTATTAACATCAGTGAAGTTGAACACATGCGGGCCGGAGAGTACCGGTATATCCAATGCGGCCGGTTCCAGCGGATTGTGTCCCCCATGTTCAACCAGACTGCCACCGACAAAGGCAACATCTGTCGTTCCGTAAAGTAGCATCAGCTCACCCATAGTATCGCCGAGCAGAACATCCGTTTCCGGTGTGATGTTCTCTCCGCTACTGCGTTTTACACTTTTCCAGCCCTGTCTCTCCAGCAATTCATGAACGGACTGAAAGCGTTCCGGGTGACGGGGGACAAGAATCAATAACAGTTCAGGCAGCGTTTTACGAAGCTGACGAAAGGCCTCAAGAATTTGCTCATCTTCGCCCTTATGGGTGCTGGCTGCGATCAGAATACGCGCCTGTTCGCTGCGCCCTGTCAGCCACTCTTGACGCAGTGCGGATACGTTCGCTTTCAGCTCTTGCGAAACGGTAATGTCATATTTCAGCGTACCGGTAACCTGCAAGCGATCTTCAGGAAAACCCAGCGCGATAAACCGTTTGGCATCGTCGTCTGTCTGGGCGGCAACAAAAGAGAGTTGTTGCAGCATAGTGCGGGTTAGAGAGCCAAAACGGGCATAACCCTTTGCCGAACGGGCTGAAAGCCGGGCGTTGGTCAGCAGAGTAGGAATGCCTCTTTTATGACAGGCGGCAACGGTGTTGGGCCAGAGCTCGGTCTCCATAAAAATAGCCAGTTCCGGTCGGGTACGTTTTAGAAAGCGGCTTATGGCATCGGGGAGATCATAGGGGACGTAAACATGGAAAACCCTGCCGCTCTGAATCTCATCAGCGTAAAGCTTCTGCACCTGTTCTGAGCCCGTCGGAGTCATGGTGGTGATAACGATTCGATGATCCGGCAGGGTTGTCAGCAGTTTTCTGACCAGCGGTGCGGCCGCAATCGATTCTCCCACCGAGACGGTATGCAGCCAGATGCTCTGTTGAGAGCCAACGGGAGCTTTGAACAGGCCAAAGCGCTCATTCCAGCGTTGGGCATAGGCCGGCGATTTCCAGGCCCGGTACAGTAGCCGCAGGACGATCAGCGGTAGGGCAAGGTAGAAAGTCAGGGTGTAGAGAGAGCGTGACATTGGACACTATTTTTTGAGATAGGTGGCTTATTATCCGCAAGCTTGGCGCTTCGTGCCATAGCCGGTTGACCACATCCTTATATATACTGCTGATCATTCTTTCCCCGTCAGATAATGAAAGGCTAACCATGAACCAAGTTATTGCAGCGGATGTCACTATTATCGGTGGCGGTATTGCCGGGCTGTGGCTGTTCCGGCGCCTGAATACTCTGGGTTACAAAGCCCTGCTGCTGGAGAATGAGACCCTTGGTGGTGGCCAGACCATCAAATCCCAGGGCATTATCCACGGCGGCATCAAGTACGCCCTCTCCGGCAACCTGACCAAAGCCTCCGAGTGTATTGCCGGTATGCCGGCCCGCTGGCTCGCCGCCATGCAGGGGGAAGGGGAGCTGGATCTGACCAGTGTCAGCGTGCTCTCGGATCACCAGTATATGTGGACACCCGGTGGCATAGCCTCCCGCATGGCCGCCTTTTTCGGCAGCAAAGCGCTGCGGGGGCGGGTTGAGAATGTCTCCCCGGAACAGCTGCCGGAGGCGTTCAATAATCCTGCCTTCAAAGGGCGTCTCTACAAACTCAATGAGAGCGTGCTGGATGTGGAGTCAGTGGTTAAGGCGCTGATTCACGGTCTGGAAGATCGGCTGATCAAGGTAGACTGGGAAATAGACACCACCCTGAAGCTGAACAAAGATCAGTCTATCGCCGGTATTGAGATTGTGCGTGGTGATCAGCACACTCTGATTGAGGCGAAGCAGTATGTCTTTACGGCTGGTGAAGGCACCGGTGCTCTGCTCAAACGCTGGCAGCAGCCCTCCCCCGAGATGCAGGTGCGCCCTCTGCATATGGTGATGGTTGAGCATGATTATCCGCATCCGGTTTACGCTCACTGTGTGGGTGCTGATATCGTGCCCCGTATCACCATTACCAGCCATCCGACTGAAGAGGGTCGCTGGGTCTGGTATATGGGAGGCGAGATTGCCGAGTCCGGTGTGAAGCGCGATGCGGATAAACAGATTGCGCTGGCGAAAAAGGAGCTGACCAGGCTGATGCCCTGGGTCGATTTTGGTCGCAGCCGTTGGGGCACGCTGCGGGTGAACCGTGCCGAACCTAAACAGGGCAAGCTGTTGCGTCCGGATGCGGCCTTCTGCAAGCCGGTACACAATGCCATGGTGACTTGGCCGACCAAGCTGGCTTTGGCACCTAATCTCTCCGACGAGGTGCTGAAAAATCTGGAGGCACTGAATATCAAACCGGAAGGCAACGAAGGGTTTGCCGCACCGGAGTTGCCGCGCCCGGAGATCACCAAGCCGTTCTGGGAAGGTTGTTTGCAGGATTAAAGGGAGTTTTACGATGAATTCAAATTGGCTGCGCCCGGTAGCGGACACCGGTCTGATGATCTCTCCCATCGGCTTCGGTACTGTGAAGCTGGGTCGCAATGAGCAGGTCAAGTATCCGACCGCTTTTGAGATTCCCGATGATGCCAAAGCTTTGGAGCTGCTGGCGCTGGCGCGGGATCTCGGCATCAATTTGCTCGATACTGCACCAGCCTATGGCACCAGCGAAGAGCGTTTGGGGCCATTGATTAAAGGGCAGCGCGACCATTGGGTGATCTGCACCAAAGTCGGCGAAGAGTTTGAAAACGGCCAGTCCCGTTTTGATTTCACCCCCGAGCATATTCGTTTCAGCATCGAGCGCAGCCTCAAGCGTCTGGGCACTGATTATCTCGATATGGTGCTGGTGCACTCCGATGGTAACGATGAGGAGATTCTTGATCGTTACGGCTCTCTGGAGGTCTTGAATGACCTGAAAAAGCAGGGGCTGATCCGTGCCACCGGTATGTCCACCAAAACCATAGACGGCGGGATTCGTACACTACAGCAAGCAGATTGCGCCATGGTGACCTGGAATCTCAATGAGCAGGGCGAACGGGCAGTGCTGGATTATGCGGCGGAACACGGCAAAGCCATTCTGGTAAAAAAGGCACTGGCCAGCGGCCATTTGGTGGTGGGGAGCGATCCTGTTCAGCAGAGTATGGACTTTGTCTTCTCCCATCCGGGGGTGACCAATGCCATTTTGGGAACGATCAATCCAGCCCATATGCAGCAGAATATCACTGCCGTACAACAGGCGTTGTCCAAATAATGATTGATCAGCAGGAGTTACGCCGGGAGTCGGCCGCCCATTTTCGTACCCGACAGGTGTTGTTAAACCCGGAAGGTGATATCACCCCCTATGGCCCGGCCCTCAGTTTTGCAGAGATGCAGACATTGCGGCAGCGGGGGGAGATTAAGACCATCGCTGGTGGCCAGCTATTTGCCAATCTCGGCATCTCACTGCAATTGATTGTTCACCATAAAGGGCGCAAAGCATTAGTGCTGGTTCAACAGGGGGATGTGTTGAAACTGGTCTCCGGGTATGTGCCGGTTGAGCATCTGGATAATCCCCTTAAAACCGCCTGGGCAGAGCTGATGGAAGAGGTTCTGCCTATCGATGGGGATAACAGGCTTTACGGTTTTGCCGTTAATGGTGAGCCGCTGGATGATCCTTACCTTCTGCAGAGAGAAGGTCTTCTGGATGTTAAACCTGCTGACTTTCTGGTTGGGCTGGAGTCCGAGATGTTGTCGTTTAATAAGGCGGAAAGCTTCTGGCCGGTGACTAGTTATCAGCATGGAGAAACCGCCAGTTTGCAGTTGGTGTATCCGGTATCAGTCACGCTACCGGACACAATCACTCTGCATCATGCAGACGATATGTTTGATCCGGATTCTGATGAACTTATCAGCCGGTTTGATCCTTCTTGCTGCTGTTTGCTGATGGAGCTCACCTCGTACTCCCAGCCCACAGGTAAGGTGTTTACCCTTGAGCAGGGAGAGTGGTTGTTGGTTGATGTCGGAAAGCACCCGCTTTCCGAGTTTTTTCGCGTGGCAGACCCGAAATTCATAGCCTGATGAGTTTACGCAGGATTAATACAATAACTGCAATCGACCTTGGGGTTTTGTCAGATATACTGCCTGTGTGAGAATCAGAATCAATAGGCGATGAGGCATCCAGCAATGATCAGACAATCAATTATTAAACTTCTCTTTCCCGCTATTCTGACGGTTATGGCAAGTACTTCCGCACAGGCTATGGATTTCAGCAAGGCGGATGATGCCGTTGAACTGCGTAAGGGTCAGATGGATCTGATAGGGGCTTACTTTGGTGATATGGGCGCGATGGTCAAAAACAAAAAGCCTTTTAATGCCGAACAATACAAGATCGATGCCGAACGTCTGGCTATGCTGACAAGCTGGGCTGGAACCGGTTTTGAATCCTCCCGTTATATGAACTCGGACTCCAAAGCAAAGCCGGAGATCTGGAAGAATCAGGCCGAGTTCAACAAGATGATGACTGCTTTTGCAGACAGTGCTACCCAACTGAAACTGGCCGCAGCTGGTGGCGATCTGAAAGCCAGTATTCCTGCCTTCAAGGATGTGGCTGAGAGCTGCGGTTCATGCCACAAAAAGTTCAAAAACAAGTAACGGGGTAAGATGAGAGGTCAAAGTTCGATAAGTGACTTCAGAGTTTTTTGATTTTTGCTTTGGCGCTCTTTCTCCTGGGTTTCGGAGCCTTGGCTTTGACCGCCTGAATGGCTGAAAACAGCATATCCAGATCTTTTTTGTAGTTGATCAGCGCTGCACACAGGTCGGGTTTACGCATTGGCAGCTGTTGTGATTCGATGGTTACCAGCTCATCGATGTTGCCCGTGTGTTTTTTAAGATTCTCAAGGCTGCGATCAGCCTGATCTTTCAACACCAGCAGGTCTGCTGGGAGTTGTCCGGCCGGAATTGTGGGACAGAGGGGAGCGTCGAGCCCCGTTATCGAGAACAGAGCCTCGATATCGTTGTAATGCCGTTTGTAATGTTTGAAAGCCCGGTTGGCGCTGCGATTGATATCAGCGGGTTTCATGTTGTTACTCCTCAAGTTGCTTTATTTTTATATTGAGAGCTTTAATGCTTGTTGTCAGGATCACCTCCCTCGCCCGGAGGGGGAAACGGAGTATGGGAGTTGTCTTCAAACGTTCTCGAGTCTCTTCCAGCTCCTTTTTGAATGACTGCAACTGGATTTGCAACCCGGCTTTTTGAATACCCGCTGGTGATGGTGTATTTTTTTCCTGTTTAAGGGTTAAAAGTTCATTTCTTATAGTCTCTGCTCGCTGTTCGAGTGCGCTAATTTGGGTGTTAATGCGTCTCCGTTGGAATGGGAACAGTAATAGCCGCGCTGGGGTTGTCTGCAGCTTCGAAATTTGGCTGCCAATACTGGTGAGTTCTGCATTGAGCTGGACGTAGCGATGTGTATTCGTCAGTACTTGTTGCAGATCTGGAGCTGCACCAGGATTGGCAACATTGTCATCGGGCCCACCAGTGGTGGGGGGAGGCGGTTGCTTTATTGTGGGCCATGTAATGGGTTGTTTTTGTAGACCAAGATCCTTGATCAGCTGCCGTTGCAGCACAATATCCTCAACATTGTTGGTTGCGAGGGTGAGCGCCACTTTACCACCCCACTGCTGTTCGATGGTTTTCAGCTGATTAAAAAATGCAGAGTTCCGGCTGAATCCGTACTCTCTGGCGAGATCTATGAATCCTTCCAGACCATCATCAACATAGGCTGCCGTCAGTTTTATAGACTGCTCGGCAGAGAGATCGAGCGCCTCGCCGGCCTCTTCGATACGATGTTGCACGATGGCAGCTTCAGTAAAGCGTGTGAGTTTTTCACTGGAGATAGCCGGATTGGTGAGAAGGGCGTCAATGCTGTTTTTGGTTTGCTTGAAGACGCTGTCTGCCGAAGATGCGGGAATGCCGGCTTTTTGGGCGGCGGTATCGAATTTTTTTTGGTCTCCGGTAAGAACGGCATTGGCCAGATCGTGAAAGGAGTGTGGCTGCACTCCAATTGTGGCAGCTGCATCATTGATGTGTTCTGTCAATTTTATATCTATGGAAAGGGCTGTTCCACCCAGGCTGGCATCCAGCTCTGCAGCATTCAGATCATACTGCTGAGCCAGTTCTTTAAATTCCAGCAGTATCTCCTCGACTTTGTCATCGGGAATGCCGAAACGCTTGGTTAGCTCCAGAAAACGGTCGGTCTCATTGTGGGTCAGTGCACCGAGATCCAGAGCCAGACTACGCTCTATCCCGCTTGCTTGCGCCAGTTGAAGTACATCCCTCAGTATCAGTGTTGACACAAGTATTTTACTGATCGTTTCTTTCGGTGCGTTGGTGGCGTGGAATAAATTGTCCAATCCGTTTTTTAGTTGCAGCTCCTGATGACTGGATGGTGGTATATCGGCCTTTCCCAGTTGGAAAAAATATTGTTCATCATTGCCGTTCACGTGGGCATGGGCCAGGCGGGCCAGCTGTGTTTTGCTGATCCCAAGATCGGTTGACAGGTCATTGAGCCCATCTCTCAAGGCAGTAGTCTGTGCGGATGTTGGCGATGGTGCTGGAGCCGGAGCCGGAGGCGGTGCCGGTGCTGGAGCCGGTGCTGGAGCCGGTGCTGGAGCCGGTGCTGGAG
>SAMEA5043665__coassemble_267_pt1 | contig 12230 bp, 11 predicted proteins | sample SAMEA5043665__metabat2_low_PE_004 | metagenome-assembled genome bin SAMEA5043665 (sample SAMEA5043665) | Gadus morhua | reverse complement strand
CTCATGGCTGTCTATTAGCGCTCATGGCTGTCTATTAGCGCTCATGGCTGTCTATTAGCGCTCATGGCTGTCTATAGCGCTCATGGCTGTCTATACAGCTCATGGCTGTCTATTAACAAACCTTGCCACCGTTCTATCAGGCTTTCCGATTGGATTTAGTGATAAGGAAGAGGCACTATTTTTTTCTGCGCCACCCCTTGTTCACTCAGCCATTCGGCCAGTGCAATGACGGTTTTAGCCTTGCCGAACATCAACCACTGTGCGTCTTTAAAGCGGGGATCATTCCGCAGCATATCGGCCTGTTTATGGAGAGTGGTATTGTCGGCAGTGTTCACTGAGAGGGTGGCAGAGAGTTGATCCCGTTCCTGACTATAGCCATCCGTCTCTCCGGTTATCAGAACCGTCACGGGTATACCCGTTTCATGCCAGAGGATATCCTCTGCCACAGCCAGCGCTGCACCAATACCGTGATCGGCGCCGAATAGCACCACAGGAAATTGATCGGGATGAAAGCAGCATTCGCCGTCGGGCCCGCGTAGCCAGATGGTCTGACAAGGTTTGGCCTCATCAAACAGCCACGATGAAAACTGACCACCGACTCGCCGTGCTACCTGTATGCGCAAGTCCGGTTCTGCCCAGGGTCGGGAGACCAGCGTATAAAGGTTACCGGGCTGATCTCTGCTCCGGGAGAGTGAGAGAAACTGCCCCGGACGGTAAGTCAGGGGCAGGGAGGGCGAGAGTGTGATCTCTATCAGCGTCGGGGTCAGCAGCCGGGTCTTGGTGATGATAGCCTGCACGGGTTGCAGGTTTCGGTGAAGAAGTTGCAGAGTGATTGGTGTTTCCGGAACGCACTGACAGGCCAGCAGCAGGCCATCTGTTTTCTGTTCCGTCGTCAAGCCTTGTTGTGCCTGCGCGGGAATGTGACCTTGCGTTGCCTGCATGATACAGGAGTGGCACAACCCTGCCCGACAGGACCATGGTACCTGTACGTGATACCTCAGTAGTGTATCCAGTGCCGACTCACCCTGGGCACAGGGATAAATTTTGTTACCAAAATGAATCTCGGCCATTGTTTTTATCCTATGTCTCTTCAATTAGTGTACGACTTTTCAGGTGGGAGTTTTTTATGCGAAAAAATATTCGTGATATGACGTGGCAGCGACGGTCACCTGCGGTGATATTATGGAGGCACAATAATAGAATAATAATAATGCTGGGTTTAAGGGAGTTTGCGCCATGGTTGTGATTCAGGAAGAGGATGTTGTGCAGAGTGTTGCCGACGCGCTGCAATTTATTTCTTATTACCATCCGGTTGATTTTATTCAGGCGGTGCATAAAGCGTGGGAGCGGGAGGCCTCTCCTGCCGCCAGGGATGCTATGGCTCAAATTCTGATTAACTCCCGTATGTGCGCTATGGGCCAGCGTCCGTTGTGTCAGGACACCGGCATTGTCGTTATGTTTGTTAAGATCGGCATGAATGTTCGCTTTGATACCAGAAAGAGTCTGGATGACCTGATTAATGAAGGGGTTCACCAGGCCTACACCCATCCGGATAATGTCTTGCGAGCCTCCATTCTGGCAGACCCTGCGGGCAAGCGTCAGAACACTAAAGACAATACTCCGGCGGTGGTTCACATCCAATTAGTACCCGGTGATACCGTAGAGTTCCGAATCGCGGCCAAAGGGGGTGGTTCGGAGAACAAGGCCAAAATGGCCATGCTGAACCCGTCCGACAGCGTGGTCGACTGGGTGGTAAAAACCGTGCCTACCATGGGTGCAGGCTGGTGTCCGCCCGGTATGCTGGGCATCGGTATCGGAGGCACGGCTGAGAAGTCGGCGCTGTTGGCCAAAGAGTCCCTGATGGATGCTGTTGATATCCACGAACTGCAGGAGCGGGGCCCGCAGAACCGTGCGGAAGAGCTGCGTCTGGAGATCTTTGATGCCGTGAACCGGCTGGGTATCGGTGCCCAGGGTTTGGGCGGTTTGACGACGGTGCTTGATGTCAAGATCAAGGACTACCCAACCCATGCGGCCTCCTTGCCGGTGACGATGATTCCTAATTGTGCCGCCACCCGTCATATTCACTTTGAACTGAATGGCAATGGCCCCGCGCAACTGACGCCCCCCAGTCTGGACGACTATCCGGAGATCAGCCGGGAAGAGGGCGAAAATGTGCGCCGGATCAATCTGGACACCATCACCAAAAAGGATATGGCGTGCTGGCAACCTGGTGACGCGGTGCTGCTCAGCGGCAAGATGCTGACCGGCCGGGATGCCGCCCATAAAAAAATGGTGGATATGCTGGCCAATGGCGAACCGCTGCCCGTTGATCTGGATGGCCGCTTCATCTACTACGTCGGGCCGGTTAATCCGGTAAGAGATGAGGTGGTTGGCCCTGCGGGTCCGACAACATCAACCCGTATGGATAAATTTACCCGCACCCTGCTGGAGCAGGCGGGTCTGATTGGCATGATTGGCAAGGCGGAGCGTGGAGCGGAAGCTATCGAGGCCATCCGGGACAATAAGGCCTGTTATCTGATGGCCGTCGGTGGCGCAGCCTATCTGGTTGCTCAGGCGGTGCAGAAGGCGGAGGTGGTGGCTTTCCCTGAGCTGGGTATGGAAGCGATTTATGAGTTTGAAGTAAAAGATATGCCGGTGACAGTGGCTGTGGATAGCCGTGGTGCTTCCGTGCATCAGCAGGGCCCGGAAGAGTGGAGGAAAAAGATCGCTCAGTTCGAGCCCGTGACCATCATTAAGAACGCTTGAACGGTGAAGCACTCCCGACTAGTTGCGCAGTCTGGCCGGGAGGGATTGTTCTGTGCATCCGAGCCTCAGCCTTTCCCCATGACGATACGGGAAACGAACCGGCTAATGGTGGACTCAGTCCAGTCCCAGAGTCTTGATCTGGAAAGTGGCATCAGGAGATTGCGCCAGTTGTTTGCAGATCATTGGCAGCGTTTCCCGAAGTTGCTTTTCAAGCAGCCAGGTGGGGTTGATCACAAACATGCCACTGCCGAACATACCGCCGGCCTGAGGTCCTTTGACCTGCATTGTGACGTGTAGCCATTTTGCGGCACCACAGTTTTCCAGTTTTTTCGGTAATGTTCGGGAATATTCACTGCTCAGCATCGGATACCAAACGGCATAGACGCCGGTGGCAAAACGCTGAAGTGCATCTTTAAGAGCCTTGACAACAGTGCTGTAGTCTTCCTTGACCTCATAGGGGGGGTCGATCAGTACAAAGGCTCGGCGCTCGATGGGGGGGAGCAGGGCTTTCAGCCCGGTAAAGCCATCGCTGTGGCTGGCGCTGACCCGGTGATCTTTGCGGAAGTTACGATTCAGATCCCGAAAATCTGTTGGGTGCAGTTCAAACAGAGCCAGTTTATCGTAGGGTCTCAGGACCTCAGCGGCGATAGAAGGAGAGCCGGGGTAGACCTTGAGCCTGTTTTTGCTGCCGTTAAAATTTGTGACTATCGACATATAGCCAGACATAGCTTCTGGTAGATCACCTCTCTCCCACAGCAGACCAATACCCTCCTGCCATTCGCAGGTTTTTTGAGCCAGTTTATCATCCAGGGCATAACCACCGGTCGCCGAGTGGGTATCGATGTATCTGAGAGGTTTGTCCTTTTGGATCAGGTGTTCCAGAGTCAGAGTTTGAACAAGGTGCTTGAGAACATCTGCATGGTTGCCAGCATGAAAACCGTGGCGATAACTGAGCATGGTCTGTGTGCCTAAGAAAAACAAGAAGGGGACTATACAGGAATAGCGGTATTTTGTGAGTGCTCACAGAAGCAAGTACTTGCCGCATAGAAGCAGTCATGAGAGCCCGTGTTATGAATGCGGGTATAGCATCTTTTCAGGCATCAAGCAGCTCCATACACTTGGGTTGCCAGCAACCGTTGCTGGCAACCCGAGTGCCAACGTGACTATGGATTGAGTAGGGATTATTTATCGCCCAGCATCTGCTTCTTCAGCGTCTTGCTGGCAGGCTTGTCACCCAGCCAGATGGCAAACAGCGCTTTGCGGAAGTCATCACCGCTGATTTTGATCACTTCCTTGCCGTTACGATAGGCCGTTACACCGACATCGGGAACGCCGACCAGAGTGAAGCTTTCACCCTTTTTGATTTCGGTTTTGGAGAACACTTTCATAAAGGCCTTAATACGATCTTGCAGCGGTGCGATCTTGCCGCCGGTCGCGTTATGAAAGCCCTCTTCAATAGAGTCGACCATGTTATCCGAGGTGATCAAGCTGGAAATAATATCCAATCGTACTGCCGCAGTCGTTTTTCCATCCAGAACGTCGGCTACGCTTTTTGTTTTTGCGGTCGTGTAGAGAGAGCCAACGTAGAGATCCATAAAAAATTTGGAGCGAATGCCGGCACCATTGAGAGTCAAGGACTGGCTGTTCTCCTTGATGGAAGGTTTCAGTTGAACACCGGCAACTTCTATCGCTTGTACAGAAAATGCCAGAAAAAATGACAGTAGAAGTGAGGAAACGTATTTCATAAATCGTACTCCGGAAAATCATACGTCAGAGGTTGTAAATCTGTTTTCTGTCTTGGGAAAATAAGGCAGTGCAGATGGTGAATCATGGACTATTTTTCTCTACTGGACTATCCAAGGTAGAAAAAATGATGCTTAAAACCGTGGTAAGCCATATTTCAATGTGGCCTCGATGGCTATTGGTGCTCTCATTTATGATGCTGGGTGTGTCGGGAGTGTCGGGAGTGTCGGGAGTGTCGGGAGTTCGAGCGAGTAGCTTAGACGTGTATAAGGGAACTCTGAGTTTGCGCAACGATACCGGGATTCCCTTTTTGGTCACCGGTTGCAGTGCAGATCAAAACAATTGGAATCGTTGTTTTCTCACAAGCAATCCTGTTGTAGTTAATCCTGATACGGTTCAGAAGATTGGTGAGTTCAAAAATAATGGCGACTTAGCCAGCGGTTTGTATGCGATTCATCTGCAAGGACAGATCGCTCCCTATTACCAGCTGCACTATCTACTGGACAAACATGTCGTTGATTCCTATTTTACCCTTCAGAATATTGAATCCGGTGGGCATGTTCTCCATATCGACTATAACAATTGCACCCGTAATCCTATGGCTGATGGTGTTATGCGCTGCTGTAGTTTTAGTAAGCGCCATCCGTACAAGATGTTCAGGGAATACAGCTGTGATTGTGAGCTCCCGATAACAGTGGTGCGGTAACAGTCATTTTTCCATCCAGCGATTAAATTTAGTACTGTGCGGTTTTAAGATAAAAGGCGGCGCGCTGTTATCCGCGCGCCGGCTTGATTTTTACGGAGACAATGGCTTGTCTACAGAAAGAGCTTACAGCGCTTTAATAGCTGCCAGCTGCTCTTCCATCTTCTTAAGAGCCATCTTGGCATCTGCCATTTTGGCCTTCTCTTTCTCGATAACATCCGCAGGGGCTTTGCCTACGAATTTCTCGTTGGAGAGTTTGCCTTCAAAGCGAGCCACCTCTTTCTGGAGCTTTTCAACTTCACGACCAAGACGAGCTACTTCTTTATCTTTGTCGATCAGACCAGCCATCGGTACCAGCACTTCCATCTCGCCAATCAGTTGGGTGGCAGACATAGGTGCTGCTTCACCGTTTTTCAGGGCGGTGAGGTTGGAGAGTTTGGCCAGTGCCAGCAGGAAGCTGCTGTTATCTTCCAGACGACGCAGGTCTTCTTCTGAGGTGTTCCGCAGGATAACGTCCAGCGGCTTGTTCGGGCCGATATTCATCTCGGCACGGATGTTACGGATGCTGGTGATAAAGTCTTTCAACCAGGCGATATCTGCTTCCGCCTGTGCGTCGATCAGGCTCTCATCAGCGACCGGATAAGCGGCGGTCATGATGGTGTCGCCTTCAACGCCAGCCAGTGGTTTGATCTGCTGCCAGATTTCTTCGGTGATGTAAGGCATAAATGGATGCAGAATACGACAGATCGCTTCCAGTACCTGAACCAGTGTACGGCGAGTGCCGCGTTTACGGGCTTCTGGAGCCTCTTCGTCCCACAGAACCGGCTTGGACAGTTCCAGATACCAGGCGCAGTATTCGTTCCAGATAAAGTCGTACAGATTCTGGGAGGCGTGGTCGAGACGGAAGTCTTCGATGTTCTTCACGATCTGGGCTTCTACGCGCTGCAGCTCGGAGAGTATCCAGCGGTCGGCCAGCGTCAGTTCAACTTCGCCATTATCCTGACCGCAATCTTTCTCTTCGGTCATCATCAGTACGTAGTTGGCTGCATTCCAGATCTTGTTGCAGAAGTTGCGATAACCTTCCAGACGCTTCATATCCCAGTTGATATCACGGCCGGTAGAGGCCAGTGAGTACAGGGTGTAGCGCAGGGCATCGGTGCCGTGAGGAGCGATGCCTTCCGGGAAGGCCTTGCGGGTACGCTTGCCGATTTTCTCAGCCAGCTGGGGCTGCATCATATTGCCAGTACGCTTTTCGACCAGGGCCTCCAGGTCGATACCGTCAATCATATCCAATGGGTCAAGCACGTTGCCCTTGGATTTGGACATCTTGTCACCGTTTTCGTCACGGATCAGACCGGTGACGTATACATGCTTAAACGGCACTTGTGGTTTACCATCTGCATCTTTCATAAAGTGCATGGTCATCATAATCATCCGGGCAACCCAGAAGAAGATGATGTCAAAGCCGGTGACCAGTACATCGGAAGGGTGGAAGGTGTTCAGGCGGTCGGTATTTTCCGGCCAGCCCTGGGTGCCGAACGTCCACAAACCGGAGGAGAACCAGGTATCCAGAACGTCTTCGTCCTGACGCAGTTCTACGTCAGCGGCGATGTTGTTTTTCTGGCGAGCCTCTTCCTCTGTGCGAGCAACATAAACATTGCCGTCGTTATCGTACCAGGCCGGGATGCGGTGACCCCACCATAGCTGACGGGAGATACACCAGTCCTGAATATCGCGCATCCAGGAGAAGTACATGTTCTCGTACTGCCTGGGCACAAACTGGATGTCGCCGTCTTCTACCGCTTTGATCGCCTGCTCAGCCAGAGGCGCAGTGCTTACGAACCACTGATCAGTCAGCAATGGCTCGATGATGACGCCGGAACGGTCGCCATAAGGCACCATAAGAGTATGGTCGTCTATTTTTTCAAGCAGTTCCGCCTCTTTAAAGGCAGCAACAACGGCCTTACGGGCCTCGAAACGCTCCAGACCACGGAACTGTTCAGGAATGGTGGTATCGACACCGCCGTTTACGGAGCCATCGGTATTGAAGGCTTCAGCCTGTTCACGGATATCGCCATTCAGGGTCATGATGTTGATCATGGGCAGACCGCAGCGCTTGCCGACTTCGTTATCATTGAAGTCGTGGGCTGGAGTGATCTTCACACAGCCGGTGCCCTTTTCCATATCGGCGTGTTCGTCACCCACAATGGGTATACGACGGCCGACGAATGGCAGGAGGATCTCTTTGCCGATCAGGGCCTTGTAACGGGGATCTTCCGGATTAACGGCAACACCGGTATCGCCCAGCATGGTCTCCGGACGGGTGGTAGCAACAACGATGTAATCCTTGCCTTCGCCAGTCTTCCCGCCATCTGCCAGCGGATAACGCAGGTACCACATGTTGCCCTGCTTTTCGTGGTTCTCGACCTCCAGGTCAGAGATTGCGGTGTGCAGTTTCGGGTCCCAGTTGACCAGGCGCTTGCCGCGGTAGATCAGGCCATCTTCATACAGACGGACAAACACTTCCTGTACCGCTTTGTAGAAGCCTTCGTCCATGGTGAAACGCTCGGTTTCCCAATCTACGGACGCACCCAGACGGCGCAGCTGACGGGTGATGGTGCCACCGGATTCGGCCTTCCATTCCCAGATTTTGTCGGTGAAAGCATCGCGTCCGTAGTCGTGGCGGGTCTTGCCCTCTTCCGCCATGATCTTGCGTTCGACCACCATCTGGGTGGCGATACCGGCGTGGTCGGTACCCACCTGCCACAGGGTGTTGCAACCCTTCATGCGCCTGTAGCGGGTGAAAGCATCCATGATGGAGTCCTGAAAGGCGTGACCCATATGCAGGCTGCCGGTGACGTTGGGCGGCGGGATCATGATGCTGTAAGGGGTGCCTGAACCGGAGGGGGCAAAGTAGCCGTTCTCTTCCCAGGTTTTGTACCAGGTGCGCTCAATGGCGCTCGGATTGTAAGTCTTTTCCATAATGCTGCTTCAGTCTGATAGGGCCGAAATATTAACAGGTAAGTATACCCGCCCCAGCGCCGAGTACGAATAGCCGAGGTCGCTAATTTGCGCGTGGCAAGCGGTCAGCAAGGCGACTCGCAACGGTGGCGGCAGTTGCAGGGTTATTGCGCCATACTTGGGGCAAGGGTTGTTTTGGAGAGCGTTATGGATCGCGAGCTGTACACGATGACAATCACCTGCCCTAACTGCGGGGAAAATGTTCAGATTTTGATCGATGCCGAAGACGACGGTGATACCTATATCGAGGACTGCCAAGTGTGTTGTAGTCCTATAAATATCACCGTGACGATTGATGAGCGCGAGCAGTTGATGGTGCAGGCACATAGTGATGATGAAGTGTGGTAAAAGGCAGCCATGAGCAGGAAATGCCGCCCACCCCGGGCAATGGAGAAAGGGGGGCTGCATTTCCATGGTAAACAACTACAGTTCTGTATCCAATGCGTTCAGTCGCCGGTTGTGCAATGAGTTCAACCATCGGACACGTAGCTCTCTCACTATTTTGGGGAGATGGGCTGCAATAATATCATCCATTATCAGGTCGATAGGGTTCTGGTCGAAAAGAGGCGGCCGCTTCGGGGAGGAGCTCTCAATCGTGGGATTCCCGTTTAGCTCTTCTTAATCCAGTACAGGGCTATGCTCCTGAACAGAATTTTTCTGCACAGAATCTTCCTGCTCCGAAATAGTTTCGTTGAGGGTGGGAAGATCGTCAGTGACACTCAGATCGGGGAGGTATTTGGTTTGATGGTCTGTCGGGGTCATGACGGGGCTCCCACTTTCTGATGCTGTGGTGCCATGCCCTTCTCCCGGTACTGCTTGAAGCGGATTCTCGCCTGTTGCAACACTTCATCCGTTTGGATAACGACCTCGGCAACGCGACTGAACTGTCCGGTATTTTCTGGAATCGATTCACTCAGGTTGATCAGCAGACCCTGATGTTCTTCGAACTGTTCTTCGCGCCAGCCAATAGTGACAGGTATAAGACGATTGTCTTCTGTTTGGCCGGTGTTTTCTGTTTGTGTGTTTTCTTTCTGTGTATTTTCTTTCTGTGCAGTGCTGTGGGGCAGGAAGCTATCTTCCCGGAATGACCAGAGTAGTGCGTCCATATTTTTGGCATCGTCTTCACTGGCGAGATGAATATGGGTTCTGACACTGTGTCTCCACGCTTTTTCCGCAAGACGACAGGCGAATGTACTCCGGGCAAGGGTGGATTCGTCTGCAAGAATATAAAAACTGACTTGGGGAATCATGGCGTGACTACATCATCCTGAGCGTTTAATGGGGATATAGAGTATTCAGATAGATAGTGCGATATCAAGGTGTTGAATAATTATAATTATTTGCAGGGAGTTTCAGACTCTTGTTTGGGAGCGTGCTGGCGGAACAGAGGAAGCAGGAAAATCAAAGAGATATAGATGAATAACATAAGCCAGAAGGTCAGCACGAAGGCCAGCATCGATGACTGCTGTTCAATGTTGCCAGCAACTTGCCGCAGAAAAACCGGGTCGGTCACAGGAACGCCTTGTTGGCTGGCAATCTGTTGAAGAATGGGGTTGTCGGGAGAGATTGCGCCCCCCAGACTGTGCCATTCCTCCTGTTTGACCTGAGAAAAGAACGTATTGGTCAGGGCTATACCGATGGAGGCTCCGATGGTTCGACTCAAGTTAAACAGAGAAGCACCATTGGTCACTTGGCTGGCAGGCAGAGTAGTAAAAGCGATGTTGGAGAGCGGGGCAAAAACCATCCCCATTCCTGCGCCTTGAATCATGGCTGGAAAAATCATCCAGTAAATATCTGCTTCCAGAGAGTATTGAGTCATAAACCAGACACCCGTCGCATTAAGGGTGAGGCCGATAAAAACAAGAATGCGTCCGTCAATTTTGTCCATCAGTGGTGCGGCACATATTAGCAGTACGGCAGAAGCCAAACCCCGTGGAGCCGTAACAAAGCCACTGGTTTCCACCGGATAGCCAAGCAGCTCCTGCAGTAGCATGGGCTGTAACTGGAGCACGCCGAAGGTACACATGGCAAAGCAGCTGACTATCAGACAAGCGGTCGCCAGATTTTTGTCCCCTAACAGCCAGATAGGCGCAACCTGACTTTTGGTGGTCACGGAGCGGACAGCAAAGACTACCAGCATCAAAATGCATAAAACCGTTGAGAAGAGAATAAGGTTGGAATCAAACCAGTTTTTCTCGTTTCCTTTCGAAAGCACCATCTGCAGCAGGCCAATACCCAGAGCCATACTCAGGGCGGTCGGCCAATCTATCGTCGCCGTCCCCCGGTTGCTGACATGGATATAACGCATTATCAACAGCAAACAGCCACAGCCAACCGGAAGGTTGACGTAGAACACCCAGCGCCAGTTCAGGTGCTGGGTAATAATGCCACCCAGCATCGGTCCAAGGATGGGGCCAAGCATCACCCCGATGCCGAAGATAGCCATCGCTTTACCCCGCTCCTCTTTAGGGTAGATTTGTACCAGTATTGACTGGGACAGAGGGATAACCGAGGCGGCGAACATCCCCTGTAGAATGCGAAAAAACACTATTTCCATCAGGGAGTCGGCCTGACCACAAAGCGCTGAGGTGATCACAAAACCAATGATGGAATAGATCATCAGATTGCGCTCGCCCAAACGCAGCGTGAAGTATCCGGCCAGAGGAATAAATATCGCCTCGGCCATGGTGAAACTGGTTAGAACCCAAGTGATCTGTGTAGAGGTCGCCCCCAGAGTTCCCTTCATCTCGGGCAGTGCGACGTTGGCGATGGTCGAGTCAATCAACACCATCATGGATGCCAGTACAGTGATCAGGGTCGCTGCCGTCCGGTCACTTTTGTTCATCAAGGGACGCCATCGTTTTCACCGGGATCGGGGTTGGCTTATCGACTGTGTTAATAGTAACCGTGGCGCTGGCACCTATGCGCAGAGGGTGAGTACTGGTCCTTTCAGGGCTGACTTTATCCAGACGGATGCTCACCGGAAAGCGCTGGGTCACTTTTACCCAGTTACCGGAGGCATTTTCCGGAGGGAGCAGCGAAAATGCCGAGCCGCTTGCCGGTGAGATATTGTCGACATAGCCTGAATAGCTGATGTCCGAATACATATCAAACCGGATAGTTGCCGACATTCCCGGTTGTATACGACCAAGATCGCTTTCTTTGTAATTGGCCTGTACCCAGAAGCTGTCAGCTTTTACCAGAGGCATCAGAGCCTGCCCGATATTGACGACACTGCCTGGATGAACATTAACTCGCCCCAGCTCACCATCAAATGGTGCGGAAATATTGGTGTAGGAGAGATTGAGGCTGGCGGCGAGTAGTGCGGCAGCCGCTTTCTGCACGGCTGGAGCCTCAACACCGGATATACCCTGTTCGGCAATCAGTGCGGCCATGTGGTCTTCAGCTGCGGCAACATTGGCCCTGGTTGTGGCAAGGGCGGTTTGAGCATCATCGGCATGCTTTTGGGGAAGGACTCCCTTTTTGACCAGTGTGATGGTGCGATTGTAGTTCAGTTGTGCCTGTTTCAGGCTGGCTGTGGCCGAGGCGACATTTTCTCTGGTTGCGAGAATGCTGCTGCTGGCGGCCTGATTCTCCAGCGTTGCGACCTGATAGGCGGCTTGCGCCTTTTGCAGGTCAGCTTGATAGAGGGCAGAATCGATTTGAAACAGCACTTCACCCTGATAAACGAACTGGTAATTTTGAACATTGACCGACTCCAGTCGTCCAGCCACTTGTGAAGCTATAAAAATGATATCGCCGTGGATATAAGCGTTACTGGTGCTGGGGTAGTCCTTTTCATGATGGTAATAGTAGTAACCCCACACCATCAGGGCGATGACAACAAATATATAGACTATCTGGCGCATGCCTTTGGCTAAATGTTGTTTGTCCATCCGTCAATCACTAATTGAGTGAAGCAGAGCACTGCTATCGCTTAGAGACAGCGGCGATTCGAGGAAAGAAGGTTTCTGTCGCACAAGGGGAAGAGACTAGT
>SAMEA5043665__coassemble_259_pt1 | contig 12516 bp, 11 predicted proteins | sample SAMEA5043665__metabat2_low_PE_004 | metagenome-assembled genome bin SAMEA5043665 (sample SAMEA5043665) | Gadus morhua | reverse complement strand
ATCGGCATTGGCATCGGCATGGTCTGTCAATGTTCGGGAAGGTTCACATAGTGCTTTAATATCAGCGACAGTGGTTTCCGGAGAGGCAATAGCGAGCTCTTCCATCAGGCACCGCTGATAAACGACATCTGTGTTGTAAGTATCTGGTTGGGCTGATGCAGTAGCTACCATAAAAATCGCAGAAAAAGGTGCAACTCTGTAGTTTATCCACATTTTAAAAAATCGTTACTTAATTGATTATTTATTATGCAACGATGGACTATATACATCTAGGGTAAGATATTTCTGTAACGGATTGCTCTATAGATATTTGAAATTATTAGATATTTCTAAGTGCTAGAGTTTGTTGTTTGTGATGCACATCAATTCAATGAACGGGTAAAATATTACCATGCGCGGGCAATCCCCAGACTAAATGAGCAAGCGCATGACCTTCAAAAAAGCATCAATGGCTCTGGCCATCACTGCAACGTTATTAACTGGTTGTTTCGAGAGTAGCGAGGATGAGGTTATCAGCACTGACGTAAGATTTGGGGTATACAACCTCTCGTTTGACCGAGCCACTTTTCAGGACCTGGTCAGTGAGATGACACTTACCCAGGCAGAGCAGAATCTTCTGATCGAGGGTTGGAAGAGTAAAGCCCTGTCGGCCGTTGAAAAAAAGCGAGCTGAACGGGTGATGCAAATCCGTAACGTGGCCGCTGTTATTCAGGTGAATCGCCCCGATGTTCTGATGATGGCGGAGTTCAATAACGACGGTGAAGCCAGGGATAACAGCGCTATTCAAGGGTTTCAGGATAACTATCTCTCTATCCCCCAGAGCCTGAATAGTATCGATGGTGGTCAGCTCAGGGAGCCAATCACGTACCCGCACTTTGCCAACTATGCGACCAATACCGGCTTGATGAGCGGCTTTGATCTTGATCGCAAAGGGGGGGCAGGCAGCGGTCCGGATGATGCCTGGGGTTTTGGTAACTACCATGGTCAGTATGCCTTTGCCCTGATGTCCCGCTACCCCATTGATAAGGGCAACACCCGTACCTTCCAGAACTTCAAGTGGAAGGATATGCCCGATGCCAAAAACCCGGTTATCGTTGATTGTAAGAAGCCAGAGAAGGTTGAGGAACCAGCATTGGTTTGTGGTGCCGAGTGGTATGATCAGGAAGCCTGGGAGCAGTTCCCGCTCTCTTCAAAAAACCATGTCGATGCGCCGATTCTTGTACCCACAGGGTACGGAACCAAAGTCGTACATCTGTTGATGTCCCACCCTACGCCACCGATTTTCAATAATGCAGCCAATCATAATTACCTCCACAACAGCGCCGAGTTGAAATTCTGGAAGGACTATATCTCCGGCAAAGGCAGTTATATCTATGATGACAGCGGTGTAAAAGGTGGCCTGGGCAGCAACGAAAGCTTTGTTATTCTCGGAGATCTGAACGCTGATCCGGAAGTGGGTGATGGAGATACTGCCGTTATCAAAGACATTTTGAGCAGCCAGTATGTCAATCAGGATGCCTCTTTCGGTCGCTATATGCCGTCCAGCCAAGGGGCACCGGAGTGTCTTGGAAACGGTGAATGTCGCGCTGAAAATCAAGCGACGCCCTATCCCGACGCACCCACCAGTACCAGTGGCCTGCGATTGGATTACGTCATTCCATCCAGCGATTTGAATGTATACGATTCTGGCGTTTATTGGCCGTCTACTGTTGAGAATGGTCGCCTGCTGATGAACGACAAGCGCATTGGTAAGTACGGCAATGGCAAAGATATATCGTCTGACCACCGTCTGGTGTGGGTAAACGCAAGGCTTTAAAGCAGACTTAATCCCTTTGACCAATAGGGGGTACTATATGCTCCCTATGTCGTTTTTATGAAGCATGAACTGATGAAAGATTCATTTAAAGATTTAGTCCATTTTTTTTCTGGGGCGAGCCAGAACGAGCTTCTTGATGAGCTGGAGCAGTTAGAACACGAGAAAAAAATCATTGAAGTCAGGCAGACCAGAATAGAGCGTGTGAACCGGGAGCTTCAACAAGAATTAAAGCAGAAAGAGGATGAGATCACGGTTCTGAAAACAGAGATGGGTCAGTTGCAGTACGGGGAAGGGGGGGTTGATGTCAGCCAGATTTTCACAGCCTCTGAGCGTGCGGAACTGCAAAAAGAACTACTGCAAAAGAACAGTGAAATCACCGATCTGAAGCAAGAGTTGGAGCAGTCACAGCGCGCCCCTAAAGAGCTTGATGTCTGCGAGGCTGATACCGCTTCTGAGCACGCCGATCTACAAAAAGAGCTACAACAAAAAGAGCTACAACAAAAAGAGCTACAGCAGAAAGATGATGAAATCACCGCTCTGAAGCAAGAGCTTGAGCAGTTGCAGTGCGAGCATAAAGAGCGCGATAGTCGCCAGGTTGAAACTGCGTCCGGGCTCAAGGAGCTGTCAGGAGAGTACCAGCAGATGGTGGCTACGATCCGACAGGATGTGCATCGGCTAGAGCTTGAGAATGAACAATTTTCAGAAAAGCTCAAAGAGTGGCAAGGCCGTGAGGCCGGACTACTCTCTCGGGAGCGCGAAAAGCCGGAACCATTGCACATAAAAATGATGTTGGAGAAATTGGAAGATTTGCAGAAGGTATTGAAACCGGTGTCGAGGTAGAGAGTCCTGTGCTTCCACAGCCATTTGCCCCGGAAGAGCGGCGATTATCTGCCTGAAAAATCAGGGCGCAGGTGTTCACTGTAATAAGCCTGTCTCATACAGCGAAGAGGGGCTTTCTGCATTTTCGGGAGCCCTTTCTTCGGCGGTATCCCCATAACTCCCGAAGCGCCATGAATACTGGTAATCCCTGTAATATTGCAGTTGTTGTTCAATACTCAGCTTCTCTTTATAAAGGTCATACCTGTGAGTAAGAATGTGACTTAAAACTCTGGTCATTACTATTGGTACAGCGAGGACGGTTCCAACGGATATGTTCAGTCCATACTTTTCGAACGGCAGAAACCTGGCTGCCAGTGACGATAATCCGAGCGTTGTCATGGTAGCTAATGCCCCGGAATAAATGAGCTGTCCGATCGTGAAATTCAGAGATGGCCAGGGAGGATAGATGTCATTAGCTGCCCGCAGCAATTCTCCTATGATTAACCCTTCCTCAAAACTACTGATCCCATGCAGAACGGCATTGACCCAGGCGAAAGAAGTTTTTTTTAAAAGACTATCCTCAGTATAGTAACTGGGCTCAAGCACCAAAATTATATGGCTTAACAGCAGACAGTAAGTCAGTGTCGTCAGAACAGCCCCCCCTGCAATCGCAGCTGACGACGAAGGTCTCTTACATTGCACCAGCTGATCAAGGCGATCTTCAAGAATCTTAATTTTTTGGATAACGTGTTTTTTTGCAATGCTGGTATGGATTTCGGCAGGCGAGCCAACCAGAGCTGCTGACAGAGTCCGGGAAGCTTCCACAAGAAACTTCCGATCAAGGGAATCCTCCCCCAGCGCTTCACGGACTGGGAGAAAAGTGCTTATTGAGGTGACTATCCCGATGATTTGCAGGCTTTTTTTCCATCGCTTCATAGTACACCGTTGATGATTGATTAAGGTGTATTACGACAGTGCAGAGCGGCGTTTCATCATGAACACACCAAAGGGGAATTGCAGCAGGATACCGCCCCAAACCATAAGCATGGCCATCTGCTTCATCGGGCTGACCGGCTCGTTGAAAACGGTCAGAGCCAGCGCATACATGATGACCGGTTCCACATAGGTCATCATTCCAGCAGTGCTCATCTGTCGTATACTGCGCACCCCGATGCCATAGAGCATCAACGGCAGATAGTAGACGGGAGCGATCAACCACAGCCAATGATTGCTGGTGATAAGATCAATATTTGTGCTCTCGCTACCATTAAACCCGCTGGCACCAAACGCGCTGCCACCAAGAATCCACAGGGAAACGGGTAACATCAGCAGCACTTCTGCCGTCAGTCCGCCCAGCTCGCTGACCTGACCTTTGCGCTTAACAACACCGTAGAGTGCAAAGGCGATGGCGATAACCAGCGTCAGCCAGGGCAGCGCACCATTGGCAAAACAGTAGAACACAAAAGCCAGAGTGCAAATGGCAAAAGAGATCATTTGTCGTTTACTGAAACGCTCTTGAAATATCACCATGCTGATAGCAATGGTCAACAGTGGGCTCAGGAAAAAGGCCAGACTGACTGCCAGCAGTTGTCCGTTGACAGCTCCCCACAGGTTGCCAAGCCAGCTGGTGGAGACAAGAACCGCCCCCAATAACGCCCAGCCGGCCTGTGCCGGTTTCGGCAGACGCAGTGTGCGTCCCTTTAAAAATAGCAGTGCAATTACCAGCAGAGGCAGAGTCATCAGTATGCGGCTGGCAAATATGATGGGAACCGGTAGCTCACCCAGCTGTTGAAAATAGAGTGGCGCAATCCCCCATAACAAAAACGAGAACAGGGTTAGCCATTCGCCGCGGTATTCGGTTTTGATAAACATTGACGTGTCCTGAATTCAGGTGTTACCAGGGGGGTGAAAGAAGATCAATATAGGTGAAGTTGGCCGAATTTTAAATCTTAAATGCGGGCTGGCATATGGGAAAAGCCTGAACCACAAAGCTCACAAAGGAAAAGCTCTTCTCCGTGTGTCCGGCACTGGGCCCGAACTATGAGCCCAACGAGATAATGCGCAAGGATTCCCTGCCGAGTCTGACTCGAAATTAAGCGAGGTGTTGATTCAGGGATGCGAGTCTCCCGTCGAGCCGATCACTGATTGCAGTATAAGCTGCCATTGTCGTTTTTTTTGGGCGTGAGGGGTCGGGGAGCAGAGTCAGATATGGTTCCGATTTTATCTGCTATGGTAACTTGTGACCGCCCGCAGTATGTCGCGCGGAGGAGGATGTATGAAAAATGCTATTTTGTTTGTATTTCTCTGTACCTCGTTTCTGTTGAATGCAGCTCTCGCTGAGAGCATCACAGGCGCTGTTGAAGATAAAGGTGGAATTCTAGATTCCAGTGCTTTAGGGGATGATTTTACCGAAAAAATGAAGCAATTAAGTTTGTCCGATACTGATCCCACTATTAACGTAAACAGCGCCGGTATCACATTTGAGTTTATAAGCGTAGATGATAAAGGCAAAAATGAGCTGTTTTTAGCGCAAACGTGGGATCCACTGGTTATTGACAAAGCGCGGGAAGAATTATCTAAGCCATTAATCGAACGTACCCTCCATATTCATGGAAAAATCCACAAAGCGCCAAGATGTGAAAATTTGGAGTGGAGTTGGGCATTCGATACCGATCGGTGGGACCTTGCTGAAATAAGCATTGAAGTTTGCGATGCACGCCCATGTTATGTTGAAGAGCATCTGGATTACTGGCTGGACAACAACAGGGGAGACTTTTGTCCATGGGCAGCCAGAGTGAATCGCGAGTTGTCAGACGGTCTTCCTCTTAGGAACAAGAAGTAATGCGGCTGATAGTTGCAGAAGTTTTGTCCCGTACCTGGGTACGGGACAAAACTTCCAAAAATCGGCAAAAACCGGGGTTAGGTCTTTCATTTTTCATTGATATGCAGGGCACTGGGCTTACATTATTCGCACAGCGAAATAAAGCGCAAGGAACCCTTGCCATATCACGACAGTCACTGTTCAAAAAGTGTAGGCAAATTTTAAAGCTGATTGGCTACAAGACAGTAATATCAAGGGGGTCATATGAAAAACGATTGATTTTGCCTATAAATTTTGAGGAGTTACTCGCGACAGTCCCGTGCTGGTTTTGGCTCTTTAGTCGAGGGAGCCCAGTACCGACGATCGTAATCGAATATTTCTGCTCCAGACCCCAGTATCAGCGGGCATCTGGAGATAAGAACGAGTTACCAGGTACTTATTTCTTACAAAAAGTGAACTTATTTTGCAGTATGTAATCTATATACCCGACCAAGAATCATTTGTATTGATGTCGCAAGTTTATAGGTAACCAGTTGTATTGGTCATAACCCCGAGATTTATAAGGGCTAATGGCATATATCAGTAGTCACCTACAAATGTCAGATATCAATGCTGAGAATAACTTCTGAAATGTTGTTGTTGAGTATTTCATTCTGCAGTATCTGTGCTGGCAGCATGGGGATGAGGATAAATAATCATGTTCTTGGTGGAACTATAAAAAAGTGTGTTAATGTCAGGCGTTTATAGGCAGCTAGCATTGTTGGTCATAATCTCAATATTTATAAGGAGTTATGGCACATGTCTGCAGTTATCTACAAATATCAGATATCAACAAGGGAATAAACCAATAAATGAAAGGTATACGTTATGTTAAATTTAATAAGTGGGGGATATAATCCTTCAGCGAACCATTTTGATTCAAAGGTAAAAGGATCAACAGCTATTTTACGTAATGGTGTTAAAGCATATCATTCGCTTAAAAATAGTGTTTCGCAGAGATACGTTGATACTGTCAAGGGATTGCGCGCTCCTACTCAGTTAGAGGCAGTGGTTTGTGTGGGCATTATAGGGCTGTGCGCGCTGTCTTATACTAAAGGCGTCTACAATATAGCTGACGAAGTAACCAACGAGATCAATATGATAGCTGACCTACCTTGGGATATTGCCTGGAATATTGTTAGCGTACCGTTGTGTATCATTGGCACTTTTTGTGCGACAGGGATGACTCTTCTAAAATACGATAAGTATTGTCATGAGAAAAAGCTTGAAAAGTACAACAAATCAGCATTTCCCTCTTTTTATACGGGAGCGGTAAAAACCACAACGACACAGACTATGCCCCACGGGGACAAACGTCATCCAGAAGCCAACTCAAAATCTACTGAGGAGCAGAAATATGTAAGCGCTGTACAATCTCCCCAGCCTGAATTGGAAAAGAAAAGTAGTTCAGCAACAGAAGATAATATTGAAGTTGATTATAATCAACAACAGGAAAATTCTCCCAAAGTAGAAAAAGAGCAGGAAGTATCAGAAGCATCTGTCTCCCATGTTAATCCGTTGGCTGATACGCCTGAGTTTAATGGCACGTTGTATGATGATATTCTGGAAATGGAGTTACCGCAGCCAACATCTAATAAACAAGATGCGGTTGAAGAAGAGAAGGTAGATGTCTCTTGCGAATTATGCACCGGGGTAAAAAATGTATCAACTGATAAGGATCTCTTGAATAATTATTACGGTATTACTCCTTGTGATGTTGTTAATGATGATACTAGTCCTGCTGATGAAGCTGCTGCTGCTGCTGCTGAGAATGAGATTATGGGGCTTTCTTTTGGTGATTTTATGTCGACGTTGAGAGAGGCTGGATTAGCATAATAAGTGCACACCCCATGATTTTTATCTCATGGATTCAGATCGACCCCCTAAATCTCTCATAGGGCAAGGCATGAGACAGGACACCCATAAGTATGGATGTCCTTTTTATTGCTTGAGACAGGACACCCATAAGTATGGATGTCCTTTTTATTGCTTTATTGTTTCATTTGCCACTTTTGGCTTGATGTAAAGTGAAAGACCTGCCTCATCAGACTCTTTGTATCAAAATAATTATCAGAGAAATAAAGAATGCCCATACCTTGCAATCTATGGACATCCTTTATTTGTATTACGGAACATCAAAGTACAAAGTGTCCTTTATATATTCCCCGCTATAACTTGTGTCTTTAATACTGGCGGCAACACATCCAACATTCCTCAGACAAAGTTTATTCAACACAAAAGAATAGTGTTTTTTCGGGTCAAAAGAACGAGCAGTATCGGTTTTAATAAAGTACATATTGCCCTTGCTGTTTGGTACCAGCTGAACTCTCAGTTTTGAGAGATTATAGCGTTGGTCATAGGTATAACTGATCTGGGCTGGTGCACCTAAAGCTTTGTAGGATTCGCTGGATATCTTGATCGTCAGCTGTGGCAGAGTCGAGCCACATTTATATATACCGTACTGATTTCTGTAACACCTGACTCTCTGTCTGAAATCTACCCTGACTGGCAGGGTATCTGCCGAACCGGGGACGGGAAATCTCAATGTCCGATAAGCGTAACGGCCTGTCTTGCTGCTTCGGGCATTAAGCTCGATATCTTGACAGCTGTCGTCAAGGCAAACCTTGGTTAGAGTAAAAAGCTCACCACTCTGACGACCAAAAGACTGTGAAAGATAACCATTTATTATCGTGTCGATATTACCGAATTCCCTGGGAGTCAGGTCTGCTGTTTTATTAAATGTTTCGGGTAGCACTTTGTCGTATGCAAATTCGGCAAATCTGGGTTTACCGAGCTTCCGGTACGTTCTCTGACTCATGACCGCCTGCGTTTTGGCACATCGTTCAATATCAAAAAGACCGCACTTTACCATCTTAAAGCCTACGTAAACCGGTACGATTTCCGCTTTTGCGACGGGAGTTATTCCGGTTATCAAAGAAAGTAACAACGTTAGTTTCTTCATGACCTGTACCTCTAAACAACTTTTAGGAGTCTGTTGGACTGAAGTGTCCGTAGCGAGGATTGCGAGAAATTTTCAGACCAGTTTATCGCAATCGCACGACTGCACAGATGCGGGAGCTGGAGCAATGCAGGAGCAGTTGCTGCATAGGCGCATCCCGAGTAAACAGTTTATCAGTATTCTTTGTTTTCGCTGCCTGAAGAAGGGAGTCAGGAAGTGAAGTGAGTCTGGTCCGGGAATCAAAACCAATAAAGGAGTAGCTCCCGGATATGCCCATGGTCAGGATCTGGCCCATCCCATCATAATATGCCATTAATCAGTTTGTGGTTCACAAACTCCTTGATACCGAGGCCAATCAATTCACGGCCATAGCCCGAGTGACGGATGCCGCCAAAAGGCAGATCCGGCTCAACCAGCGTCGGGTTGTTGATAAACACCATACCGGTTGATAGTCGTTTGGCCACATCCAGAGCTTTCTTTTTGTCCGTGCCAAACACCGAGCCTCCCAATCCAAAGGGTGAGTCATTGGCGATGGCAAGGGCATGCTCGGTATCTTTGGCCCGGAACAGCATGGTCACCGGCCCAAACAGCTCCTGATAATAGACCGGGTTTTCCGGTGCGATATCTGTCAGCAGCATCGGCTGAACGAAGGCGCCTATGTCCGGCACTTTTGGCCCCAGTTCCTGCACGCCTGCACCACCATTAACAGCCTGCTTAACCTGATTGTTCAGCTCATCAGCGGCCTGCTGTGAAGAGAGGGGAGCCAGGGTTGTCCCCTCATTCATCGGATTACCTGGTTGAAGTCTGGTAATGGCTTCGGCATAGCGTTCAACGAAGTTGTCGTACACCTTATCGGCAATAATCATCCGCTTGGAGGCGACACAGCACTGGCCACAATTGAAAAAGCGTCCGAACACGGCCCCCTTCACAGTTTTATCCATGTCTGCGTCCGGGAGCACAATCAGAGCATCGGACCCGCCCAGCTCCAGCGTCGACTTCTTCATGGCCCGGCCTGCCTGGGACGCGACCACGGAACCGGCCCCTTCTGAGCCGGTCAGCGCCACCCCCTTCACCCTTGGATCATTGATCATGGCTTCGATCTGCTGGCGATTGGCGTAGAGATTGATAAACCCGCCCTGTGGCAGGCCAGCGTCGTGTAGAAGCTTTTCAAAAGCAGCCGCACACTGGGGGACATTGGACGCATGTTTGAGCAGCAGAGTATTACCTGCCGCCAGCTGGGGAGCCGCTATACGTACGGCCTGATAGAACGGGAAGTTCCAGGGTTCAATGGCCAGGATGATACCCAATGGCTCATGGACCATTGTCACATCGCCGACCTGTGGGTTTTTGGCTGTCAGCGGTTCTGGTGCCAACAGACGTTCGGCATTGGCAATGTAGTAATCAAGGATGTTGGCGGTCAGTTCTATCTCACCTCTGGCTTCCGTGAGCAGTTTGCCCATCTCGAGCGTCATTAGCATGGCCAGTTCATCACTGCGCTCGCGGGTGAGGGCTGCGGCTTTTTTCAAGACAGCTGTGCGCTGGGAAAAGGAGGTGTCCCGCCATACGAGAAAGGCTTCGTGGGCTGCATCAAGGGCATTGCCAACCTCTGCATCTGTTGCATCGGGAAACCGTTGGACAACGTCGTTAGTGAAAGGATTGGTGGTTGCGTAGGACATCGTAGGTACTCTTTAAAAATTTAATCAAGCCAGGGCAGTATCCGGCCGTACTGCACCCGTTCGCCCTGTGGGGTTTGAGTTCCGGATGGCAGCCGCAAAAGATCAAGTACTGCTTTGAAGTCCTGCTCCGGAGCCAGGGCCTGGGATGGTTATTGTTTTGATTCTTTTTTTCGTATCAGTTGCGTAAGTTATTCGCTCTTACTGATGGGCAAAGGCGGGAGTGCCTACCCTGACTTGTTGGAGAAAAAAATGACTGTTTGGGTTTGCTGCTTCAGTCGTGCCAGAGAGGAGGGGGAAGAGCCGTGAAGAAAGGCAAGAAAAGTCCGGCGGGATGGATAATTCATAATCAGGAAACCGGTAAGTTGGACGCGTTGTATGCACTAATGGTGCAGAGGGATGGAAAGTGTAGTTGAACTTTCTAAACATCGCCGTTATAGAAGCCAAAGAGCATAAAAAGAGCATAAAAAAGGACACCCATAGATTATGCCCATAGACTGTGAAAAAGTGCCTGCGTAACAAAGCCCTCTGAAGATAACATGCTGCCCAAAAGCAGTTCGCAGAATGTTGGTGCGGCCCGTGGAGATAGGGAGTTTGCCAAAAATGTCGTATATAAAAGAGAGCTCGCGGGAAATAGTAAAGTGCTCGAGAGTGAGCGTGGCAGCAGTTCTTTAATGTTTAGGTGGGCTGCTGGTTTATTATATCTGTGTATAAGAAAACTGCTTTTTTTTTGCGAGATGGGAACGGCTGCATTTCTCTAAACCCGAGTACTTCGTCTATCACCGCTACAAAACAAGCACTCAAAATAAATCCCTGACACTGTCATCACCTGCATACAAAATAAGTTTTTACGCTAGCAACTATTGTCTATCGTAATGAGGAAATTTTATTTGGAAAGTATCGAAACTTTATTATGCGTCAGTTTATTTCGGGGTTACCAAAAGCTGAGCTGCATCTCCACTTGAAAGGTACTCTGGAACCAGAACACTAGGGCTTACACCCTAGTGTAAAATGTGATAAAAATCAGGTTTTTGGTGCCGACCGCCACGGCCTCTTCAGCGGTGTACTGGATCAGTGGTTTATCCACCACCGGCAGCGAAAAATGAAAGACCTGACCCAGATTTTACTTATTAAGATTAATAATATTATTAATTAACCCGGAACCAGGAAAATCTGCCATCACCATACCTGTAAAGTTAGTTTCTCCTCTTGCGAGAAACCTCCTTGATAGCACGTTAGTGCCTTCAAATGCGATCGAACAAATTCCGGCAAGGCAATTGACATTAGGGAAATCCGGGTAGGTGTGGCTCCATCCGGGTATGGTTAATCCCGTCAGTAAGCGGGGTGCTTTTGTCCCAGGGCTGGAATGACCGCTGGCAACAAAATAGGGAAAGGAGCCTGTTGAACCACTCAAATAGTTCATATATATTGTATTTCGGTTACCATTTTTAGCATTAATAAATTGATTCTTAACATCTAGCCACTTACCGTATAGGTCCCAGTTGCTATTCAATTTATAGTTATCTTGAATATTTAATTTGTTATAATTGATTCCTGCTTTCAGACCATTGAAGTTTTGCAGGATAACAACCTTGCCCCTTATATCCCCCAATTCTGGATTATCACTGGTAGGATGCCATAGGATGGCATTGTAGATAGACTTATATTGCTGAAAAACCTCATTGAAGGTTAATGTATTATTTTTCGGGGTGTGCTCCGATTTAATGCGCATGAATACTGTTTCAGAAGGATGAAGGGTGAGAAAATTTATAACAGGCACCATAACGCCGCTACCAAAAAACTTTTCCTGATAGACGCTGCCATGGTGAATTGCAAAGGCGTCTGCTATTTGACGAACCCGGATATCCAGAACGCGAATACCCGATATCAGCTGATCACTCAGAGAAATGGATTGCGTTTGTACAACATCGCCTCCATAAAAGGATAATGTTTGGTGAGTCCCCGGCAGTGAAAGTTCGCTCACTCTAAGGTTATCGCTCAAGCCAGACATCCAGCTGACATTATTCGCCACAGCCCCGGAACCATGATAATAGGCATTATCATTATGAGACCACACAGGTATTGTGAAACAGAGAATAAGCAGACCTGTGAATGCGTGGATTGTTTTACCGAATACTTGCATGGAATTTCCTCCGCAACTTCTCAAAAATTACTGACAGCAGCACATCAATAGTGAACCCAATATTGATGTGATTTAACACTTTGCGAGCCTCATACCTGTAGAATTTGAGTCATATATTATGGTAGCGGTTCTGCAGACGGTAAAGCAGACGGTAAAGGACATCCATATATTTCAATATATTTCAGACATCCAAAAACCCCCCTCGTTTCAAAAACCTTGATCATTAAAATCGAGTTAAATATTCAG
>SAMEA5043665__coassemble_255_pt1 | contig 12854 bp, 8 predicted proteins | sample SAMEA5043665__metabat2_low_PE_004 | metagenome-assembled genome bin SAMEA5043665 (sample SAMEA5043665) | Gadus morhua | reverse complement strand
CACACACAAGGGAACACGCGAATAGCCATGCGTCAAATACAAAACTAGAAAATCGGGAAAAATCGCCTCCAAGAAGAAGTACACGCTTAACAAACGTAAACAATGTAACTGCTCAAAATGTACCGAAAAACCCGGTGAAGGAGAGACCGCAGACCAGCATTTCCAGGGATGGGAATGTCAACCCTCCATTATTGAGGGGTAAAAGGGTTCCGAAAAGAGCGGAAATTGCTGATAAAGGTCTGGCTTCACAAGAGCTGATTCACCAGCAAGTGGAATGCCAAGCAGTGCAAGGTTCTAAAGATATAATCCATACCAGTCAGAGCTCAACTATTCCCCACCAGCTGGTATTAATGCTGCCAGAATCCGCCACAAAAAGCAGTCTCGGTAGTGAGCCAGAGGTGTGGCTGGCATCCTTGGAAGCGGCAGTACGCAAGGCCTCCAAAATGGCAACACACACATTTGGACCACTACCCAGTCCCGATACCGGAAAGACCTCAACATACAAATCTCCTGCTCCTTCTCCTCACGAAAGCGGAAGCAATCAGCCCGAGCCGAGCAACAGCAACAGCAACAGCAACAGCAACAGCAACAGCAACAGCAACAGCCTAAATACTTCCCGTAATGAAGGAAGAGGATTCGGCAGTATGTCTGGGTTAATAGCTAATAATCAGGAAACCCAACAGGAAACAACGCAACCCTCCACCTTCACCACACCAAGAGTGCCCGACACGGCCTATAACGGGAACACACAGTATTACGACGAGGAACCATCGCTAGTGAAGCAAGCTAGTCAATGGCTAATCGAGTCTATCACGGATCACCGAATCTACGCTCTTGCTGCTTTCATAAGCTCAACAATTGCGCTCAATGCTCTCGTAAAGCCGAAGCATGGTTCGAATATTAAAGATCAGCTTTTAAAGGACACCATAAAAATCATGGATCCTTTAACTCCAGCTTTTCGGCTTATGGCCCTCGAAATACTGGTCGATGGCACTCCAGACGAACTGATCCATTGCTGGACGCCTGATCATCTCAAATGGTGGGTCGATTCGGTCTCTGAAAAATGGTGCACGTTGAATAACTGTAACGCAAGGAGCATACCAGTTAATTTTATATACAACGTTCTGTCACCGGTAACAAGTGACGAAAACCAACTGCGCCAGGAAATACAGTTCCGCACCTCTGGAGAGCCTCTCGACCTTCGAGATCCACGGCAAGCAACAATTGACGCCCGTCGAAAAGCAGTTTGTGCCACCCTTGACAGCAACCCCACAACCAAGAAGCAGTGGATGTCTGAGCTGACCGACTCCGGCCAGCTAAAGAAGGCTCATACTCAGCTAAATGAAAATCATAGCCCTGTTAAAATTATGCGCGAAAGCTTTCTTGAGACATTTGCTACGACAACACAACACACTCGTTACAAGAATATTCGGCCACAGGGCTCACTGATAGACGTTACCAGTCAGTACATTCCTTCCGCCATCCCCCATCCAGATGCAGGTCAGCGGTACGGTGTTTATACTTGTTCAACAATTGATGGTGACAATTGGTGGGTTCTGGATATTACTAATGAGCAACCTGGCTTACACGGTTTTCCTGCACTGATCGGTTACGCCCATAAAGCCAGTAACGGTCGGTGCATAACAGAGAGTATGGATATCTGGCTCTCAACCATCGATAAAAACGGGGAAAGTACAACGCTGAATCCTGAAGCTACCCCGACTTACTCAATCACTATTAATCTTGCAGACATACTAAAAGGAGTTCCCAGGGAGTTCCTGAACAGTGACAGCTGCTCTCTGGCGTTCTGGAAAAATCGTCAGTGGGACACTATCTCCGTCACAGAGCCTAAGCCCGGCTTTCTTCAGGCGGTCTTACCTCGATTTGCCCTTTATCGACTGCAATCTAACAAGCAGACGGCTCTGTTCACCATCGACACACAAACTGATGAAATCAATCTGTGGAGCTGGCCATCCGCTTCACCGGATGTCGATGCTGCCGCTGCCGCTACCACTGCCGAAAAGCAAACGATGAGATACCGGAATAATGGACGATAACCTGATGCAGACCTACAACCGTCTGCCCGTGACCTTTTCCCGCGGTCAAGGCGTCTGGTTGGAAGATCAAAATGGGCGCCGTTACCTTGATGCCCTGTCCGGCATTGCTGTTTGCGGTCTTGGTCATAGTCACCCTCGTATTACCAGAGCCATTTTCGAACAGAGCCAGCGCCTGTTACACACATCCAATCTTTACGGAATAGAAGCCCAGAGTCTTCTGGCCCAAAAGTTGGCAGCGCTGACCGATATGGAAAAGATTTTCTTCTGCAATTCCGGCGCAGAAGCCAATGAATGCGCCATCAAAATTGCCCGCCAGGTCGGCCACCAACGTGGCATTGCGACCCCGGGCATTATCGTTATGGAGAGTGCTTTTCATGGCCGAACGCTGGCCACGCTCACGGCAACCGCAAACCCCCATGCCCAAAAAGACTTCGGCCCCCTGCTGGATGGTTTTTACCGGGTTCCCTTCAACGACCCGGATGCCGTACGTGCACTCTCCGACAATCGGGACATCGTTGCTGTTTTCGTCGAACCTGTGCAGGGTGAGGGTGGCGTATGTGTTCCTGAAACCGGCTATCTGCAAGCCTTACGAAAGACCTGTGATAACAACAACTGGCTACTGATGCTGGATGAAATTCAGACCGGTGTCGGACGCACCGGTCACTGGTATGCCTTCCAGGCAGAAGGCATTCTGCCGGATGTTTTGACCAGCGCCAAAGGTCTTGGTAACGGTATTCCCATCGGAGCCTGTCTGACCCGAGCGTTAGCAGCACAAGCCCTTGGCCCCGGTAGCCACGGCACAACCTTTGGTGGCAACCCCCTCTCCTGTTCTGCCGCACTTGCCGTGCTCGATACGATTGAGCAGGAGGGGCTGCTGGACAACGTTCGGAGTGTCAGCCGTTATATTCTGGAAGAGCTGCGCAATCAGTTGAGCGATATCAACGGCATTCAGGATATCCGTAATCGAGGGCTCATGTTCGGTATCGAACTGGCCTGGCCCTGTGGCGAACTGGTCACAGAGGCGCTGGAAGCCGGCCTGTTGATCAATGTTACTGCCGGCAACACCCTTCGCCTGCTGCCACCTCTTATCCTCACCAGAGAAGAGGCTGACATCCTGGTGGACAGGCTTGTTCCCCTGATCAAAAAATTTGCAGACCGTCGTGGTAAAAGCGCTGTTCAATTGGCTCCGGACAGCGTTTGCCAATAGAGGGGCTGCACCCTTGGTAAAAGACTTCTCAGCCCGTCAATTCTGGTTTTTGTGGCCGGATGGGTACTCATAAATTCTGGAGGATTCTGACCACTGTGAGCGGCCATCTTCTGCCAGAGGGAGATTGCAGCCTCCGGGTTGTAACCGGCACGGGCCATCAGCTCCAGACCAATAATATCCGCTTCAGCCTCTTTTTCCCGACTGTTGGGTAGCGCCAGAGCGTAGTGTACGACCTGATTAGCCAGATCCATGGCACCCTCGTTCACCCCCAACAAGGCACCGGTAAGAGCGCTGCCGAGCTGCATAACATAGGCCTGAGACATTGCCTCACGTCCATGCTCTCTCAGTGCATGGGCGATTTCATGCCCCATAATGGCAGCGATCTCATCATCGTTCAGGTCAAGGGTTTCAATAATGCCGGTGTAAAAAACAATCCTGCCACCGGGAAGACAACTCGCATTGATCGTCTCGTCACGGATCAGAGAGACCTGCCATGGCCAGCGGCTGGCATCAGCACGAAACGTCGCCACCTGGCTGGTAATACGATCAGCGATCTTCTGAAGACGTCGAAGATCCCGCCCGGACACCACCAGCGTTTTGCTCTCTTTGGCCTGCTGCCGCATCTGCTGGTAAGACTGTGCCGACATCTGATCTACCTCAGCAGAGGATAACAGGGTGAGCATACGCTGCTCACGACCAACCCCCACTGTCCCTCCCGACGTGGTATGTACAGACTGACAGCCGGTCAACATCAGCGCTAACAGTAGCGCAGTAGCCGTTCCGGTAAATATCCCTTTCCCTGTTGATACAATGCGGCTCTTTATCACCCAAACCCTCCAAATGTCATACAAAGATTACAAAGACCAGATAAACTGAACATTATTATGTGATCACAATTTTGTGTGTGAAAGTAAGCAAAGTAAAAATAACAATTCCCACAGGAGCTGTGGCAATGACGCAACCCGCCAGCGATTCATCCTTAAAATTGTACGACATAGTCATCATTGGTGGAGGCATCAATGGTGTCGGTATAGCAAAGGATGCCGCCGGGCGAGGGCTCAAGGTTCTGCTCTGTGAACAGGACGATCTGGCTGCGGCCACCTCATCAGCCAGCAGTAAACTGATTCACGGCGGGCTTCGCTATCTGGAGCACTATGAATTCCGGCTGGTGCGCGAAGCTCTGCAAGAGCGGGAAGTGCTACTGGCTATTGGTCACCATCTCGTCAAACCACTGCGCTTTCGGCTGCCCCACGCACCACACCTGCGCCCGGCATGGATGATTCGAGCCGGGTTGTTTCTCTACGACTATCTGGCGGGTCGCAAAACCCTGCCTCCCAGTCGGTGCATCAAGCTGGATAACCACTCTCCTCTGCAGCCGATGCACACCAGGGTTTTTGAATATTCGGACTGCTGGGTCGATGATGCTCGACTGGTCATCGCCAATGCGATCACGGCTTGCGAGCGGGGAGCCACTATTTTACCTCGCACACGTTGTGAATCGGCACAGCGTACGGTAAGGGGCTGGGAGATCGAACTGAGCAACACTCCTGACGGCGCCAGGCAGCATGTTTACGCAAAAGCTCTTGTTAATGCTTCAGGCCCCTGGGTCGCGGATTTTATCGAAAAAAACCTGTCTATGAAGCCTGAGCACGGCATTCGCATGATCAAGGGCAGCCATATTGCGGTACCCGCTCTCCACAATGGGGAAGAGGCTTACATTCTGCAAAATACCGACGGACGCATTGTCTTTGTTATCCCCTGGCTGGATAAATGGTCGATGATCGGCACGACAGATGTCGAGTATCAGGGCGACCCGGCACAGGTGATTCCCAGCGAGGAGGAAGAGCAGTACCTGATCGCTATTGCCAACCAGTACTTCAAAAAACAGACGCATCGGGAAGATATCGTCCACCGTTTCGCTGGCGTTCGTCCTCTGTGTAATGATGAATCCAACAACCCTTCTGCGATTACCCGGGACTATACCATTACAGTGTCTGACTCGAGCGAAAATCTGCCCCTGCTCAATATTTTCGGCGGCAAACTGACCACCTATCGCAAGCTGGCAGAGTCAGCATTAAGCAAACTAAAACCCTGGTTTTCGGAGATGGGAGAACCCTGGACCGACCACGTCGTCCTGGCTGGCGGTGAGATTATCTCCAAAGAATCTTTTATCGAGAATCTTTTGCATGGCTTTCCATGGCTGCCAAAAGAGATTGCAAACCGTTATGTCAGTAACTACGGCGACCTCTGTCACCGCTTCCTCCTGCCCTGCAACTCACTGGCAGATATGGGCCAACATTTCGGCAACGGCTTGTATCAGGCAGAAGTCGACTATCTGATCGACCATGAATGGGCAGTAGAAGCTGACGATATCCTCTGGCGTCGCACAAAAACCGGACTGGGGCTTCCCGAACAGAAAAAAGAGCAGCTGATCAGCTATCTTCACAGCCGCAATCTTCAAAAGCGTAATACCCCCCGTTGAAGCTCTTTCCTGAAGGCGCTAGCGTCCCCGCTGGCGCTTCGGCCAAATGAGACTGAATCGCGCTCCTCCCAAGGTCTCACTGGTGCTGACCAGAGCCTTGCCATTATGCCAGTGCATAATACGACGAACGATGGAGAGACCCAGCCCATACCCTCCTGAGGCGCGGGTGCGGCTATCGTCAAGGCGAGAGAATGCTGTAAACACACGCTCCCGCTGATCTTCAGGTATGCCGGGACCATCGTCCTCCACATCGATACGGCAATTGTCGTGTCCGATACTGAAGCGTACCTCCACCCGACCATTCGCATAACGACAAGCATTGCTGACCAGATTCTGGATCGCCCTGTGAATATAACGCTCCTCCACATCAATACGACGGCGTGACTCCATAATACGACACGGGATGTGTTCAATAACGATCGCGCTTTTCTGGCGCTGATGCTCTTCCACAACCCGGGTCGCGATCTGATCCACATCCAACCGTTCAAAGCGAATATCGGGAACACCCTCTTCAAGACGGGCGTAGGTCAGGATCTCATCGATCAGATGGTCCAGCTCCTCGATATCGCCATCGATCCCCTTGATGTAGCTCTCACGCTCGCGATCACTTTCGACATCCATCACCATTTCCAGCCCGAACCGTATACGCGCTACCGGCGTACGCAGCTCATGGGAGACCCCTCGAATCATCTCTTTCTGAATGCTGAGCAACCCCTGTATATGGCTGGCCATATTGTTAAATGCAGCTGCCAGCTGCCCTACGGAGTCACTGCCGTGTAATTTGACCCGAGTGTCCAGATCACCACGAGCCAGACGAATAGCTGCCCGTTCAAGCTTGCTCAGCCGACGCTCAAGCCCTCGCACCAGCACATAGATAGCAACACTAATGGAAGCCAGCACAAACAACCCGATGGTGGCCAGCAATTTGAACGGATAGGGGTCCAGCATGGCGATAGGACCGATCCTGATGATCTGTCCTGTATCCGATAAACGACTATAAACATCCATACTGCGCCCGAAGTGGTTCAGCAGTGCGATGGAATACCCTTGTTCAAGCTGTCCGCGTTGCCGCTGAGTCAGCTGTTTCGGCATAGCATCAAGCAGTTTGACCGGATAGCCAAACAGCTCGGTCTCTCGCTCTTGCAGCACCAATTGCCGACGAGCCGGAAGAATACGCTCCACCCAGTCACGCACCAGAGAACCGGTGCCTGTGGCCAGCTGTTCATTCAGATCACCCAGAGTGCCCCGTAGCAACGTCTGCTCGTTAATGGCCGTGAAAATTTCGAACTGCTCATCTTCACCATCCCGAATAAACACCCGGCCGCCATCCAGTTGATTGCGCGGTTGGCGGCCTTTCACGCCCTCAAAGGCAGGGACAATCGACAGGGTGATGCCCAACTTGTTCTCCCAGCGTTCCAACAGCTCCGGCCAGCGCTTTTGTGGCGCTGACACCAGCTCAAGGCTCATTATCCGAAAGGTTCCCTGAGCTGTAGACTCTCGGAACTCTTGCAACCGTACGCCATTGATAATGGTCAGGGCCAACCCTGAGAGCACGGCCACCAGCACCAGAGTAAACAGCAGCCCTCCGTATATGCGCAGAAAAATACTGCTCACCCATCGTCCTCCAATCATCTTTTGATAACAGACGACAATAGTCTATCGCCCGGTCCCTGTTACCCGTCTTATAACGGACGAACGAAGAGATAGCCTTTCGAGCGTACAGTTTTAATCATTCGGGGATGCATAGGATCATCACCAATTTTGGGGCGAATACGGGAGACTCGAACGTCAATGGAACGATCCTGACCGTCGTACTCAATGCCGCGGAGCTTCTCAAAAATCTCCTCCCGACTGAGTACACGACCAGCATTGGAGCTGAGCAACCAGAGTAGATCAAATTCCGCACTGGTCAGTTCAATATTCTCCCCTTTCAGCCAGGCTTCGCGCATGGAGGCATCAACCACCAGTTCGCCGAACTCTAAACGACCTTTATCACCTTTATCATCGGTAACCGGTGCGTGAGTACGGCGCAATAGCGCACGAATACGAGCCAATAGCACGCGAGGACGTACCGGCTTGGCCACATAGTCATCGGCCCCCATTTCCAGGCCGAGAACCTCGTCCAGGTCATCGGTACGTGCCGTCAGCATCAATATCGGGTTGTGGTAGTCTGCCCTGACGCGGCGGCAAATAGAGACGCCATCTTCACCAGGCAGCATGAGATCCAGCACCACCAAATCAGGGTTTTCATTCAGAATACGGTCAACGGCCTTGCCACCATCGCATTCGACGGTGACAGTGAGACCATTGTTCTCAAGGTATTCACGGGTAAGATTGGCCAAGCGCTCATCGTCTTCAACGATCAGGATGTGGCCGCAATCGCTCTGCTGTGTCGCAGGCTGTGTTTCTGTCTGCATCATAAATTTGTTACCAGATTCTACTGTTGCCAAGGATAACCGTACAGAGGGGCATAAATCCGTTGCAGTCTGTAACCGGTATACCCTTTGACCTTAATAAACAAAAAAAATTCAGAACAGACTGTTTACCTTTGCGCTGTCCGTAATATTTGGCATGGGGCGATATTCTGTGTCCCCCGCGTGTCAAAGACAACCATAAAAATCAACCCAAAATAACTATAAAAAACACATTTTCAATAGCAATTTTTTATATGGGTCTGATCCGCATTTTTTAGACTCCGCCATCAAAACGTCGCCCGTGTAGCTGGCGAAATGTTAAAGAGAAGTAAACACTTACATGGGTTTTTTTTGTGATCTCCCGACCGTTATCGTACCCCTGTCACACCTCTGCAAACTGGCTTGCAATAAATAGAACACCGCATTATCTTGTGTGTAGAAAAAAGAAAAACACAACATTTAGTGCCTCAGCATGGAATAGAGGTGGACTCCGGATGACCATAACGGCGTTAAGAATTTGCAGTTCGGGGCTCATATTCAATCCGTCCCGGTAACACACGCCAGCGGTTAGTATCTCTGACAGATACAGGAAAAAAGCACTATGTCCGTGCCCTTTTTATGGCACAGACAGCCCTTTTCTTTTGTCTTAAGAGAGAGTGTCTTGAAAGAACCCTTATTCCATCTCGGCACAGTAGCCACTGAATATTTGAACTTTTGAATATTTGGCTGCTTTGTAATGAGTGACTGTCGCTTGCGACACCGCCAGATCACGACATACAGTGACACCCATACAGCACAACAGGACAAACAGGCAGGGCATGAACGAACATCTTCAGGTCACCAAGAGAAACGGACTGCAGGAAGCTATCGACCTTGAAAAAATCCACAAGGTGATTACCTGGGCTGCAGACGGTCTGGACAACGTGTCAGTGTCTCAGGTCGAACTCAAGGCTCATATCCAGTTCTACAACGGTATTCCTACCACTGAAATTCACGAGACCCTGATCAAGTCAGCCGCCGACCTCATCTCCATTGAGGCCCCGGACTACCAGTACCTTGCCGCACGTTTGGCCATTTTCCATCTGCGCAAAAAAGCCTATGGTCAGTTCGAACCACCAAAATTGTATGATCATGTCGTACATCTGGCGGAGATGAAAAAATACGACTCTTCTCTGCTAACCGATTACACCAGAGAAGAGCTGAACCAGATTGACAGCTTTATTGACCATAATCGGGATATGAACTTCAGCTACGCCGCTGTCAAGCAGCTGGAAGGCAAATATCTGGTACAAAACCGGGTGACCAGAGAGTACTACGAAAGCCCGCAGTTTCTCTATGCTCTCATTGGTGCCAGCCTGTTCAGCGCTTACCCCAAAAAGACACGACTGGATTACATCCATCGCTTTTACGATGCGGTCTCACAGTTCCTGATCTCACTGCCAACGCCGATTATGTCCGGCGTCCGTACCCCCACCCGGCAGTTCAGCTCCTGTGTACTGATTGAGTGTGATGACTCCCTGGATGCGATAAACGCTACCGCAAGTGCCATTGTCAAATATGTTAGTCAGCGGGCGGGTATCGGTATCAATGCGGGGCGTATTCGCGCCATTGGTAGCCCGATTCGCGGCGGAGACGCCTTCCATACAGGCTGCATTCCGTTTTATAAGTACTTCCAGACCGCCGTAAAATCCTGTTCTCAGGGCGGTGTTCGGGGTGGTGCAGCAACCCTGTTCTACCCGCTCTGGCACTATGAAGTCGAGAGTCTGCTGGTGTTGAAGAACAATCGGGGCGTGGAAGAGAACCGGGTTCGGCACATAGACTACGGCGTTCAGTTCAACCGCCTGATGTATCAGCGCCTGATCAAAGGGGGCAACATCACCCTGTTCTCACCCAGCGATGTGCCCGGTCTTTATGATGCGTTCTTTGAAGATCAAGAAAAATTTGAAGCCCTCTACGAGCAGTACGAGCAAGACGACAGCATTCGCAAAAAAACCCTGAAAGCGGTCGAGCTATTCACTCTGTTTGCTCAGGAGCGCGCCAATACCGGCCGTATCTACCTGCAGAATGTTGACCACTGCAATACCCACAGCCCGTTTGACGCCAAAGTAGCGCCTATTCGCCAGAGCAATCTCTGTCTGGAAATCGCCCTGCCTACCAAACCGGTGCAGGATATACACGACGAGAACGCAGAAATTGCCCTCTGCACACTGGCAGCCTTTAACCTCGGCAAGATTGATGGCCTCAACCAGCTTGAGGAGCAGGCAGAACTGCTGGTACGCGCCCTCGACAGTCTACTGGACTACCAGGACTACCCTCTGGCAGCGGCCCGCAATGCCACTATGGGACGTCGTCCTCTCGGCATTGGCATTATCAACTACGCCTACTATCTGGCCAAAAATGGAGCTCGCTACTCGGATGGCTCCGGCAACGCCCTGACGCACAAGACCTTTGAAGCCATTCAGTACTACCTGTTGAAAGCTTCCAACCAGCTGGCAAAAGAGAAAGGGGCGTGTCCGAAGTTCAACGAAACCCTCTACAGCAAAGGCATCCTGCCCATCGATACTTACAAAAAGGAGCTCGATGAGGTTTGCGATACACCTCTGCGTCTGGATTGGGAAACCCTGCGGGAAGAGATCAAAACCCACGGCCTGCGCAATTCGACCCTGACCGCACTGATGCCATCCGAGACCTCTTCCCAGATCTCTAATGCCACCAACGGTATTGAGCCACCCCGTGGTTTTGTTAGTGTAAAAGCGAGCAAAGATGGCATTCTAAAACAGGTGGTGCCGGAGTCGGAAACCCTGCGTAATCACTATGAACTGTTGTGGAATATTCCGGACAACACCGGTTATCTGCAACTGGTTGCGATCATGCAAAAGTTTGTCGACCAGAGCATCTCCGCCAACACCAATTACGACCCCAGTCGTTTTGAAGGCGGCAAGGTTCCGGTCAAGGTGATACTGAAAGATATGCTCAATGCTTACAAACTCGGTGTGAAGACCCTGTACTACCACAACACCCGGGATGGTGCGAGCGACGCTCAACATATCGAACAGGAAGACGACGGCTGCGCCGGCGGTGCCTGCAAAATCTGACAGCACCGCCTGCAGCACTACCCCCTTCTCCAGATATGGAATCCACGAATAACCGGAAGTCGCCCCCTCAGGGCGCTTCCTGCGGAAGACAGCGAACATGGCTTACACCACTTTCAACCAGAACAATTTTGACGCCACCAAAGAGCCGATGTTCTTTGGTCAGAACGTCAACGTCGCACGTTACGATGTGCAGAAGTACTCAATCTTCGAGCAGCTGATTGAAAAACAGCTGTCGTTTTTCTGGCGCCCCGAAGAGGTCGATCTCTCCAACGACCGCAGTGACTTCAACAAATTACCTGAACATGAGCAGCATATTTTTCTGAGCAACCTGAAATACCAGACTTTGCTCGACTCCATTCAGGGCCGTTCACCAAACATTGCCCTGTTGCCCATCGTCTCCCTGCCGGAGCTGGAAACCTGGATCGAAACATGGACCTTCAGTGAGACCATCCACTCTCGCTCCTACACCCATATCATCCGCAATGTAATGACCGAGCCATCAAAGGTATTTGATGACATCATCAACAATGAGGCCATCATCACCCGCGCCACCGCCATCACTTGCTACTACGACGCCCTGATCGAAGGCATCCAGCTCTACAACGCCCACGGCGAGGGTGAACACACGATCAATAACGAAAAGGTAAGCGTCTCCCTCCGCGAACTGAAAAAAAGACTTTATCTGACTATGGTCTCCGTCAACGTGCTGGAGGCCATCCGTTTTTATGTCAGTTTTGCTTGCAGCTTTGCTTTTGCCGAACGTGCGACCATGGAAGGCAATGCCAAGATCATCAAACTGATCGCCAGAGATGAAGCTCTCCACCTCACCGGCACTCAGCACATTCTGCAACTTATGGCCAGTGGTCGTGATGATCCGGAAATGGCAGAGATCGCTGCTGAGCTGAAAGAAGAGGCCCGGCAGATCTTTATCGATGCCGCCGAGCAAGAGAAGGAGTGGGCTGCCTACCTGTTCCGGGACGGTTCCATGATTGGTCTTAACAAAGATATTCTGGGCTCCTACGTGGAGTACATCACCACCCAGCGCATGCTGGCTATCGGCTTTGAATCCCCCTTCACCACCAAGCAGAATCCGCTGCCCTGGATGAACAGCTGGCTAAATAGCGACAATGTTCAGGTAGCTCCCCAAGAGGTAGAAGTCAGCTCCTACCTGGTCGGGCAGGTCGACAGCGATGTTGATACCGACGATTTCAACGACTTCTCTCTGTAAACACTCACCAATCGAGGCGCACAGACTCCATGGCGAATATCGTAAAAATTCAGGATGGCTACAGCTTTCTCCCTCGTCCCGAGGCGACGCTGCTGGAAGCACTGGAAGCCGAGAATATCGCCATGGAATACCAATGTCGTCAGGGGTACTGCGGCAGCTGCCAGATCAAACTGATTGCCGGCGATGTGGAGTACCATAAACAGCCACTGGCGTTTGTTCAGGAAGATCACATTCTACCCTGCTGCTGTCATGCCAGTTCCGATGTTACTGTCCAGCTGCCACAGCCACTGGAGTGTATTCAGAAAAAGGTTTCCGCATAACAGCGTCGTTATGACAGGGTGGTTATAGCAAGAGTTAGAGCAAGAGTTAGA
>SAMEA5043665__coassemble_251_pt1 | contig 12939 bp, 12 predicted proteins | sample SAMEA5043665__metabat2_low_PE_004 | metagenome-assembled genome bin SAMEA5043665 (sample SAMEA5043665) | Gadus morhua | reverse complement strand
TTCTTTTTTAAAGAACACTTATCATCGCATCTTGTGATAAGTGGCTGATTCATCTTCCGTTTTGTTGGAAGCGGAAGCCGTTAGGCTGCCTGATCAGCGAGGCCGCTATTTTACCGAAGGCCTGTTCGGTGTCAAGTGATTCCTGATTTTAAAATCTTTAAAATCGAGAGTGTTAACCCGAAGGTTTGCTCTGGAATCTCTCAACGATGTTGCCGTAGCTGTTTGGCCGGCGGCAACGAGGGGCGAATTCTACTCCAATAACCTTCACTGTCAACAGGATTCTTTAAATAATTCATTCCGCACACCGGGGAGAATAGTACAGGCTTCTATAGTTACTGAGAGTTCAGCATAGTTTTGGCACTGAAGTGCTACAAGCCTGCCAAATATATAAGGTAAAGTGATTCCATTACTATTTAATTGAGAGCAGCTGGGTGCCATGAAGAAAACATCGTCCTTATTCCTCTTTGCGGTTTTCTGCACAATTGGAAGCCTAATCGGAAGCTTCAATGCTTCGGCCAGCAGTACCGTTTACCGCTGGGTAGATGAGAAAGGTGTTACTCACTTCGGCAAGCAACCTCCGCCAACAGGTACGTCACATCAAACCATAAAGACACGCGAAACTAGTACGCAACGCCCCTCCCCAGACGAAAGCCTGTCTCCGCGTTCAAGCAAGAACGAGGAAAATAAGGTTCCGGATGAATACTCTAAACAATTGCAAAAGCTAGCCCAGCAGAATGATGATAGCTGCCAGCGGTCCAAAACAAACAAGCAGACGCTATTGAATAATCATCGTGTTCGACTGCAGGGATCGGACGGAAATGCACGGGTTCTGTCCCATGAAGAGAAACTGCAAGAGTTGCAGAAAGCTGACGAAGCCATCAAGGCATTTTGTGAATAGAGCACCTTCGCCGTATAAGGGTGCCCGGCGCATAGCCTTCGGACACCCTTTTCCTGTCTTCTATTAATTGACTGCGTTATCGATTCATAGAGCTGTCGAGACGAGCCACAACATCCAGAATACGCGCACCATCAACCCGCGTGGCGGCCAGTGCTTCTTCCGCATAGGGATGAACCTGCGCCCCTTTAGGTAATGGTGCCTGCTGTTCAATAATGGCTCTCAGGCGCGGGATATAGATCCATTGCAACCACTCCGTAAACGTCAGCGTATCAACGCAGAATGGTTCCGGGCTGGACAGCGCCTCAATAGAAGGTGGCATACCCATCCAGCAATCACTTGAACGCAAAACAGTTTCCAGTTCATCTAACAGAACAGAGACTTCCTGACTCAATATTCCAAACTCCAAAATGACAAAGCCGAGATTAATTCAGACTATCCAACAACTGCTCCAGATGTTCCCGCAAAACGGGCTGCCGAGTGAAGTACAAACCACGCCGAGCGAGAGAAGCTGCCTCACCATTGTCGCCTTCTACATGACGAACAGTTGCCAGATAGTAGTAGACCAGACCGTCCTGCGGAGAGATACGCAGCGCCCGGCTCAGTTTCTGCAGGGCACCATTGATATCACCACCCTGCCAGGCCATCCTGCCTTCATTGAGCAGTACAGCTGTCGCCATAGGCCGCCTGGCCGATGTGACCTTCTCCAGATAGGCGTATTTATCCTGAATCGGTTTCTGTACGGTTGTAACTGTGTCGTAAGAAGGATAAACACCAGGAACTCTTTGCTGGCTACTACACCCGCCCAGAATCAGTGCGCTCAAACATAAAACAAGCAGACGTACATCTAACTGTTTTCTTACATTCACATCCATCACACCAAAACATCCAACCACGACCGGCAGAATAGCACGACTTCTGAGGCTATTTTTCACATTCATTTCATCCAGTCCCACACAGCCTTGAACGTTTTGATCAGCTCAACTGCGTCATCTATCAGTACCGACCTATCCTGCCTATCCTGCCTATCTTGTACTTGAGGCCTGCTGACAACCTGCGATCTAACAACACAAGGAGCGTACTGCAATGGCTCTGAACCCTTGATAAACGGCAATGTAATTTCGTTACGGCAGCCAGTACCACCGAGCATCCCTGTCGTACGATCAATATCGTAGAAAGCGATATCTGAAGAGAGCGGTGGCTCAAGAGATTGCAGCGGTCGCTGACTCATAAAGTCGGACCAGATACGCAAGGCACCACTGCTACCGGTGTAACGGGTAGCGGTATTATCATCACGCCCCAGCCACGTAACGGCCAGTGTGTCCGCAGAGAAACCGGCAAACCAGCTATCCCGGAGTTCATCTGTCGTCCCGGTTTTACCTGCAACCTTTATAGATAATGGTATTTTTTGGTAAGCAGCCTTGCCGGTTCCCTCGCTCATCGTCGTCTGCATGGCATGGTTGACCAGCTCTACCGATGATGCCGGAAAGGCCTCTTCAACAGAGAGGCTGTATTGCGTTAATGGTTGACCATAGGCGTCCAGTACCGCATCAATGGCTCGCAGAGGCACACGGTAACCGCCGGAAGCCAGCGTCTGATACATGGCAGCCACTTCAATCGGGCTGAAATCAATAGAACCCAGCAACAGAGAGGGATATTTCGCCACATTGCGAACCATACCCATGTCCTTTAGCGTCTCGATCACTGATGACAGACCAACATCTATCCCCAATCGTGCAGTGGCCTGATTGTAGGATTTCGCCAGCGCCATATAGAGTGGCACCTCGCCATGGGATTTCTTATCGTAATTTTGCGGTGACCAGTCTTTGCCATTGCTTTCGGTCAGAGTCAGTGACTCATCCGACAGCGGCGTGGCTAATGTGTAACGTTCAGGCTGCAGCAGTGCGGTCAGATAGACGGCAGGTTTAACCAGAGAGCCTATCGGACGGTTGGCATCCAGAGCACGATTAAAACCTGCAAAACCGGCATCCCGACCACCAACGACAGCCTGCACCTCGCCAGTTCGAGCCGAAGTGACCACCATAGCCGCTTCCAGACCCGTATCCTTACCACCATCAAGCTGCTTTGTAAGCCTGCTAACACTCGCCTGCGCCTGCTGCTGCACGATGGGATTCATATGGGTGAAGATACGCAAACCTTCACTGGTCAAATCGGCATTATCATAATCCTGACGTAACTGTCGTTTTACCAGATCAATGTAGGCCGGAAAGGCATTGGCATGCAGTCGTTCAGTAGAGACGACACCCAATGGGTAACCCTTGGCCTTGTCTGCATCAACCTGAGAAATAGTGCCCTGGTCGGCCATCATATCCAGTACCAGGTCACGACGGGCTTTGGCCCGTTCAGGATAACGCCGGGGGTTGTACCAGGATGGGCCTTTAACCATCGCCACCAGTAATGCCTGTCTGGCCAGATTCAGCTCGCTGAGCGGACGGGCAAAATAGAACTCACTGGCCAGAGCAAATCCGTTCACCGAACGCCGCCCCTGCTGACCGAGATAGACCTCGTTCAGGTAAGTTTCCAGAATTTCATCCTTGGTGTGGTGCCACTCCAACAGCAGGGACATAAAAGCTTCTTCAATTTTGCGGGCAAACGTGCGCTGGTTACTGAGATAGAAGTTTTTTACCAGCTGCTGAGTAAGAGTACTACCGCCCTGCACAATGGCTCCGGCCTTAATATTGACCGCCATAGCGCGCGCTATACCCTTGGGCGAGATACCCCAGTGCTCATAAAAATCCCTGTCTTCAACCGTGACTAACGCTTCCAGCAAAGTCTCCGGAACATCGGGTAACCGGGCAAGAGTCCGATCTTCAAAACTGGCGGGGTAGATGCCACCCATCAGCTGGGGATCAAGCCGGATAACAGGAATATTCTTGCCATCTGTCGTAGTCAGGCGCTGAAGATGGTTGCCAGAAAATGTCGCCCTCAGCTTGACTGCATTCCGGGTGCCATCAGGAAACTGAAAACCACGCACATAGATTTCAAAGGTATTGCCGTTGCGGGAAAACAGACCAGGACTGTCTGGCCTTTCAACCGGCTGATAGCCCTGACGATGCAACTGCTCGTGAAGCTGATCCGGATCCAGAGACATCCCTTCGTAAAGCTCAACAGGCTGAGCATATACCTTGGCAGGAATCGCCCACTTCTTCCCATTAAAGGTTTTGGTCACCACATCATTGAGATGCCCCAGCCAGACGATAAAAATAATGGCTCCACCCAGTGCCAACGTGCCGAGTAATCGGCTAGAGGGTCGCCACCATGGGCGCCTCCTCTTTTGGCCTTGAGAGGAACGTTTGGATTTTAAAGAAGATGTTTTCTTGGTCATGGTCGGATTATATGTGGCAGCCCAGAAGAGATAACAGCGTAAAAAACCGAAAATAGTTACTGGGTTTCAGCAACATTCTCAGTCGACCTGTTAACCAAACCGGCGAACCTTTATATTCTTCGTCTATCATTACTGTGTTAATAATGACTAACTGTTCTATCGGAATGCAAAAGGATTTGCCTTGATGGAGCTCATTGATATGAAAAATCTGGGCAGGACATCTGTTCAGTGGTTGAAGGCCGTTGGCATTCACAGTCCGGAACAGCTGCGTTCAGTCGGGGCAGTTGCGGCCTATAACAAGGTTCGGGGACGAGGCTTTCGAGTATCCAAGGTTCTCTTGTATGCTCTGGAAGGAGCATTATTGGGTATCCACTGGAATAAACTTGAGGACGAACACAAAATTCGTCTACTCAATGAGGCGGACGAACCGCCAGAAAGCCTCTTTTAGGGGGGGTTATAACACCACCCAGCAGACAAAGCCGATCAGGCAGGGCAGGAAAAAACCTACCAGCGCCCCTGACTCCCGATCGCCCCCCCGCCTCTCGGCGACATCCCCTAACCACCAGGTTAATCCCAGCCAGATAGCAACGGTAACGGCAATGCCTACCCATTGCCACCAAAGCAGCCCTGCAAAAAGTGCGAGTAAATCCATACGTTCCAGCCCTCTTCATGTTGGTGTACTTTTTGATGACTTGCCGGAAGTCCCAGCCAGTATGGCAAAAAGAACGAAATACACCTGTTTTAGACAAAATTAAAAGTAAAGGTTCAAGGGTATGACTGTCTATTAGCCTTAGGTCGTACAGCCTTAGGTCGTACAGCCTTAGGTCGTACAGCCTTAGGTCGTACAGGCTCAAGGGTTTTCCCGTTATACTCGCCAGATATTATTCAGGGGGATAAATGATGCACAGACTCTGCGCGGTCAGCGATATTGCCGAGCCCGGCAGCAAAGGTTTTAACAGCACACCAAAGGGGCCCGTTTTCGCAGTACGTTTCGATGGGGAGGTTTATGTCTATGCCAACTCCTGCCCCCACCTGAGCGTCAACCTGGAGTGGCAAGAGGATCAGTTTCTCGATCAGGACGACCGCTTGATTCAATGCTGCGTACACGGCGCCCTGTTTCGCATTGAAGATGGAGAGTGTCTGGCCGGCCCATGCGAGGGGGATTCCCTGACCGCCATTCCCCATAACGTGGAAAATGGCGATCTTTTTCTTATGGGCTGAAGTCTAATAAAGGAAAAAGCCAATACCGGCAAACAGTGGCACCATCAGAGCGATAGGTAACTTCCAGGTCACCATCAGCAGGTAGGCTAACAGCACCAGTGCTACATCCTGCGCATCTTGGATGGCAAAGGTCACCACCGGGTTATAAAAGGCTGCCAGAAGAAGGCCGACAACTGCCGCATTTATGCCGTGAATAGCGGCGCGCAGTTTCGGCATATTTTTCAGACGGGTCCAGAATGGCCAGGCCGCTGTCAACAACAGGAAAGAGGGCGCAAAGATGCCAAACAACGCCGCCAACGCATAGCTCAGACTGAACGTGCCACCATAGGTTCCACCCAGGAACGGTGCCAGCGTAAACATCGGACCAGGTACAGCCTGAGCCGCACTATAGCCAACAATAAAAGCTTCCGGGCTGACACCCGCTGCATGTACGACTTCGGCCTGTAGCATCGGCAGCACAACATGACCGCCACCAAATACCAGCGCACCTGCGCGGTAGAAGCTGTCGAAAATACCCAGAGCCCCTTCGCTGCCTGCCGCCACAACCGGTAACACAAACAGCCCGGCAAGAAATAACACACCTGCAACCAGTGCCGTTTTTTTACCACCCACATTATGGGAAAACGACACCTGATCAACGGTCTCATTTCTATAAACCGCATATCCGATCACGCCGGCACCAAGAACAATCCCAACCTGAGTAAACACATGGGGCAGAAGCAGCATGAAACCAGCCGAGATCAGCGCCAGCGTTATACGGGGACGATCAGGACAGAGAGACTTGCCCATCTTGATCAGCGCATCAGCAACCACAGCCACGGCAAACAGCTTTACGCCCTGCAGCACCCCCATAGCGGCAGAGAGACCGGCTATCTGCTCATAACCCAGCGCCAGCAGAATCATTACCAATGCGGAAGGCAGGGTAAAGCCGATAAAAGCAGCAAAAGCCCCTACAACACCGGCACGCTCAAAGCCAATACTCATGCCGACCTGACTACTCGCCGGACCAGGCAACATCTGGCACAAAGCGACAGTATCGGCATAATCCTGCTCACTCAACCAACGTCTTTTATCAACAAATTCCTTGTGAAAATAACCGAGGTGAGCAGTTGGCCCACCAAATGCGTACAGTCCTAACACAAAAAAACGCCAGAACACCTCTGCACAGTTTCCTGTACGCGTCCCCGCCATTGTGTTTTTCATCATAAATAATGTGCTCTCGTTTCCAACATTTTGTAGTGGCTATTTTGTAGTGAGCATTGCTTCTACGGCAGTACCAATTGCAACGGTCTGTTAAGGATTATCTCTTCCTGTGTGATCGAACACCCCCACACCATTACATCGACGCCTGCGGCTATTGCATGTCTCAACGCTTCGCCGTAAACCGGATCAATACTGTCCGCCGGGCTCACCCGGTCAATGCCAGTATGTTGAACACAAAACAGCAAAACCGCCCGCTGACCATTAGCTACAACATATTCCAGTTCTCGTAAATGCTTCTGACCACGGGTTGTCACCGCATCGGGAAACTCCCCTCCACCATGATCTGTGGCCAGAGTGACACTTTTTACTTCGATGTAGCAGTCCGGCAGATCCTCTCCAGAAAGAAGTAAATCTATACGACTACTCTCTTCGCCATACTTAACCTCTCGTCGTATAGTCTGATAGCCCGCAAATTCCGGAATAACCTTGTTCTCCAGCGCTTCCTGAACGACAGCATTTGCTCGCCCGGTATTTACACACGCCAGGGCCTGAATAAGCTCATTACCGTATGTCACCGGAATCTCAACCAGCTCCCAGGTACACGGAAATTTTCTTTTGGGATTGCCGGAATCGGAGAACCAGACTCGAGCAAATTCGGGCTGACAGTTTTTCATGGAACCGGTATTGGGACAGTGAATAATGGTCTCTGATCCATCGGGAAGACGTACGTCTGCGAGGAAACGTTTGTACCGTTTCAGCAGAATTCCACTTTGTAGCGAAGGCTCAAAACGCATAAGTGACTCTTTACAAAAGAAAATAGTTATTTAAAATTAATTATTGATTCTAATTAATACTAACAACACTAAAGATAGTTTTGTCCTTGTGCCTGAATGTCTGAGAGATGTGGCCAAATTTTTAGAGTTGTAGTGGTTGTCTTAACCCGCAAAATTTCAGGTAGCATCCTGTGACGGGTTCTGGTAGCTTCTCCGACCCTTGGCAAGTTGTGCCAATCCCGGGGCTCAATTTTTGAGCAATATCCCGCAGGACGATGACTTGGATAAAACGGGGCTGTGAGCATGTCAGCACAAAACAAACCAGAGAACGGCAATATCTTAAAAACCTTCCAACCTTACAAGGAAAAGAAGGGTGAGGAGTACATGTGTGATCGCCAGATCGAACACTTCGACCAGATCCTCAGGAACTGGAAGAGGGATTTGATGGAAGAAGTTGATCGCACCGTTCATCACATGAAAGATGAAGCATCAAACTTCCCTGATCCGGCAGATCGTGCCAGTCAGGAAGAAGAGTTCAGTTTAGAACTCCGTACCCGCGATCGTGAACGTAAGCTCATCAAAAAAATCGAGCAGACCCTGGGTCGTCTTGATGAAGGTGACTATGGTTACTGTGACTCTTGCGGTGTAGAAATCGGTATCCGTCGTCTGGAGGCTCGTCCTACAGCCACGCTGTGTATTGACTGCAAAACCCTTGCAGAAATCAAAGAAAGACAAATGGGTCACTGAATTTATTCATAAATCCTTGCAAAAACGCTCACCCTATACAGGTCGATTCGCCCCCTCTCCGACCGGTCCATTACATTTCGGTTCCCTGATCGCCGCTCTGGCCAGTTATCTGGATGCCAGAGCAGCCTCAGGGTGCTGGCTTGTGCGTATTGAAGATATCGATCCTCCCCGCGAGCAGCCGGGAGCTTCTGATCTGATTCTGAAGGCACTGGACGTTTATGGTCTGCATTGGGATGGCGAAGTCTTGTATCAGCATCAGCGGCTTGGTGCCTATCGTGACACCCTTGCTGCATTGAAGGGTGAAGCGCTTGCCTACCCCTGTATCTGTACCCGCAAAGAGCTAGCCAGCTATCTGCCCAACTATCCGGGCTTCTGTCGTTCGCGCACAGATGCAGGTTGCCCTGAGCTAGCTCATGCCATTCGCTTTAATGCTATGGATCAGGTGGTTGTATTTCAGGATCGTATTCAGAAAGAGCAGAGCTTCAGTCTTGAAGAGCTGGGGGATTTTGTCGTCTTTCGCAAAGATGGCCTGTTCGCCTATCAGCTGGCCGTGGTCGTAGATGATGAGCACCAGGGCGTAACAGATATTGTTCGCGGTATTGATCTGATCGACTCCACTCCTCGCCAGATAACTCTGCAAAAAGCACTTGGGTTCCACACTCCCCGCTATGCACATCTACCGGTTATCACCAACGAGTTTGGCGATAAGCTCAGCAAGCAAAATAAAGCAGCCGCACTTCCGCTAAAAAACCCCGAACCAACACTGTGGTTAGCCATGAAGGCTCTCGGGCTTCCCGTTGATAGCGCCATCCGCAACGGCTCCGTTGAAGAGATGCTGATCTGGGCACAGCAGCACTGGAGCCTGTCACCGCTTCAGCAGCAAACCTCGATACCGGAAGCCAGCCTGACTCTCGATTAAAAGCTTTTGATTAAAAGCTCTGGACTAAAAATCTCTGAACTAAACGTCTCTGAACTAAAAGACTCTGGACCAAAAGACTCTGGACTAAAAATACATTCCATAAAATTATGCTCAAACGCATCCTGTAACTTAGTATGCTGGCAGCCTCCTGTCGTTATGAAGGTATCGTTATCGAGGTATAGCTATGGAAGCCTGTCCGCATGACTCTTGAATTGAGTGAACTGACACTCTACAGCACCGCCTATTTTTCTCTTCTGTTTACTGCCGCATGGTTAGCCGACAGAGGTTGGATTTCCCATCGCATTACCTTCCATCCGTTCACTTACACCCTGACTTTGGGAGTCTGTGCCAGTGCCTGGGCATTTTATGGTGCGGTAGGAATGGCGTATCAGGACGGTCTCGTTTTTCTGACGCTTTATCTGGGCATCTCTGTGGTCTTCCTGCTGGCGCCATGGCTGCTCAGCCCGATACTGCGCATAACCAGAGATCATCAACTGAGATCATTGGCGGATCTGTTTGCGTTTCGTTTCTGTAGCCCCACAGTCGGAGTTTGCACGACACTCATCATGCTCTTGGCCATGCTGCCATTGGCGTCTATGCAAATTCAGGCCGTTGCCGACTCGCTGCACATACTCACTCGTGAAGGCAAACCCGAACAGCTGGCGGCTGGCTTCTGCATCATCATCACCCTTTTCACCATAGCGTTTGGCACTCGCCGTATATCCAGTCGGAAAGAAAACAACGGATTGGTTTTTGCCATCGCCCTTGACTCTTTTGTGAAGCTGGTCGCAATACTGGCATTCAGCGGCACTATTTTATCTGAAGTATTTGGCAGTCTACCGGAGTTAAAAAACTGGCTACGGGATAATCACACAACGTCAAACCTGCTACAGATCACATTCGACGGTGACCTCTGGGCAACAATGCTACTGGTCTCCTTTGCGGCGGCAACAGTCATGCCTGGTATGTTTCATATGACTTTTACCGAACGTCAGAATAACCGTGACCTCAACAGAGCCCGATGGGGGCTTCCTGTTTATCTTCTGCTGATGAGCTTGCCGGTACCGCTTATTCTCTGGGGAGCTTTGAAACTGACTGTTTCGACAACCCCCGAATATTTCGCTCTCGGTATCGGCCTTAAGCTCGGTAGTCCCCTGATGATCTTGCTTGTTTACACGGCGGCTATATCAGCAGCAGGCGGCGTGATCATCGTAACAATCATCGCACTGTCCGGCATGGTTATGAATCACCTGATACTGCCCGTTTATCAGCCGCCCAAGGGAGTCAATATTTACCGCTGGCTGAACGGGAGCAAGCGTGTTTTGATCGCCTTTATGATGCTTGTGGCCTACGGGTTTTATCGCATGCTGGAGGCAGAGCTGGATCTGACCACTGTCGTTATCGTCTCGTTTATCGGCGGCTTACAATTTTTGCCGGGGTTACTTGCAACCATTTACTGGCCACGAGCCAACCATTATGGCTTTCTGGCGGGGCTGGGTGTAGGTTCGCTGATCTGGTTTGTCACCTTGCTGATACCTCTGGTGAGAGTGGACGATGTCATTAACATCACTGGTTTGAGTTTTACATTACAAGGCACAGACTGGCATGGTTTTGCACTGGCCTCTTTTATTGTAAATAGTCTGGTATTGGTCATTGTCAGCCTGACAACAGAAGGCACAGCCGAAGAAAAAAATGCAGCCCGAATCTGCTCTGCACGCTCTTTTGGACACTCCGCCAGACACCCGCTACAGGCTGCCTCCTCGTTGGAATTTCAAAAAAAACTCTCGCCACAGCTGGGACAAGCAGCCCAAAACGAAGTTTTTTTAGCGTTGCGAGATCTGGACATGTCCCCCGATGAAAACCGACCATATGCACTCCGTCGCCTGCGTGAGCAGATAGAAGCCAATCTCTCAAGCCTGATGGGGCCAAGTGTGTCAAAAAATATCATCAATCGGTGCCTGATCTGCAATGATGACTATGCCAAAAACAGTGCAAAATTCACCGACATCAACCATATTGAAAACCAGATAGATGAGTGTCGCTACCACTTCACGGGGCTGGCAGCCGAGCTGGATACACTACGCCGTTATCATCGTCAGATTTTGCAAAGTCTGCCGATGGCGGCCTGCTCTTTTGGTGAGGATGGAGAGATCCTGATGTGGAATCAGGCCATGACCATGCTCACTGGAATTTCTGACTCGATAAGCGTCGGGGGTCGGGTTGATTGTCTCTCTTCCCCATGGCAAGAGCTGCTTACAGAATTTCTCAAAGATTATGCGCTGCCCGGAGAACAAAAACATTTATCGCTCAATGGTCAGCCCCGAGTTCTGAATCTGCAGAAAAGCTTTCTCGAAGCTGTCGGCAATACCGTCATCGTGATCGAAGATCAAACCGAGTTCTGGCTAATGGAACAGAAGCTGATGCACAGTGAACGTCTGGCATCTATCGGCCAACTTGCAGCAGGTGTCGCCCATGAGATTGGTAATCCAGTGACCGGTATTGATTGTCTGGCCCAGGAGCTACGCAGCCTGTCTGACAATGAAGAGATACAGGAAGTTGCCGAAGAGATCCTTGCACAAACGCAGCGTATTGCCCGCATTCTGCGATCACTGATTAACTTTGCCCACAAAGACCAGCCTACCCTTGAAAAAACGACGAAAGCCGTCAATCTTTATGACTGTGCTGATGAAGCCATCGGCCTTATGGTGCTGGGTAAAACAGGTCGAAACATTCGCTTTATCAACAACTGCGACCCGCACCATCTTATCATTGGCGATGGTCAAAAGATTATCCAGATACTGATCAACCTGCTTGGCAATGCCCAGGATGCCTCACTTAATGAAGCCGAGATTTATGTCAGTACAAACTACCGGGATCATACCGTTATCCTTGAGGTAACCGACCAGGGATGTGGTATTCCTGAAGAGCATCAAAACAAGATCTTCGAGCCATTTTTCACGACCAAGGGTGTCGGCAAAGGCACGGGCTTGGGCATGGCTCTGGTTTACAGCATCGTAGAAGAACATTTTGGTACCATCTCAGTGCGTTCTCCTGTTAATACAGAAGAGAGAACCGGTACAACCATCAGTATCAGTCTGCCGGAGTTTCGAACAATATCTGATACTGATACCAACGTATCCCCCATACAGTCCGTACCACATAATTAGAGGCAAACGAATGAACTCCGGAAAGATTCTGGTCATAGAAGATGAGCCAGTTATTCGTTCGTCACTTCGACGGCTACTGACGCGTAACAACTATGAGGTCACGGAAGCGGCATCCGTAACTGATACTCGTGAACTGGCGTTGGAATCTTTCGACTTGATCATTTCAGACCTACGCCTGCCAGGAGAGCCGGGCACAACCATGATCCAGCTAGCGGCTCAAACGCCGGTGCTGATCATGACCAGCTATGCCAGCCTGCGCTCGGCGGTAGACACTATAAAGATGGGCGCTGTCGACTATATCGCCAAACCTTTTGACTATGACGATATGTTGCAGGCTGTTGCCAATAGCATTCGTCAGAAGAGAGAAGCTGCACCAGTACCAAAAACAGCACCTGTAATAGAAGCCAGGCCGGCTCATTCCGAGACCAAAAAAGTTCAGCTTTCCGAAAATCCAGCCGGTATTATCGGTCAAAGTCAGATAATGCAGACCCTGTTTAACCGCATCAATCGGGTTGCACCAACCGAGGCGACGGTGCTGGTCTTCGGAGAATCCGGCACTGGCAAGGAGCTGGTAGCCCGCGCTCTCCATGAAACCAGCAAACGCAGCCAGCAGACGATGATCTCGGTAAACTGTGCCGCCATTCCTGAAACCCTGATTGAATCGGAAC
>SAMEA5043665__coassemble_246_pt1 | contig 13071 bp, 8 predicted proteins | sample SAMEA5043665__metabat2_low_PE_004 | metagenome-assembled genome bin SAMEA5043665 (sample SAMEA5043665) | Gadus morhua | reverse complement strand
TTATAATCCGGGCCGGCTGCCGGTATAGCGTTCTTTGATGAACTCTTATAATCCCCCGGCTCCGTCCGGGGTCATTTAACTGAATTGTTCCCTCAACTGCATCTGAGGATCGATAGCTTGGTGCATACTCCGGCACTGGGCTCACACTATGCGCTCAGCGAAATAAAGCGCAAGAATCCCCTGCCATATCACAACAGTCATTGCTCAAAAACCATAGACAGTATTACCCGTAAGCAGGGCAGCCTTATCACGAACCAGATCCGACAAGTGAGGAACTGACCCGCCCCCAGAAACTCTTCCCGAGCGCGGTGAAGCTTCCCCCTTCTCGATGTGAACACCATGGAGCATGCCATCACCTTCAAAATAGTGACTAGCCGTAACAGGTAGGCGGGTTGATACCATCCCGCACATACAGGCCACTGAGTTCGGGCGGAATATGGCCCTCAGTCTTGAGTTTTTTGACTGTGACCTCATTGTGTACCGGCCGAAAATTACCCTCCTGCCAAAATTTGACCTCTTCATGACCGGGAGATGGTAAGACACTTGTCGCTGAAATACCCAGGCTGCTTATTTTCAGAAACTCTCTTCGGTTCATCATGGCTACCTTCATGCCTACTGATTCTGGTAGAGGAAGTGCAGACCTGTGTCAGGGGATATAATCGAGCACGGGCATCAGCCAGCGTTCCGTCTCTGCCATTGTCCAGCCTTTGCGCTGAGCGTAACTCACCACCTGATCTTTCTGGATTTTCCCGATGGCAAAGTACTTCGACTCCGGGTGGGAAAAGTACCAGCCGCTGACCGATGCTGTTGGCCACATGGCGTAGTGCTCCGTGAGAGAAACGCCGATCTGTTGTTCTGCATCCAGCAGTCGGAACAGTGTCGCTTTCTCCGTATGATCCGGACAGGCGGGATAACCGGGGGCAGGGCGGATGCCGGTGTAGCGCTCTTTGATTAGCTCTTGATGGGTCAGTTGTTCGCTGGTGGCGTAACCCCAGAGCTCGGTGCGTACTTTGCGGTGCATGTACTCGGCCAGCGCTTCGGCCAGACGATCAGCCAGTGCCTTGACCATAATGCTCTGATAGTCATCGTGTTTCTGCTCGAAGGATTGGGCGAGTTTATCCACGCCAATACCGGCAGTAACCACGAAACCACCGATGTAGTCTGTGATGCCTGATTCTTTTGGGACAACGAAATCTGAAAGACAGAGGTTCGGTTTACCATCGGGTTTTTGGGTCTGCTGGCGCAGGTGGTGGAGATGAACCGTTGTGCCGTCGTCTGTGGTCACTTCAAGATCATCACGGTTGACCTGATTGGCAGGCCAGAAGCCGAGCACCGCTTTCGCTTTGATTTCACCGGTATTCTCGAAACGATCCAGCATGGCCTGGGCATCGTTATAGAGCTTGGTCGCCTCTTCACCCACTACCTCATCATGGAGGATTTTCGGGTATTTGCCGTGGAGGTCCCAAGTAATAAAGAACGGGGTCCAGTCGATAGTGTCCCGCAGCTCTTTCAGGCTGATATCGTCGAATACTTTCGTACCGGTGAAGGATGGCTTTGGTGGCTGATAACCCTGCCAGTCAATAGAAGGGCGCCGTTGACTCAACTGTGCAAACGGCACGGACTGGGTATTGTGGCGACGCTTACCATAACGCTGGCGAATGGTGTCGTATTCTTCTTTGAGACCGGCGACAAAGGGACTCTTCAGCTTTTTATTGATCAGGCTGGTGGCGACACTGACGCTACGGGAGGCATCCGTTACATAGACCACCTGGTCATTCTGATACTGTTGTTCAATCTTGACGGCGGTATGGGCTTTGGAGGTGGTGGCCCCGCCGATCATCAGGGGAATATGAAAATCCTGCCGCTGCATCTCTTTGGCGACATGAACCATTTCGTCCAGTGACGGGGTAATCAGGCCGGAGAGGCCGATAATATCGACATTTTTTTCCCGTGCCGTTTTGAGAATGGTCTCTGCCGACACCATAACCCCAAGGTCAATAACTTCATAGTTATTGCACTGGAGTACGACACCGACAATGTTTTTGCCGATATCGTGGACATCGCCCTTAACCGTCGCCATCAGGATTTTACCTTTGGCCTGCACCTTGCCGTTTTTCTCCGTTTCTATGAAAGGAACAAGATGAGCGACAGCCTGCTTCATAACCCGTGCGCTCTTGACCACCTGGGGCAGAAACATCTTGCCGGCACCGAACAGGTCACCCACGATGTTCATGGCATCCATCAGTGGCCCTTCGATCACCTCAATAGGGCGATTCGCCTGCAGTCGGGCCTGTTCGGTATCTTCGACAATAAAGGTGTTGATGCCTTTCACCAGCGCATGCCCGATACGTTGACCGACCGGTAGAGAGCGCCAGCTAGTGTCTTCCGTGTTCTGCTGCTTTCTGCCATCGCTTCGGAATCGCTCGGCGATAGACAACAGATTCTCAGTAGCTGCCGGCGTGCGGTTAAGCACCACATCTTCAACGGCCTGTTTCAGATCTTCGGGAATATCTTCATAGAGGGCCAGCTGTCCCGCATTGACAATCCCCATGGAGAGACCGGCTTTAATGGCGTGGTAGAGGAAAACGGCATGAATCGCCTCCCGCACCGGGTTATTACCCCGAAAAGAGAAGGAGACATTACTGACGCCCCCGGAGATTATTGTGTGCGGCAGGTTTTTGCGAATCCACACACAGGCTTGAATAAAGTCAACAGCGTAGTTGTTGTGCTCGGCCATACCGGTGGCAATAGCGAAAATATTGGGGTCGAAGATGATATCTTCCGGTGGGAAGCCAATGTCGTTAACCAGGATGTTATAGGCCCGCTGGCTGATTTCGATTTTGCGTGCAAAGGTGTCTGCCTGACCCTCTTCATCGAAGGCCATCACTACGACCGCCGCGCCATAGCGCAGACAGAGTCTGGCGTAGTGGCGGAAGATCTCTTCACCCTCCTTAAGGCTGATCGAGTTAACAATGCCCTTGCCCTGGATGCACTTCAGTCCCGCTTCAATCACCTCCCATTTGGAAGAGTCCAGCATCACCGGTACCCGGGAAATATCAGGTTCCGAGGCGATCAGATTGAGAAAGCGGGGCAGGGCGGAGAGCGCGTCGAGCATCCCCTCGTCCATATTGATATCGATAATCTGGGCACCGTTGACCACCTGCTTGCGGGCAACATCCAGAGCCGTGTCGTAATCGCCTTCCTTAATCAGTCGTTTAAAACGGGCAGAGCCGGTGACGTTACACCGCTCACCGACGTTTACGAACAGGGAATCTTTCGTGATGGTGAAAGGCTCAAGGCCGCTTAGACGACAGGCTCTCTTTGGCTTGGCCGGGCGGCGTGGCGGCAGGTCTTTCACTGCTTCGGCAATGGCCTTGATATGGGCCGGCGTTGTACCGCAACAGCCTCCGATAATATTGACCAGTCCGGAGCGGGCGAACTCCCCAACAATCTCCGCCATCTGTTCCGGGGTTTGATCGTACTCGCCAAATGCATTAGGCAGCCCGGCATTGGGGTGGGCATTGACAAAGCAGTCAGCGATACGGGACATCTCTGCCAGGTGGGGGCGCAACTCTTTGGCGCCGAGGGCGCAGTTAAGACCGATACTGATCGGTCTGGCATGGCGCAGGGCGTTATAGAAGGCTTCCGTAGTTTGTCCGGAGAGAGTACGGCCCGAGGCATCGGTAATGGTTCCGGAGATCATAATGGGCAGTTCAAAGCCCCGCTCCTCGAACACCGTCTGTACGCCGAAGATGGCGGCTTTGGCATTGAGGGTATCGAAAATGGTTTCGATCAGAATAAAGTCGACCCCTCCCTCAATCAGGGCACGGGTGGACTCTCTATAATTGTCAGCCAGTTCATCGAATGTCACATTGCGATAGCCGGGATCATTAACATCGGGAGAGAGTGAGCTGGTGCGGCTGGTGGGCCCAATGACACCGGCCACATAGCGAGGTCGGCCTGTTTCCTCTTCCACATTTCGAGCGCTATCGACGGCAAGCCGGGCGGCTGCAAGATTGATTTCGGGAACCAGATCCTCCATGCCATAGTCGGCCATGGAGATGCGGGTGGCATTGAAGGTATTGGTTTCAACAATATCGGCACCAGCCTCGAAGTAGGCTTTGTGGATATTGGCGATAATGGCGGGCTGAGTCAGTACCAGTAGATCATTATTGCCTTTTAGATCGGAAGGCCAGTCGGCAAAACGTTCACCACGGTAATCCTTTTCTTCCAGCTTATGGCTTTGAATCATCGTTCCCATCGCGCCATCCAGAATCAGAATTCTCTGTTCGAGGGCGGCAGAAAAATCTTCTAAACGGCTCCGGGCGCGCATGGGAGAATATCCTGTTTTTTTTATTGTTTTCAGAGTTTTTATCTATTTTTGCTGGTGGATAGGAAAAATGCTCGCTTCGATAAGCGCACTTTTAAACGTAAAGGAAAGCGCTGTCTGGATCAATCGGGTAGGGCATCTCACCTTGGAGTAAGGTGAGACGCCGTTTTTTTATGACGTGACTGGTTTTATGGTTCTACGGAGGGAGAGGCAGGCACATTTCGACCCTTGACCAGGATCGATACACCCAGAGCCAGTACCAGCATTGCCATGGTGAAGGCTGCCAGAGGCGAGGTGTTGTTCAGGGGGGCGTTGCCGACCAGATAGCTGACGGCGCTGGCGACAATCATCTCCAGAAAGAAAATCAGACCGGCTCCTGTGCCGGCATGCTGATCAAGATGGGACAGTGCCTTGGCCTGGTAAGAGGGCAGGAACAGGCCGAGACCGGCTTCATAGATAATAATACCGATGACCAGTCCGGTCAGTGACTGACCATCGGTCAGTATCGCGCTGACAAAGGCGATAAGGGCGCCAATCACCAGACCGGCCCAGGCCAGCAGGGTTGCTTTTCGGCGACCAAGCAGGTCGGTAATCTTGCCGGCAGCACTGCTGGCGAGGATGTAAGCACCCATGACCATGCCGAAGATCATGCCGTAATCACGGGGCGTGATCTCAAAGTGGCCGATCAGGATAAAGGGCGCACCCACCACAAAAACAAAAGCGCCGGCGAAGGCCATAGCGGCTGTTAGCGCAGGAGCCATGTACTGTCGATCTTTGAAAAGGATACCGAAGCTGGTGAATGTCTCCAGCAGTCTGGCGTCGGGATTGGTTTTGTCTTGGCCGGGCAGCAGGGTGACAGCAATGATGCCAACGACACCAATCAGCAGCATCAGCCCAAAGCTGGCCTGCCAGCCCATAGTCTGTTGCAGGACTCCGCCAATGGTGGGTGCGACCATGGGCGCGACCATCATGGTGGCGCCGATCATGCCCAGAATACGGACATCACTGTTTTCGCCCTTATAAAGATCCCGGGCCAGAACACGGGAGAGTGCCGTGCCAAAGCAGCCGAAAATCGCCTGCACCAGACGGGCAGCGATAAAGATTTCAATAGTTGAGGTCAGCAATATGGTGAGGGTTGCCAGCAGGTAGATGGCATATCCGCCCATCAGGGTGCGACGGTAACCAAAACGCTCGGAGACCGGGCCAACAATCAGCATGGACAGGGCAAAGCCCAGCATAAAGATGCTGACCGTCCATTGTGAGGTGTCTGCGGTGGTGCCGAATGCTTCGGTAATCGCGGGCAGTGAAGGGGTAAACAGGTCAATAGACAGTGGCCCAATCATGGCGAAAAGCACCAGGATAAGGAATATCAACCGTGGCTGCGTTGCCGGGTTCAGACGATACAAAGTGAACTCCCAAATCAAACAGAAAAAGCCAGACCAATGCTGGCGATACAAACCGGTCAGGATACCGAACTCATCCCCGATACGGGTATTGTTGTAATTACGGATATAATGCCAGATTGAGTTTAAGTCAGTCGGCCGCCGTACGCCGGTCTGCCTACAGAAATACCGTTACATTCACCGGTCTTTCTGATCGAAAGGGCTTCAACCGGCTTTCAGCTCTGCGCAAGAGGCGAGTTTGCGCTATAACCAAGTAGTAAAGTAGGGCTTTAACGGCTGGGGAGAAGGGCGTAAAATCCCCCTGATAACTCACACAGGAATAGCAATCTTGAGTATTTCGGAACCTGCAATTCAGTTCACAGAAAGTGCCCAATCCTACCTCACCGAGCTGCTGGAAAAGCAGGGTGTTGATGGCATCGGTGTGCGTTTGTTTGTCTCCAGCCCTGGCACCCCTCACGCAGAAACCTGTCTGGCCTACTGCAAACCAGGTGAGGAAAAGGAAGGCGATATCTCCATGCAGCTGGATGGCTTTATGGCATGGATCGAACACGACAGCGTACCTTTTTTGGAAGACGCGACGGTGGACTATGCCGCCGATAAGATGGGCGGTCAGCTGACCATCAAAGCCCCCAATGCCAAGATGCCCAAGGTTAACGAAGATAGCGCCATTGATCAGAAGATCAATTACTATCTGGCGACGGAGATCAACCCGAGTCTGGCTTCCCATGGTGGTCAGGTACAATTGGTGGAGATGGATGAGGAGGGCTATGCCATCCTTCAGTTTGGCGGCGGCTGTCAGGGGTGTGCCAGCGTTGACCTGACCCTCAAGGATGGCGTGGAAAGAACACTGATGACCTGTATTCCGGAGCTGAAAGGCATACGGGATGTCACTGACCATACCGTTAAAGATAACGCTTACTACAAGTAAGTTCGGCCGTCGAAAAGCCAGACTGTGCAGTCTGGCTTTTTTGTACCCCTAAAATATATACCCAATATTATACAATCATATTCTACCCGTATTGGTAATCATTGCCCTATCTCAGTCGGCCTTCTTATTTGGCAAATTAGGGTAAAACCCTCAGGGCGGTGGCATGAGCATTAGCAGGCGACAGGACATTGCTGCACGGAACATCTCAGGGCTGCTGTAGTTGTGTCGTATGCTTTAGCCTGATCTTTGGACGGGACGGTCTGGGGACGTCTGTGGCGCAGGAGGGGAGGGGCTATAAATCCTGGTCTGAATTCATATTACCGAATTCCGACCAGGTGGGAGGATGGGTTACTTCACACTTTTGATTTGTTGCTTCAGCTTTTCAACCAGCTTCTTGCCCCTGGCGCTGAGGCTCAGGCGGAAATAACGACCATCGTCCTCATGCTGAACCTTTTTCAGAAAGCCAAGACCAGGACGGTCATGACGACCTTCACCAAGGCGCTTGACGCTCACTGCGATATCGCTGGGCGTACCACAGTCAAGCTTGCCATCATTCACAAGGTCAGTGATAGTCTCCCCCGGGTTTTCGGCGACCACCAACAGAATCTGCCATTGGATAATGGTCAGCGGATGGTCCTGTAATATCTTCGTAAGCTTTATCAGTGATTTTATTGTCATTGCAGATTCCTCGCTGGGTGCATGTCAATCCATGACTTTTGTTAATACCTGACAGCCCGATTGTACTTTAAGTATTAGGGCATGGCTAAATATTAGTCAGAATGGCGGTCTGCATGCAAATAAACACATAGGCAAAGACCTAATAGTTTGTTGGCATTTTGTTATCAAGTGCAACTTTGTCACCCAACAGTGCGAAGTGGGCAAATATGCGACAGGTTAACGTTACAAGTGTAATGGTCTAGGAGGCTGTCCGAGAATATCGGTTGAGATTAAAATTCAGCAAAACGAGGTCACTTTTTCGATAAATTTGTGCGAATAGAGGGGCTATTCAATCAAATTCATTGAAAAAACGGGTCATTTTTCTGGATTTTAGGCTGAGCTTTCTATTCTCGGACAGCCTCCTAGAAACCAGAGAGCTAAAAATTAGAGGGTCAAAAACCAGATGATAGAATAGCCAGACTCAACGATATTCGACTATTTTATTTTCTGCCTCTCGTTTACCTGAATATTCTCTGGCTTTACACTGACTCCATACTCTTTCTCTCTTTGGGCGCAAAAATCCCCCTGAAGAGGCGCTTACAAAAATAAAAAATTGTGCGAACAGAGGCTGATACCATGTCTTATATCATGCATGATCTTGATTTTGGATTAGACGAAACCATCAATATGTTCCGGGAGCAGGTGCGACAGTTCGCCCTGGCCGAGATCGCTCCAAGAGCCGCCGCCATCGATAGGGATAACCTTTTTCCCGCGGATCTCTGGAAAAAATTCGGGGATATGGGTCTTCTGGGGATTACCGCTTCGGAGGCGTTCGGCGGTTTGGGTATGGGCTATGTGGCTCATGCCGTGGTGATGGAGGAGATTAGTCGTGCTTCTGCCTCCGTTGCTCTCAGTTATGGCGCTCACTCCAATCTCTGTGTCAACCAGATATCCCTGAACGGCACCGAGCCGCAAAAACGCAAATATCTTCCCGGTCTGATCAGTGGAACCGACGTCGGTGCTCTGGCTATGAGTGAGTCCGACTCTGGGTCTGATGTGGTCAGTATGCGTCTGCGCGCCGAGGATAAAGGTGACCATTTTCTTTTGAACGGCAGCAAAATGTGGATTACCAACGGCCCCGATGCCAACACCTATGTGATCTATGCCAAAACCGATCCCGAGAAAAAGGCGCACGGCATTACCGCTTTTATCGTGGAGCGGGATGCGCCCGGTTTCAGTCGTTCACTCCATCTGGACAAACTCGGCATGCGCGGCTCCAACACCTGCGAGCTGGTATTTGAGAACACTGTTGTACCCAGGGAAAATATTCTCGGCGCGTTAAACGGCGGGGTGAAAGTGCTGATGAGTGGTCTTGATTATGAACGTGTGGTGCTGGCGGCGGGTCCGACCGGTATTATGCGCGCTTGTATGGATGAAGTTTTGCCGTATATCCATGAGCGCAAGCAGTTTGGTCAGCCGATTGGTGAATTCCAGCTGGTTCAGGGCAAAGTGGCGGATATGTACAGCACCATGAACGCCTGTCGTGCCTATCTGTATGCGGTGGCCGGTGCCTGTGACCGGGGCGAAAGTTCCCGCAAAGATGCCGCCGGCGTCATTCTCTACTGTGCAGAGAAGGCCACCCTGATGGCGCTCGATGCCATTCAGCTGCTCGGAGGCAATGGCTATACCAATGATTATCCGGTGGGACGTCTGCTGCGGGATGCCAAGCTGTATGAGATCGGTGCCGGGACATCAGAAATTCGCCGTATGCTTATCGGTCGAGAGCTGTTTGCCGGTCACTGATCTTCTCGAAGTGCTTGCCTAAGCATGAGAAGGCCCGTTCAATGAGAGCACAGGAAAATAGAATAAAATATGCCTGTCATTGCCAGCAAAGCCAAAACATCGTCGCCGGAGTTTGCCGAGAACCGGGCGGCCATGCAGACACTGATCGATCAGCTGAACGAGCTGTCCGATACCCTCGCGCTCGGCGGCCCTGAAGCTTCCCGCATACGCCACCAGCAGCGGGGAAAGCTACTGGTTCGGGATAGAATTAATGGCCTGCTTGATGCCGGTTCCCCCTTTTTGGAGCTGGGGCACTTCGCCGCTTATAACGTTTACGATGAGGAAGTTCCGGCGGCAGGGGTTGTTGCCGGCATTGGTCGGGTCTCCGGCCGACTCTGCATGATTGTTGCCAATGATGCCACGGTCAAAGGGGGAACCTATTATCCGCTGACCGTGAAAAAGCATCTGCGCGCTCAGGCCATCGCTTCAGAAAATCACCTGCCCTGCCTCTATCTGGTTGACTCCGGCGGTGCCAATCTTCCCCGTCAGGATGAGGTGTTTCCTGACCGTGACCATTTTGGTCGCATATTTTTTAACCAGTCCACGATGTCCGCCAGAGGTATTGCCCAGATTGCGGTGGTTATGGGCTCCTGTACGGCGGGTGGCGCCTATGTTCCGGCTATGGCGGATGAGAGCATCATTGTTCGTAACCATGGCACTATATTTCTTGCCGGTCCGCCGCTGGTGAAAGCGGCCACCGGAGAAGAGGTGACGGAAGAGGAGCTGGGCGGGGCCGATATTCATGGCCGGGTGTCGGGTGTCGTCGACCATGTGGCAGAGAATGATCACCACGCTCTGCAGCTGGCTCGGCAAGCGGTGGCCTGTCTTAACACGGCGCCACCGGTGCTGCCCGATACCATAAACTCTCGTCCTCCCCGTCTTGATATCAATGAATTGCCCGGGATTATTCCCGCCAGCCTGAAAACCCCCTACGATATTCGGGAAGTGATTGGTCGTATTGTCGATGGCTCGGAATTCGATGAGTTTAAAGCCCGTTATGGCACAACCCTGGTCACGGGGTTTGCCCGTCTGCATGGTCATCCGGTCGGTATCATAGCTAACAATGGCATCCTGTTTTCCGAATCGGCGCTAAAGGGCGCTCACTTTGTCGAATTGTGTTGCCAGCGCAAAATTCCGCTGATTTTCCTTCAGAACATTACCGGCTTTATGGTGGGTGCCCGCTATGAAGCCGACGGCATCGCCAAACAAGGTGCCAAATTGGTCAACGCTGTCGCCTGTGCGCGTGTCCCCAAGCTGACCGTTATTGTCGGTGGCAGTTTTGGTGCCGGAAACTATGGTATGTGTGGTCGCGCCTATGATCCCCGCTTTCTGTGGAGCTGGCCCAACGCCAGAATTTCGGTGATGGGCGGCGAGCAGGCGGCTTCGGTACTGACCATGATCAAAAGTGCCGCCGCCGCTAAGCGCGGACAGCCCTGGACAGACGAGCAAGAAGCCAGTTTTCACAAGCAGATGGTTGATGACTACGACTGTATGGGCAGTCCGTTATACGCCAGTGCCCGCTTGTGGGACGATGGCATTATCGATCCCCGAGATACCCGGGATGTGTTGGGTTTGAGCCTGGCTGTTGCGCTCAATGCCCCTGTCGAAGAGACCCGCTTCGGCGTCTTTCGCATGTAAGCCGCAGGAAAGAGGACGTTTATGTCTATGGAGACTTCTTTGAAAACTGCTCTGAATAAAAAAGGTATTGCCCAGTTAACCCTGAATTGTCCGGAGAAACATAATGCCTTCGATAATGTCATCATCGACGAGATCACTGAGCGTTTAAAAAACTGGCAGATCGACGACTCCGTACGGGCTCTGGTGATCGATGCTCGTGGGGATACCTTCTGTGCCGGTGCCGATATCGCCTGGATGAAACGCTCGGCCGGCCTTGATTATCGGGTCAACCTTGCCGATGCCGGCGCACTGGCGGAGATGATGCGCTGTCTTGATCGCTTTCCTGTACCGATTATCACGCTGGTTCAGGGCGCCGCATTCGGTGGCGCACTGGGTATTATCTGTTGCAGTGATATTGTACTGGCGACAGAGGATGCCCGTTTCTGTCTGAGTGAGGTGAAGTTGGGTATTGTGCCCTCGGTGATCAGCCCCTACGTAATCCGTACTATGGGTGAACGTCAGGCCCGTCGCTACATGCTGACTGCGGAGATGATCACTGCCAGCAAAGCGCTGGACCTTAATCTCGTCCACCAGCTTTTTGCCAGCAGTGATGAAGCGAGGGTCAAGGCCGAAGAGCTGCTGGATACTCTGCTGTGCAACGGTCCCGAGGCTGTGCGCTGTTGCAAGCAGCTTATTATCGATATCAGTGGGCGAAAAATTGATGCCGGGCTTGTGGAGTATACCGGTCGAGTGATTGCCGATATTCGCAATACCCCTGAAGGACAGGAAGGTCTGACTGCATTTCTGGAGAAGCGTCAGCCCAGCTGGGTGGTGAACAGGTAGGAAATATCATGACAGCATCCATAATAAAACCGATAAAAAAGCTGTTGATTGCCAATCGGGGTGAGATCGCCTGCAGGATTATTCGCACGGCAAAATCTTTGGGTATCGAGACCGCCCTTATCTGCTCGGAGCCTGATGCTCACAGTCTGGCGAGCACGCTGGCAGATACTCTCTTCGTTATAGGTCCGGCGGAGGCCAGCAAAAGTTATCTGGATCACAACAAGATTATTGCGGTCGCCCACCGCTGGCAGGCCGATGCTGTGCATCCCGGTTATGGCTTTCTCTCTGAGAATGCCGACTTTGCCCAGGCGCTGGCGGCTGAAAATATTCTCTTTATCGGTCCACCCGCTCAGGCTATGGCCAATATGGCTTCCAAGAGTGAGGCCAAACGGTTGATGGCGCAGGCCGGTGTTCCTCTGCTCAACGGTTACCACGGTCAACAGCAGGACGATGACACGCTCAGACAAGCGGCCGACAAGATAGGCTACCCCGTTATGCTAAAAGCGGCGGCCGGTGGGGGTGGTAAAGGGATGCGTATAGTGTTGTGCGCGGATGAGTTTTCAGAGGCCCTGGCGGCCGCCCGACGTGAAGCTGAAAAGGCATTCGGGGATACGATCATGCTGGTAGAGAGATATCTGCCCGCACCAAGACATATTGAAGTACAGATTTTTTTCGACCAGCACGGGCAGGGCGTCTACCTGTTTGATCGGGACTGCTCTATTCAGCGCCGCCATCAAAAGGTAATCGAAGAGGCGCCCGCTCCCGATTTAACCGATGATCTTCGCAAACGCATGGGGGAAGCGGCTCTGGCGGCCGGACACTCTATCGATTATGTCGGCGCGGGTACGGTGGAGTTTCTTCTGGAAGGTGACCGGTTCTACTTTATGGAGATGAATACACGGTTGCAGGTCGAACATCCGGTCACCGAGATGATTACCGGTCAGGATCTGGTAGCGTGGCAGATTCACTGCGCGGAAGGACATCCACTGCCTTGCTCCCAGGATCAGCTTGAATCGACCGGACACTCTTTGGAAGTGCGGCTCTATGCGGAAGAGCCGGCAAAAGAGTTTCTGCCGACCAGCGGCACCATTAGTCATCTCAAGTGGCCGGCAGCGGAAAAGAGACCATGGCTGCGTATAGAGACCGGTGTGCGTGCCGGTGATAAGGTCACCCATTGGTATGATCCAATGATTGCAAAATTGGTCGTCTGGGGACAAAGCCGCCAGCAGGCCTGCGAGCGGATGATCGATGCTCTCGAACAGACCCATATGACAGGACTGCCGTCTAATCGAGACTTTTTGCTGAGGATACTGCAGCAACCGGCCTTTCAGAAGGAAACGCCTGACACCGGTTTTATTCCGAGCCACCAGCAGCTACTGTTACCCATTGATCAGGAACAGCGCAATCACGCTCTGATTGCTGCCACGGTGGCGGCTTTGCCTGCTGAGCAG
>SAMEA5043665__coassemble_244_pt1 | contig 13146 bp, 10 predicted proteins | sample SAMEA5043665__metabat2_low_PE_004 | metagenome-assembled genome bin SAMEA5043665 (sample SAMEA5043665) | Gadus morhua | reverse complement strand
CGAAACACCGAAACACCGAAACACCGAAACACCGAAACACCGAAACACCGAAACAAAGGAGGTCAAACTGGATTCGAGTAAAATAACTACCGTAACGATTATACACAAAACAGCCCCTATAAAAGTCACACAAATTGCTAATATACGGATGTCGATTTTTCAGGACTAAGTAACATTCATAGCGATGATGGCTCTTTGGTTATTTTTTTGAGTATATTTTCGAAAGGATTATACAGATGAAACCTCAGCCTGTTTTTTTTTATTTGCGGGTATTACTACGGTTACTACGGGGATTGAGTCTCTGTAGTATCGTTCTATTGAGCGTGGGGGCTGCACACTCTCAAGCCTGGCCGTTTGACTCCAACCCCACCCCCCCCTGCACCATGCCTGCCGGATTATACAGAGCTGAACAACTGGGGGCTGGTTATGATGTCTTGAATTTCTCTGTCACATCTTCCGGGGATATTCGTGGTTCTTATCGCCTGTCAGCAGAGCTGAATGGACAGCACTCCCTTATTCTTGCTGAAACTTCGTTTGACAGCAACTCGTCCACAATCCAGTGTCATGGAGACACTATCAAGATCAAAACCTGGATCACAACAGGTTATTTACATTTGATTCTTGCTTGGGACAGGGCTCTTTCCAAGCTTCATGTAACGGGCTCTTATACCGGACATCCTAGCTGGACTCGCTGGAGCATAAAGTATGGGCTGGAAGCTATATCGATAGTTGGATTGGTTTATTCATTCGTGTATGTTTATCGCCATTGGGCAGATTTTCAGGGTATATACTCCCGTTTATTGAAGCCAAAGGAAATGAATCTTATGCAACAGGCGGCATCGCGCGCGCGCGCGATGATATCGCAACTTGGACAAAACAGCTTTAAGTGGATAAAGCAATCGAAATCCGTACTGTGGATAAAGGGTCGTCTTCCGTGCGAGATTGGCGAATATCTTTTGGACTCACACCTGCATGATTTAACCCTGCCCGTCATGGGGACTCTCGGTGCAATGACATCAGCGTCCTTTATTGACGACTATACAACGTACCCTCTCAATGGGATGGGAAGTCAGATTATTGCAGGTAAACGAGAGCACAAATGTTCTATTCCTGCAGGCGTATACCATGCTCCGTGGTTTTCCCCTCGCTATAACTGTCCCCTCGCTATAACTGTCCCCATCGGATTGAACAAAACGGATTTTGCACCAGAGATTCTCGTCTCATCAAACAGTCCCACGACTTATAAAATTACACCGTCAAAGCTTATCTGTCATGGCAATGAGATCATTCTGGAATGGGAGAGCTCATCACCCGCTTCAAAAGGATATATTACCGCCTTTTATGACGAGGAAAAGGGGTTTATTGGCGCAGGGGTTTTCGTCAAGTCTGGCTGGCTGTCCTACGAGCAACCAACGTTGATACCGTTACTTAACTTTATAAAAAAAGACTCTAACTAAAAGACTCTAACTAAAAGACTCTGAGCAATCGAAAAAGTGGCCAGAGAAAAACAAGATGAAAACAGGACATCCCGCGCAACGGGATGTCCTGTTTTTTCGTTGATCTCTTCGACTCCCACCGATGCAGGAGTAACGCTGATTAGCCCTGCATATCTTCCAAAGCAGCCCAGCGATCCATCTTCGCTTCCAACTGTTTGTTCAACTCAGGTAGCTTGTCCAATGCCGCTTGAATCTTATCCTGATCCTGCTGGTAGAACTCATTGGAACCAGTCAAGGCTTCAAGGTCTGCCAGCTCCTGCTCCAGAGCTTCAATTTCACCGGGAAGAGCATCCAGTTCACGCTGCAGCTTGTAGCTGAGTTTCTTTTTCTCCGCAGCGGGTTGTTCCGTGACGGCAGGCTCAGCTTTTGATTCGGCTTTGGATGTCTCCTTCGCGAGCTTGCCGCCGTCACCGGTCGCCGCCAGTTTTTCCAGACTGCCGCCCTGACGCAGCCAATCTTCGAAACCACCGATGTACTCACGCACAACGCCGTCACCTTCAAAGACCAGCGAGCTGCTCACCACGTTATCGAGGAAATCCCGGTCGTGGCTGACCAGCAGTACGGTACCGGGGAAGTCCACCAGAATACTTTCCAGCAGCTCCAGGGTCTCCACATCGAGATCGTTGGTCGGTTCGTCGAGCACCAGCACGTTGGCGGGCTTGCTGAACAGACGTGCCAGCAGCAGACGGTTGCGCTCACCACCAGACAGCGCCTTGACCGGTACCCGCACCCGCTTAGGGGCAAACAGGAAATCTTCCAGGTAGCTGATGATATGGCGGTCACGACCGTTGATGGAGATCTTCTCCCGGCCTTCGGCGACGTTATCGATCACGGTCTTTTCCAGATCGAGCTGGTCGCGCATCTGGTCGAAGTAAGCCACCTCCATCTTGGTGCCCATATTCACCGTGCCTTCCTGGGGTTGAATATCGCCCAGCAGGATCTTCAGCAGGGTCGATTTGCCGACACCGTTGGCACCGATCAGACCAATCTTGTCGCCACGCATCAGGGTGAAGTCCAGATCACGAATCACCAGCCCTTCATTAAAGCCATGGCTGATACCGATCGTTTCCACCACCATTTTGCCGGAACGCTCAGCGGTTTCCAGTTTGAACTGGGCGTTGCCCTGCAGATTACGACGCTCCATACGCTCAGAGCGCAGCGCCTTCAAGGCACGGACACGGCCCTCGTTACGGGTCCGGCGCGCCTTAACGCCCTGACGAATCCAGGTCTCTTCCAGGGCCAGTTTTTTGTCAAACAGCGCATTTTGCTCCGCCTCGACTTCCAGCGCGTGGGCCTTGCGCTCCAGGAAGGTCTCGTAGTTGCAGTCCCAACTGGTGAGATTGCCGCGATCCAGCTCCAGAATGCGGGTCGCCAGGGATTTCAGGAAGGCACGGTCGTGGGTGATAAACAGCAGCGCACCACGGAAATCCTTAAGCTGTTTCTCCAGCCAGGCGATGGTGACAATATCCAAGTGGTTAGTCGGCTCGTCCAGCAGCAGAATATCGGGTTCGCTGACCAGCGCACGGGCCAGTTCCACCCTGCGTCGCCAGCCGCCGGACAGCTCGCCCATGGTCTTCTCGGCAGGCAGCTGCAGCTTTTCGAGAATCTTCTCAACCTTCTGCTGCATAGCCCAGCCATCCCGGGCTTCCAGCTCGTCCTGAACCTTCTCGAACCGCTTCATATCGGCATCGGCGATGCTGGGCTGGGAGAAGAGGGTATGAGCCAGCGTATGCCACTCAGCGATCAGCTCGCCGACCTTATCCAGACCACCAGCGACCACATCGTAGACCAACTGATCATCCGCCATCGGCAGATCCTGGTTGAGCATACCGACCTTGACACCCTCATCACGGCGGATCACGCCATCATCCGGTTGGTTCTGACCAGACACCAGTCGCATCAGGGTGGATTTACCGGCGCCATTGCGGCCGATCAGACAGACCCGTTCACCCGGTTCAAGCTGAAAACTGGACTTATCCAGCAGCGGCTGATCACCATAGGCAACGGAGACTTCATCAAAACGTAGTAAAGGCATGGATGGGTATTTTCCGGACAGTCATAAAATCAGTGGGGGTAAAGGATACCGCTTTTGGCAGCAAAGGTCTTTGTGATTCAAAGGAAGATTAGCGTGATTTACCTGCAGAAGTCATGCTCGGGGAAGAGCGAAGAGTGTCAGCAGGCTGGTGTTTTTTCGTGTTCAAATGGGTTTTAATGTTTGTTTGTTGATTTCTATGCTTACGTTGGATATGAAATTCCAAATCGCTTGGTAAAAAAAAACGCCAGGAACAATCCGGGCATTGGTAAGGTCTTATTTTCAGATGTACACACAAAATATGCTGATTCCGATTCGAGTGGTAAGCAAACATTTTACCGCAATAACTGCAGGAATATTTTTTATCCCCTAAGTAATGGTGATTTACTTTGTGCCGGCTCAGATCCTTTACAGATCGAAATTTACCCAGACAGAATATACATAAATTACTGACAGCCTTCGTTGAACAATTCTTTTTCTTCTCCGGCCATTTGCCCGTTGTTATGAATCTCGCCCTTGCTTGTTCCATGATATGTATGTTCAGTCCCTCTGTACCCTTGAAGTTTTCACCACATTTGGGGCACATATAAAATTTTTCCCCCTCATTCTGTTCTGTCTGCTCACAAGGAATAGTTAAAGGAGGCGTGGTGGGATCAGGAGGCTCCATAGACTTTATTTTTTCATCCAGCCATAACAACCAGTCGCCTATCGTTTGTGGGTATGAAATAACTCTTTCCAACACCCCATCACCACTGAGCGACCTGTCAGCTTTCTCGTAACGAACCCACAGACAATTCAGCTTCTCCTGTAATCCATCCGGACAAAGTAACGTTGTTTTTCCCTGTACCTTCGCCTTGATCAGATTATGGATACTGGAGAGAATTTGCCACGATTGGAAGACAACAGCAGATGTGCCTCCTTCCAGTTCGGTTAGGAAAACCTCCGCCATATCACCGAACTCAGAGAACTTATCCCAGCCCTCATCTGGCTCTCCTGCAAAAATACGGGGGATCAAAACAGCACAAAAGAAAACCGCCCTGCCCACGAGGTATAGAGTCTTGAGGGTGTTTTTAAACTTTGTCACCGTATTCACAAACCCAACACTGCATAATCCCCACAAAGCAGTTATTATAGGCGCAAATCCGCCTTCTATGGCGACCCCTTCCACTCGAATTTTTGGAACTGTTCAATGGCTGTTATTCTCCACACCAACTACGGCGACATTACTCTTGAGCTGGATGCCGAGAAGGCACCAGAAACCGTGGCCAACTTTCTTGAATATGTGAAATCCGGCCACTACAACAACACGATTTTCCATCGCGTTATTGAGAACTTCATGATCCAGGGCGGTGGTATGGCACCGGGTATGAAAGAGAAGTCCACCGGCCAGTCTATCAAGAACGAAGCGAACAACGGTCTGAAGAACGACACCGGCACTATCGCTATGGCTCGCACCATGGACCCTCACTCTGCCAGCGCCCAGTTCTTTATCAACGTCGCAGATAACGACTTTCTTAACCACAAGTCCGAGACCACCCAAGGCTGGGGCTATGCGGTATTTGGCAAAGTGACTGATGGCATGGCGGTCGTCGACAAGATCAAAAGTATCCGCACCGGCAACGCCGGCTTCCATCAGGATGTACCGACTGAAGAAGTGATCCTCGAATCTGCTGAAATCGTGGCGTAACCATTGAGGTCGCTGTTTATCTCCGACCTGCACCTGACGCCAAAGCGCCCGGATATTACCCGGGCGTTTTTCGCTTTTCTGGAGCAGGAGCTCTTGGCACAGGAGAGCCCTCAGGCACAGACCCTCTACATTCTCGGAGACTTTTTCGAGTACTGGATTGGTGATGATGTGATGGATGACTTCCATCAGCTGATTGCCGACCGTCTGCGTGCGCTGACCGAGGCGGGTGTCGCACTGTTTTTCATGCCCGGTAACCGTGACTTCCTGATCGGTAACACCTTCTGCCAACAGATCGGTGGCACCTTGCTGAGTGACCCAACCCTGATCACTCTGGGCAGTGAACCGGTGTTACTGATGCACGGTGACAGCCTCTGCACCCGCGACACAGACTATATGCGTTTTCGCCGTGTTGTGCGCAACCCACTGATACAGAGGCTGTTCCTGGCTCTGCCAAAACGATTCCGCCGCAATATCGCCCAAAAACTCCGGCACAACAGCCGGACGTCAGCGCGCCAGAAGCCGATGATGCTGATGGATGTTACCGACACCGCAGTCACCGAATCATTGCTCAGCCATCGGGTCAAAACCCTGATTCATGGTCATACCCACCGCGCGTACATGCACGAGCTTCCTAACCAGTGCCAACGTATCGTACTTGGGGATTGGGACAAGCTGGGCTGGTACCTTCGCCATGACCGGCACGGCTTCGAACTGGTCAATTTTCCTATTCATCGTTAACACCTGTTATTCCGGTCTAATCTCGTTCGTGTTTGTAAGACGCATTTGCAGCAAGAGAAAAAGGATGTCTTTCCCTACTTCTTTCCCTCCCTCACCACGGCAGGTTTTGCTGATGACGATTCTAACGTTCTCGACCCAAGGCTGGATGCAAGCGACACATGCACAAGATCCGGATCAACCATTCAATCAGGAACTGGTGCTCAATCAGAAACTAGTGCTCAACCGGGAGCTGACGCTCAGCAAGGGGGAGGCCATGCTGGCGCTGATACCCTGTGGGCAGACACATTGCGAAGCAGAGCTGGATGGTCAGCAACTGCCACTTTATGCCTTGCCATCGTCAGCTAACCGCAATCGCCTGCTTATTGTTGCAGCACCTCTGGACGGTGATAGTTTTTCGCTATTTCGTATCCGCAATAGCACTGACAGTAACAACAGTAAAAGCACGCCCTGGATCAACTACACCTTGAAAACCAGAGAGCCGGACTACCCGAAAGAGACACTGACAGTCAATCCTGGTCTCGTTAGCCCCCCGGACCACGCACGGGCCCGCATCGACCGGGAATGGGCAGAGATCAGAGCCGCCCTTAGCCCGGTACAAAAAGACACACCCATCACCGAAACACTCGCGCTTCCCATTGTGCTAAAAAAGATCACCAGCCCCTTTGGTATACGACGGCTTTACAACGGCGAGCTCAAAAGCCGGCATACCGGTGTTGATCTACGCGCGGCGGAAGGAACGCCGGTTAAGGCACCACTCGCCGGTATTGTCAAAATGGCGCAATTCAACTGGTATAGCGGTGGACATATTATATTGGAGCATGGCTGGGGCGTGACCAGCAGCTACTTTCATCTGTCAGAACTGCGGGTTAAAAAAGGGGATAGCATTACCCAGGGTCACTCTATCGCTCTGTCCGGTGCCACTGGCCGGGTCACAGGGCCACATCTGCACTGGGGGATCCATATCGATGGCATCCCCGTCAACCCCCTGCAGTTTCGGGAAGACCTGAACAAGATACAGCGTCAGGTCGGCAAGCCGGAATGAAAATGGAACGCTTCGTCGTGCTCCTCAATAGCACGGCGATCGGCTTCGGCAAACACAGCGATGCGGTCGGCAAGATCATAGCCGGCTGCCTCCCTGGCCAAAGTGAGATAGTCCTGAAAATGGCGCGCTTCCGATTTGAGCAGTGACCGATAAAATTGACCCAGCTCTTTATCCTGACCATCCTGACCATCCAGCAGCGGAGCCAGAGACTCAAAACGCTCGCAACTGCGTGCCTCGATAAAAGCTCCGACCACCAGAGTATCAATCATTCGCGCCGGTTCATGGGTGCGAACCTGCTGCCGCAAGCGGCTTGCGTAGCGAGACGCCGGCAAGGGTTGATAGATGATATTGCGTTTATTCAGAATAGCCAGCACCTGCTCAAAGTGCCGCAACTCCTCTCTGGCCAATCGGGACATTTTATTTTGCAGTTCAGTGTGCTCGGTATAACGGAACATCAGATTAATGGCCGTAGCCGCCGCCTTCTTTTCACAGTTGGCGTGATCAATCAACAGCACATCCCGCTTCCGGACCGCCGTCTGTAACCATAAATCGGGGGTTCGACACAGCAGAAACTGATCACGTTCAGGTAACAATCCGCCTTGATATTTGCTCATTATCACACTCCCCTGATGCCATGACCGATCGCTGTAGCCAGTCACAGAATGGAACATTACAACCAGTTGTCACTGGTCTATTGGTACTTTCCGTTCTACCTTATTCCCCCATGAAGAGGCCAAGAGACTGGATGGCGAAAATAGCATTCCGCATTTTTTCACGGCTTCTAACAAGCACAGGGGAATCCATGCTATGACGATCGAACTTTCAGGAAGTTTGCGCAACCTCTTCTTTTTGCGTCGAACAGTTTTACTTCTGAACATATGCGGCTTCCTTATTACACTATCCATGCTCTGCAGTGTACATTTGGCACAAGCTAACACCAGAGTCAACGGTACGGACAAACCCATTCACGATAAAAAAGTTCCGTCTACAGGAACGCAACATGCGTCTACTGATCTACTCAACCTGCCGGACTGGATGCCGTCATACCTGATCAGGAACATGAGAGCCTTTGTACCAACACCCTTTCGGAATGTGACTGAGACAGTAGCATCCGAAGGACAAAGAGCAATCTCAGCCCTGACCCTGACCGCCGTCGCCATCGTGTTAAGACCCTTTATGAAGAGCTGGCAATGGAATCTTGCCGGTCAGAACAACTACTTTTCCAACAGCTCTCTGCGCGGCACACTCTGGAACCTGCTCTCCGCCGGTAGCATGATACGCATGTTTGAATCCCGTTCATTACCAGAGCTGATATACCGTGCCACAGTTATGAGCCATGTGACCCCCTGGTTGAAAAACCTGATCCCCCCCACCCCTGTTATATCGGATATATTCGCCAGCATTCCCTCCTACATCCCTTCAATCATTGGCCTCGCAAAAGCGGCAAACCACGACCGAAACAGTAGCCACCACACTCGTATACACTTCGATAATAGATATCTCGATCAGGCGATACATATCTACCTCATCCGATCAGAGACCAGCATACCCGCCCAAATTTATGTCGATATCTATCTCCCTATGCTGTCAGAACAACAGACCATCCCCCGACTCGCACAAAATGATGAGGGCAGCATCCTCTGGCAACGGCTACGGACCTTCTGCCATCACTCGAACGTCGATGCCATAAGATTGATCCCGACGCAAAACGACACCGGCGCTCGTCTTGAAATGGCTGTCAGATCATGTAATCCGCAACAGAAGAGCCTTCAGCCAACAAAAAGTCTTCAGCCAACAAAAAGCCTTCAGCCAACAAAAAGCCTTCAGCCAATAAAAAGCCTTCAGCCAATAAAAAGCCTTCAGCCAATAAAAAGCCTTCAGCCAACAAAAAGAGTTGTTCTCGGCGAATATTCAAACGACAGGGGTAATGCGAACTGGTGGACAACAAAAACCCCAAATAACCACAATTCCACCTCGCTTATTTTGAACCCTCTCTCCCACGAAATTATTAGAGCTATCCCTAATTACATAGCAACTCTTGCTATGACTGATCGGTTCACGCACAGCCCGCTGCCACCGCTGCCACCGCTGCCAATAACGCCTGATATCAGTACCGTAACGGATAGCTATGGCACCATTACCGACAATCATCAAGGGATTATCTTTATGGACTGGCATAGCGCGCCCCCCCATGCGGAGCTACCCAAAATAACAGTGCTGACCGACCATCTTCAGAAGCCGGTTTCCCCTGGCGAACTGACAGCTATCCGCAACAGTCAGCCCGATCAAGCATCACCGAAACATCCGTCGGACTCTATCCATCAAAATATGTTCTGGTGGTTAGCAACTCAGCTGCTTGATTCGTTCGCCGGGGCTGTTGGTGATACGATACACGGAGCTGCCACAGGCCAGTAAATTGGTGAGGGGCATCACCCATACAGGGAGACTGCATTACGTTTGGTCTCCACACTTAACTTAACGCTCATCATTCGGTACACTTCACCATGGAAATGCAGCCCCTCCTGTTTCTATTATTTTGGGTTGGCCGCATTTCCTGCTCATGGCTGTCTGACCGAAGATAACAAAATAAATTCAGTAACATGACCCTGCCGCAAACGGGATTGCCGCGTAGACCAATCACATGACTTCACTATAAAAACGCAAAAATACGGCATGGATACGCTGTGAGACTGGATCAGGCAATTCCTTACGGCGGGTAGTTGTTCAATGAGGGTAATTTCATGCTAGAAGCCTATCGAAAACACGTCGAAGAACGTGCCGCGGATGGTGTCCCCCCACAGCCTCTCAACGCTGAACAGGCCACGGACTTAGTTGAACTTCTGAAAATACCCCCCTTAGGTAACGAAGCGTGCCTGCTCAACTTGCTGGAAAACCGCATCCCTCCCGGTGTCGATGAGGCAGCCTATGTCAAGGCTGGATTCCTTGCCGCCATTCTCGACGATGAAGCCTCTTCACCGCTAATTACCAAAGAGAAAGCCATTACCCTGCTGGGCAATATGCTCGGAGGCTACAACATTCCCCCACTGCTGGAACGGCTGGACGACCCTGAGCTGGGCGAGCTGGCGGCGGCCGAACTGAAACACACCCTGCTGATGTTTGATGCCTTTCACGATGTGGAAGAGAGAGCCCGCGCCGGTAATGTGAATGCACAGGCCGTTATACAGAGCTGGGCCGATGCCGAGTGGTTTACCCGTCGTCCGCCGGTTGCTGAGTGCATCCAGATGGTGGTATTCAAAGTGGCCGGTGAGACCAACACCGACGATCTCTCCCCGGCACCCGATGCCTGGTCCCGCCCCGATATCCCTTTGCACGCCCGCGCCGCCTACAAAATGCCAAGGGACGGTCTGCTTCCTGATAAAGCCGGCGTTATCGGCCCGATGGAGCTGATCAAGAAGATCAAGGCCAAATGCCTGCCGGTCGCTTTTGTCGGCGACGTCATCGGCACCGGCTCCTCCCGTAAATCCGCCACCAACTCGGTGCTCTGGTTCTTCGGTGAAGATATACCCGGTGTCCCCAATAAACGTGCCGGTGGCGTCTGTATCGGCGGCAAGATTGCCCCCATCTTCTTCAACACCATGGAAGATTCCGGAGCGCTGGTCTTTGAAGCCCCGGTCAGCCAAATGAACATGGGCGACATCATTACCATTCGCCCCTACGACGGCAAAATATTGAACGAGTGCGGTGAGCTGATCTCCGAGTTCACCTATAAATCCGCAGTCATCCTCGATGAGGTACAAGCCGGTGGTCGTATAAATCTGATTATCGGGCGCGGTCTGACCGACAAGGCCCGCGAATCCCTTAACCTGCCGCCATCAGACGTCTTTCGTCGTCCCGTTGTACCAAAAGACTCCACCTGTGGTTTCACCCTCGGCCAAAAAATGGTCGGCAAGGCCTGTGGCGTAGAAGGTGTTCGCCCCGGTCAATATTGTGAGCCGAAAATGACCACGGTCGGCTCCCAGGATACCACCGGCCCGATGACCCGCGACGAGCTGAAAGACCTCGCCTGTCTGGGCTTCTCGTCCGATCTGGTGATGCAGTCTTTCTGTCACACGGCCGCCTACCCTAAACCCATCGACGTAGAGATGCAGCACACCCTGCCCGCTTTCATTATGAACCGTGGCGGTGTCGCCCTGCGGCCCGGCGACGGCATTATCCATAGCTGGCTGAACCGTATGCTGCTGCCCGATACCGTCGGTACCGGCGCCGACTCCCACACCCGCTTCCCGATGGGTATCTCCTTTCCGGCCGGCTCCGGTCTGGTCGCCTTCGCCGCCGCGACCGGTGTGATGCCGCTGGATATGCCCGAATCGGTACTGGTACGGTTCAAGGGCGCGATGCAGCCTGGTATCACCCTGCGGGATCTGGTGCATGCCATTCCCCTGTACGCTATCAAACAGGGGCTGCTGACTGTTGAGAAGGCCGGCAAAAAGAATATCTTCTCTGGCCGGATATTGGAGATTGAAGGTCTGGAATCCCTGACCGTTGAGCAGGCATTTGAGCTCTCCGATGCCTCCGCCGAACGCTCCGCTGCCGGTTGTACCATCACCCTTTCCGAGCAGTCCGTCACCGAGTACCTTAACTCCAATATCACCATGCTGCGCTGGATGATCAGTGAGAGCTACGGTGATCCCCGCACTCTGGAACGCCGCGCGAAAAAGATGGAAGAGTGGCTGGCGGATCCAAAGCTGATGCGGGCTGATGCCGATGCTGAATACGCCTCGGTGATCGATATCGACCTGACTGAGATCAAAGAGCCCATTCTCTGTGCCCCTAACGATCCGGACGATGCACGAACACTGTCTGATGTGGCCGGCGACAAAATCGACGAAGTCTTTATCGGCTCCTGCATGACCAATATCGGCCACTTCCGGGCCGCCGGAAAACTGCTCGACCAGCATCTTGAGCAGCACAACGAGCCACTAAAAACCAGACTCTGGATCAGCCCGCCCACCAAGATGGACAAAGAGCTCCTTGAGGAAGAGGGTTACTACACCATCTACGAAAATGCGGGGGTACGCACAGAGATCCCCGGCTGTTCCCTGTGCATGGGTAATCAGGCGCGGGTGGAACCGGGCGCAACGGTACTCTCCACCTCGACCCGCAACTTCCCCAACCGTCTGGGCGATGGTGCCAATGTTTATCTCTGTTCTGCAGAGCTGGCCGCAATTGGCGCTGTCCTTGGCAAAATCCCAACCGCTACCGAATACATGGACTACGCTAAAAATCTCGACAGCATGTCTGCCGAGATTTACCGCTACATGAACTTTGACAGGGTAGAGAGTTACCAGAAAGCGGCCGAGGCGATTATTGCCAGAGTCAGCTGATCGGTTGCTGAAATCGGAGGGGGCTATTCATCGCTGAATAGCCCTTCCTGTGGGAGTTGTCATTATGGGTTTTTGCTGGATTCAGGCAATAAGTGCAATGGTTCACCCAGCCCCATCCCCAAAAAACACCATCTTCCAACGCCGGATAATAAACGGCGATTTTCTATTGAACAGGCTCCTGATGCCTATGAACAGATGCGTCAGACTCTGAATACTATTGTTCGTTTGTCCATAGGAGTCAGTACTGTTTCTCAATCCAGTTCCGAGCGGCTCGTTCCAGCTTATTGCCCGGTATCCGCTTTCTGCCAGCAATTCCCGCCAATTAAACGTCGCAGGTCATGTTTTTTTGTGCAGCTGGAGCGACCATATTTCGGATGAAGAACCCCATCTCCACCGCAGTAGAGGTTCTTCACACCCTTAAAAACAACACACCAAACACTGAAAACACAAGGCCGCTGACCATTTTTACGTAGAGTCAGTCGTCAGATGCTTCACGCTAAGGCATCTCCCCCACGCTACTACTGTTAACAGATCATCCCATGTGTCGATCAGGAACCAGTCAAACAAGCTCCTTATCGAATACCAAAGTGCCTTTTTTGATTTTTTCTTCTCCAGCGCCTTTTGGAAGATCGTACAGGCGAGTTGTTCTACCTGATCGACAAGGAAGGCGGTGAACGTCAGGCAAGCCAAATTTGTGGCCAGATGTTGCTTGCCATGACGGTAGTTGTGCTCAAGGTTGTAGCCTTGTGTTTTGTAAGCGGTAATTCCTCCCCACATTGACTATGCAGGCTGGATATTCCAGGGCA
>SAMEA5043665__coassemble_243_pt1 | contig 13272 bp, 11 predicted proteins | sample SAMEA5043665__metabat2_low_PE_004 | metagenome-assembled genome bin SAMEA5043665 (sample SAMEA5043665) | Gadus morhua | reverse complement strand
CTTTTGTGAATTGCTTTTGTGAATTGCTTTTGTGACTCTTTGGTGGAGCGGGCTACGCGTGACCGGTTTCGTGGCTAAGAAGTGCCGGATCAACCACGCCAATGCGAGCACATGCCTGAGCAAAACGCTGATCAAACGGGGTGCTGAAGAGAATGGATTTATCCGCCGGGCTGTTCAGCCAGACATTGCTGACCAGCTCCTTCTCCAGCTGCCCAGGGCCCCAGCCGGCATAGCCCAAGGCCACCAGATAGGTGGCAGGGCCACTGTTGTTACCGATCGCGATTAGTATCTCGTGGGACGATGTCAGGGCGATATCAGGGCTGACCAAAATGGACGAAGAATCCTCCAGCACACCCTCATGGGTATGCAGAACAAAGCCACGTTCAATATCAACCGGGCCACCAAACAGAATATTGTCAAAGTGCAATGTTGAAGCGTTACAGGCGATACCGGTCTGCCGGAACAGATCAAACAGAGGGACATCCAGAGGCTGATTAATAATCAGCCCCATCGCCCCTGCCTCGTCATGCCCACACAGGTAGATTACCGAACCGGAAAAGTAAGGGTCACTCATTGTGGGCATGGCGATAAGCAGCGTATTACGCAAACTGCTTTTGGTCATCAACATATTTGAGTCGTCAACACAGCTGTGCCAGGAGCTCCTGATCAACCACTGAACAGGTCTCCGGGCTCAAAGCGCCAAGTACGAATAATCTCGATGGCATCATACTTCTCCAGCTCTGGTGGAAACGAAGAATAGGGTGCAGCCATACGGACAATTCTTAGAGCAGCCTCATCGAGAACCTTTTCCCCCGAAGAACGAATAACCTCCACATTCTTAAGGGAGCCATCACGATTGATCTGTACAGCAAGACGCAGTTCGCCGTAAATCTTGTCTCTGCGCGCCTCTACAGGATAGTTGAGTTGGCCTATACGTATAACTTTTCGTCGCCAGGCTTCCTGATAATACACATCAGCCTTGCGGGTCGAGGCCGTGTTTATACGGTGTACAACCGGCTTTTTGGTATAGGCTTGCCGCTTCTGAAAAAACATGGCTTCGAGGCTGGCAATTTCCACAGAAAGATCGCTCTGTCGATCGGGATTCTGGCGGTCATCAACAGGTACTTCGGTCTCATTAAACTCCTCTGTGACGACTTTTTCCAGAGCCGTTATAGTGGTGATTTTAGTGACCTTCTCCGCCTCCACCCTCGGCAGAGCGGCAGCTTGTTGCTGCAGCTCAACCGGTTTGATGGTGTTGTCCTGATACGGTGCCGGCATGTCACTGGATGTCATTGCCTTTTCATCCAGAGAGCCACTGCCCTGCTGATTGCTCTGGGCAAGATAGTCTGCCTTATCAGGCTCCTTATCGGTCTCGAACGTTGCCAGCGTGATCTCAAGAGTCTGGGCTGGCAGCGCAGCCGGCTCCATAGAGAAGCTAACGCCATAGATCAGGGCAACATGAAGCGCTAAAGCAATGCCCGAACTGGTCGTAATGGTCGGACGAGAATGATAAGTTTCTGCCATGGTATTCAAAAACGTCTTTATGGTTATGACTCCTGCATCATGCCGGTGCTTTATCGGCTGTTCAGCTTATTCGAGATAACATCCATCAGTTGTTCAGCGATCAACACCCCTTGCTGCTCTTCAATTTCACGAATACAGGTTGGGCTGGTGATGTTGATTTCCGTGAGATAGTCGCCAATGACATCAATGCCCACGAAAATCAAACCGTGCTCTTTCAGTGTGGGGCCGACTTGTTCAGCAATCCACCGGTCACGCTCAGACAACGGCTGACTGACGCCGGTTCCGCCAGCAGCCAGATTACCACGGGTCTCTCCCTTCTTGGGAATGCGAGCCAGAGCAAATGGTACCGGCTCACCATCAATCATCAGAATACGCTTATCCCCCTGGGTTATCTCGGGAATAAATTTCTGAGCCATGATCTGTTCCTTACCGTATTTGGTCAGGGTTTCCAGAATAACGCTGGTATTCGGGTCCCCGTTTTTGACCCGAAAGATAGCCGTGCCACCCATACCATCAAGAGGCTTCAAAATAACGTCCTGATGCTTGGCGGCAAATGCCTTCAACAGCCCCATATCCCGGCTGACCATGCACGGGGTACAGCACTGAGGAAAGAGCGTTGCGAAAAACTTTTCGTTGTAATCCCTCAGGCTGGAAGGCTTGTTAACAATCAAAACGCCTGCACGTTCGGCCTGCTCCAACAGATAAGTACTGTAGATGAATTCATTATCAAATGGCGGATCCTTGCGCATAAGAATAACGTTAAGAGAGCTAAGCTTCTCGGTGCGATAATCACCAAGGGTAAACCAGTCATCAGGATTGGTCCGCACATCCAGTGGCGCCATTCTTCCCATCGCCACACTGTCTTCCTGAAACAGATCGCCCTGCTCCATATAAAAGAGCTGCCACCCTCTTTTTTGTGCAGTCAGCAACATGGCCAGCGAAGAATCTTTGTGGAAGTTGATGTCCTGAATCGGATCCATCACGATGCCAAGGCGGATTGTCATGTTATTTCGCTCACAAAATGTTGTAATTTGCTGGCATTCTAACGAAACATCTCTTGCGAACACACCCCACAGCCTCCCATAAAGTGTATCGGTTCAAAACAGGCTTTGTGGCGCACGCTTTTGATGTGTGTTAAAACAAAAGACAAATAAGAAAATTTCATCCAGTGTTCGTACTACTTTCCCTCTGGTCGTTAAATAAGGAATGTGGAATAACGAACACCCGCTGGAGAGGTGATAAAAACAATGAACAACTCTTTTGCGGGCTCCTGGACAAGAGCCATCAGCTGGACAAGAGCCATCAGCTGGATAAGAGCCATCAGCCGGACAAGAGCCATCAGCCGGACAAGAGCCATCAGCCGGACAAGAGCCATCAGTAGCTGTGCGAAAGCTATTCTGAAAAATGCTGGTTGTAACGCGACCATTCCACCCAGGGAAAAGGAGCGTACATAACAGCATGGATACATCATATGAGCCGTTGCAAAAGATAAAACCTCACAGCAGCTGGCGGGGTGTCGCTTTCAGGATGCGTAACCACTGTTACATTGCATCGCTTGATGAGGTGCATGAAATTCTGCACATCCCAGACAGCATCACCGTTATTCCAGGCACCTGTTCATGGGTGCGCGGTGTCACAAATCTTCGGGGGCGACTCCTGCCACTGGTTGATCTGGGAGAGTTCTTCGGATTTACACCCACTGTCGCCGCTACTGAAAAACAGATCCTGGTTGTTGAGCAAAAAGACGTTTTCTGCGGATTGGTTGTTGATAGCGTCATCGGCATGAAGCACATCGAAGACACAATCCATAAAAACAGCACGATCCATAAAAACAGCTCCTCGACCACCCTTCTCGAAACAACATTAAAAACAGTTCCGGACACCGTACCGAAGAGTGTGCGTTTCTGTGTAACGGGCACCTGCTGTATAAATCCGGCACAGCCCGAATCGGAGTACCTTGTATTCAGCTTTAACCGGCTGATGAGCAGTGAGTCTTTCTTGTACAAGGCGGCACAAAAAACTGGAACGCAATCCCCTGAGCACGCGTTCCAGAGTGGTACTGATGACGGACAAAATTAATAACAAGGAACACTACTGTTAGCGGGAGCCAGCTAAACAATGAAAGCCAAAGACCAAGGAAACGGTGTCGGCGGAACAACAGGTGCTCTGTTTGGCCTTCTTGCCCTGACGCTAACCGCAACAGTGGTGGCCTTCTTATATATCCACAAACAATCCACCATTGATCGGGAATATATAAGTCACGCCGATGAGATGCGCGCACTCTCGCTACAGATTGCCGGCAGCGCATCAGAGGCCAGCGCAGGCGATGAAGAGGGATTCGTTCTACTGCAAGGCGCCCGCGATGAATTTGAACATCGCTACACCATGTTCGCCAATGGCAACGCCGCCGCCATGGTTCCAGGCTTGGGGGAGCCGGGCACAGAGGAGCTGGATGCTCTCTGGATGCGTGTACAGCAAAATACCGACACCCTTCTCGACAATAAAGAGCTGATTCTGACGCAGCGCAAGGTCGCCAAAGCGCTGACCGAAATGGCTCCCTTGCTGCAGGTTGAATCCGATGAAGTTGTTCAGATATTGATAGATACCGGAGCACAAACCCAACAGATCCAAAAAGCCCAGAGACAGGCTCTACGGGCAGGACGTCTGGCCAACAGCCTCCCCCGCATAGTGCAGCGGATAATGCAGGACGGGATAATTCAGGACAGCCAAAGTTCTATTTCGGTCGTTGAAATCTTCGATCGTGATGCCGAACTGTTCACTCAGGCTCTTAATGGCATGTTAAACGGCAATGCCGATTTGAAGATCAAGAAAATCACCGACCCCGAAGCGACCCTCCTGCTGACCGAACTCGCCAATTTATTTGCCTTTGTCTCCGGTTCGATGGATGGCTTGATCGCCACTAGCAAAAGCCTGTCCCGGATTCAGAGAGCGGCCGAGACGGTCGATATCGATTCATCAAAGTTGCTGATCAACACCACGCATCTGTCCGATGCCCTCAACGGGTTGCCAGAGACGAGGAACATCATTCAGGGCAATCAATACACGGTTATGGTGCCGGCCGCTCTCACGCTGCTGCTTCTGTTACTGGTTGCCTGGCGTATTGCCCGTGAAACCCGTCTTCGTCAGGAAGAGATCGCACATCTGCAAACGCTGGTAGAAGCTGTTAACAGAACATCGGTCTCTGTCGCTCGCGCTGCACAAAAGACACAGGGCACGACCAGCCACCTTGAAAACGCCTCAGAAGTTCAGGCCCGTGAAATTGCTCAGGCATCGGCAGCCGTCCGTAAAATAGTGCAATCCATTAATCACGTGTCAACTAATGCTGTCGAATCCGCTGCGGTTGCCAAGCGTTCCGTAGAGTTTGCTCACAAAGGGAATAATATCGTACGAGACACCATCACCGGCATGGACACCATTCGTGAGCAGATGCAGAGCACCTCGAAACGCATTAAACGTTTGGGAGAATCATCCCAGGAGATTGGCGATACCGTCTCCCTGATACACGACATCGCCGATCAAACCAGTATTCTTGCGCTTAACGCCGCCATTCAAGCCTCTTCCGCAGGTGAAGCCGGACGAGGTTTCGCCATCGTCGCCGATGAAGTGCAGCGACTGGCCGAGCGCGCCTCTACCGCCACCAAACAGATTGAATCGCTGGTCAAAACCATTCAGGCCGACACCAGCAAGGCTGTTATCTCCATGGAGCAAACGACGGCAGATGTCGTCAAAGGTGCGGCTTTCGCTCGGGATGCCGGCCTCTCTCTGGAAGAGATTGAAACCGTATCCCGTTCATTTTCCAGCCTGATTTCCAATATTTCTGAAGCCGCTGGTCAGCAGTCCACCTCCGCAGGGCAGATATCCAACACCATGGATGTGCTACGGAAGATCTCTGCCCGCACCTCTGCCGATACCAGCGCATCAGCACGTTCGATCAATCATCTGACCGAGATGGTGAACGAAATGCGGGAATCTGTTTCTGGAGTCAAGTTATCTAAGCAGAGCGTTGAGAAGAAAACTGTCCCGGAAGTCGACCATCTGGAGTCGTGAACCCGTCAGCCGGAAATCCTTATAAATACAAGAACAACAGGAGAGGTTATGGGGGATCAAAACCCACAGCTTCATGAGCCTCAATCTCAGGATGAGGTTGAACAGGTACGTTGTCTGGAGCTGACCACGCTCTTCGGTAAAGATTTCGGTAAAGAGACCGTGGTTCATCAAGCTGTGCTGAATGCCACCGGGTTTCTGCAGGCATGGGATCGCAATCCGGCCAGTGAAGATATTAACAATCTCCATGATGGCCTTTTTGCACTGGTCGACAATGCCCGTATTCTGGAACAGGATGTTTTGGCTGAATTAGCAGAGCAAATGGCTGTCGTTTACCAGACAATTATCAGTCAAAAGACGTCTATCCATGATGATGTTATGCAGCTGTTGATAAAAGCGCACGACCAACTTTTTGTAATGATAAAAAGTCTGGCGGCAGAACAGCCCCTCACCGCCCCCGACGAACTGCTTGAGCAATTGCAGAAGGTCCTGGAGGGCTTTGAAGATGGGCCGACTATGGAGGCCATCCACGAAGTGACTCAGGAGACGCTGGAAGATATTGCGGCTCTAAAAATCATGGTTCCGGTATCCAGCGACTTCACTTGCGCTCAAACCCCTGCTAACGAGAGCGATCATGAGCTGTTGGCGATCTTCCTTGATGAGGCCATGGACAATCTGGATGGCGCCACACATTGTCTCTACAGCTGGTTGGAGAGCCAAAAACCCGAGCTGCTTAATGAGCTCCAGCGTTATCTGCACACCATAAAAGGCGGTGCAGGAATAGCGGGTATAGAGCCCGTGGCAGAGCTGGCCCATGAGCTTGAGGACATCTATGCAGCGCTTTGTCTTGATCAGCTGCCCGTCTCAGGCGATTTGTTGAATTTGCTCTTGCGCGGCCATGATGCGCTGGAAGAGATGTTGGGTGTTATTCGCTCCCATGAGCCTAGTGTGCCGGCGGATCAGCTGTGTAAAGAGATTCGGTCGGTGATGAAGCAGGTCGATAAAAAAACGACTGCGGCTCCCAAATTGAAAACCGAGCCTTCCATACCCGACACGCTTGCACCCGATACGCTTGCCCCCGGCACGCCTGCATCCGACACGCCTGCACCCGATACGCCTGCACTTGACACACATCTCGGGTCAACGGCTGACGAACCGGATGCTCTGGATATTGAAGAGCGTAACCGCGACACGGTGCGGGTACCAATAGCCCTGCTTGATGAGCTGACCAATCTTGCTGGCGAGACCACCATTCTTCGCTCCCGCATTGAACGACAGATTGGTGGTTTCGGTCATACACTTCAGGAGATGCACGCCACCATTAACCGCCTCAAAGAGCAGCTGCAACGTCTGGATATTGAAACCCAGACCCAGATTCGCTCCCGTCATGAGGGTGAAACGGTAAACCACTCCAAACTCGATCCATCAGAGTTCGATCCATCAGAGTTCGATCCACTGGAAATGGATCAATACTCTGAGCTGACCCAGCTGTCTCGCGGCCTGGCAGAGTCGGTCACTGACCTTGTCGATTTAAAAGAGGCACTCACCAAGAAAAGCCGCTCTTCAGAGAATCTGCTGCTCCAGCAAGCCCGTATCAACTCAGAGCTGCGGGACGGCCTGATGCGTACACGAATGCTGCCGTTTAATCGTTTACTGCCCCGTTTGCGTAAAACTGTACGACAAGTCTCTACTGAACTTGGGAAGCCGGTCGAACTGAAGGTTGTCAATGCCGAGGGCGAGATGGAGCGCTCGGTGATGGAACGGATCATTCCACCACTGGAACACATGCTTCGTAATGCTATCGATCACGGCATAGAAGATTCAGCCGCAGAACGCATTGCAAAAGGCAAAAATGAGATGGGGGAAATTCGTCTCAATCTTACCCGTGAAGGCAGCGAAATTATTCTTTCTGTAGCAGACGATGGTCGAGGGCTTGATCTTGGTGCCATACGTCGCCGTGCTGTTGAACAAGGGCTGCTATCGGAAGGCGCAGAAATTTCGGACAGAGAGATTTCCCGGTTTATCCTTCAGCCCGGTTTCACAACCGCCGCCAGCGTGACCCGTATCTCCGGTCGAGGTGTTGGTATGGATGTGGTCAACAGTGAGCTGAAGCAGCTCGGCGGCCAGATTGATATGCATCTGCAGGAAGACCTACAGGAAGGCTACGGCATTGAGTTTGAGATTCGGCTGCCAATGACGCTCTCTGTGCAACGGGCTTTGATGGTCAATGTCGGCGAGGAGCAGTACGCCGTCCCCCTGAATACTCTGGACGCAGTCGTACAACTCAGTGCGCAGGATTTGCAACGTCACTACCAGAACAAAGATCAAAAACTGAAGCATGGCGGACGTTATTATCAGCTCTGTTATCTGGGGGCGTTGCTCCATGGGCATCAGCCGGATCTGGAAAACGTCTCCGGACAGCAGCCGGTATTACTGATTCGCTTCGGTGAGAAAGACTTTGCCATCCATGCAGACTGCCTCGTGGTCAGCCGTGAGATTGTGGTAAAAAGCCTCGGCACTCAATTTTCCGGATTGCCCGGAGTCCATGGCGCGACCATTTTTGAAGATGGTCAGGTGATCATCATTCTCGATCCGGTCGGTCTGCTGAAAAGTTATAACCATCAGCAACTGCCTGAAAACACCAACACTCATCAGTCACAAAACCCGCCTCATCTCATTCCGAAAATAGAGCAGGAAAATAACCTGGTGATGATCGTAGACGACTCGGTCACCGTACGAAAGATCACCGGACGTCTACTCAAACGCAATGGTTACCGCACGCTGACAGCCAGAGATGGCGTTGAAGCCATGGCGTTTCTGAAAGAGCACCGTCCTGCAGTTATTCTGCTGGATATCGAAATGCCGCGCATGGACGGCTTTGAGGTGGCCTCAGCAGTACGCAACCATCCTGAACTGAAAGCCATACCAATCATTATGATCACCTCCCGTTACGGTGAGAAACACCGCCAAAAGGCAAAAGAGATCGGTGTACACGAGTACATGGCCAAACCCTTTCAGGAGGCGATGCTACTGGAGACCATTGGCCGGTTTACACGACGCCGTGATTAACGCCAGTCTCCCCAAAGATACTGCATCAAGCTGATGGCTGCCACGGGTGCAGTTTCGGTACGCAATACCCGTGGGCCTAATGCCAAAGAATGAAAGTTATGCTTCTCGGCTTTGGCAATCTCATCCGCCGTCAAGCCGCCTTCCGGACCAATCAGCAACGACACCGAGGAGGGTTTTGCATAACCCTCCAAGGCCTGTTCTGTGCGATGGTGCAGCACAAGATTAAGCTCCGTCTGTCGTGAAGCCAGCCAGTCTGCCAATAACATTGGCGGGTGAATCACCGGTACTCTGTTGCGCCCGCACTGCTCGCAAGCGCTGATAATCATCTGCTGCCAGCCGTGGGTACGTTTATCGGAACGTTCGCTGTTCAGCTTAACTTCGCAGCGCTCGGTGAACAGAGGGGTAATCTCGGTCACGCCACACTCAACCGCCTTCTGGATCGCATAGTCCATCCGTTCGCCGCGGCTGAGGGTCTGACCAAGAGAGATGGTCAAACCGGATTCCCGATCCCCTTTAATAAACGTCCTGGGAACAACCTGTACCCCTTTTTTGGTGATCTCTGAAATCTCCGCCTGCCAGCAACCGCCTTCGCCATTAACAAGCTCTCCATTGAAGAGGATAAGGGGATCACCAACTCTCATCCGCAACACGCGACCGACATGGTGCGCAGCATTTTCAGAAAGTCCGACGGGCACATCGGCCATCATTGCAACGGGGGCATAAATTCGAGGATTGCGCATAAGACTCTGCAAATAAAGAAAAAATAGAAGCGTTGTTATTGTAGCGAATCGATTACGCTGGCTAAACTTTCGAACCATCCTCCCCAATGTTGGAAGAGTGTTATGTGGTCAGAAAGAACAGTACCAGCCCTTATTCTGGGTGTAAGTCTCGTCGCGGGGCTTTTTCTAACCGGCTATCAGTTGGCTGATGGAATCGTCCGCTTCAGAACCAGCAATCGTTCCGTGCAGGTCAAAGGCTTATCCGAACGGGAGGTACGCGCCGATGTTGCGATCTGGCCTATCCGTTTCAAACAGGCCGATAATCATCTGTCGAATCTTATCAGCGGTATCGATAAGAAGAACGAGCAGATCGTTCATTTTCTGATTGAACGTGGCTTTTCAGAAGAGGATATCTCTCTCAATCCTCCCTCTATCACAGACAACGAAGCCAGCAGTTATGTGGATGCCAGCAAAATCAAGTTCCGCTACACCGCCGATTCTATTGTCACTGTCTACACCCATGATGTGGATAAAGTGCGGGACGCCATGAAAAATGCCGGAGAGCTGGCCCATCAGGGTATCGCGATCTCGGCAGATGATTACAACGCCCGAACCGAGTTTCTGTTCACCGGGTTGAACGACATTAAACCTGCAATGATCGAGGAAGCCACTCAAAAGGCACGTGAGGTGGCCGGAAAGTTTGCTCTGGATTCCAACAGTAAACTGGGCAAGATCAAATCCGCCAGCCAGGGGCTATTCCAGATTAATGATCGTGACCGGAACACCCCTTACATCAAAAAAGTGCGGATTATCTCCACCATTGAGTACTATTTGGTCGATTAGTCTGGCGGATTAAACAAACCAATATTTTTCACAATAGCCAGTGAAGGGGCCGCTTGATTCAGTGTGTAAAAATGGAGCGAAGGCACACCTGCCGCGACCAGTTTCTCACACATTTTCGAGATGACCTCTTCACCAAACTGACGAATACTGTTCCGGTCGTCACCATACGACTCCAGCTGCCTACGCAACCAGCGGGGCAGCTCGGCCCCGCACATATCCGAGAAATTCGCCAGTCTGGTGTAGTTGGTAATCGGCATAATGCCTGGCACAACAGGAATATCCAGCCCCAGAGCCTGCACTCTATCCATAAAGTAGAAGAAGCTGTCCGGATTAAAAAAATACTGGGTAATAGCGGAGTTGGCACCGGCATCCACCTTCCTGCGCAGATTTTCCAGATCCGTATTTATAGAGACGGCCTGTGGATGAACTTCAGGATAGGCTGCCACCTCGATATGGAAATCATCACCGGTCTCATTACGAATAAACGACACCAATTCACTGGCATACAAAAAATCAGAATTGCTGAATGTTCCCATACCGGAGGGGCGATCACCACGCAGAGCAATGATCCGCTTGACACCAAGTGACTGATACTCTTTCAGTGACAGACGAATACTCTCTCTGGAATCGCAAACACAGGTCAGGTGCGGCACAATGGCGAGATCGGTGGTTTGCTGCAGGGCAAGCAGGGTTTCACGGGTGCGATTGTGCATTGAACCGCCAGCACCGTAGGTAACAGAGAAGAATTCAGGCTGACTCTCTGCCAACAGTGCCGCTTGAATATGCAGTTTTTGTGCACCCTCTTCCGTCTGGGTTGGGAAAAGTTCATAACTTATTGTTGTCATAATTGTTGTCATAATTGTTGTCATAATGGCTGGGTCAGCCCCAGATTAAGCCGAACCCTCCTTCACTTTATGTAATGTGTTTTGTTGTTATTTTTATTAAGGCTGTCTGTGACAACGCTATCGCTGCTTGTTACGTCATTGTTCAGTATTTGTAACCGTCGGTTTTATAAGGCCCTTCGACAGGCACATGAATATAATCGGCCTGCTTATCGGTCAAACGGGTCATCACTCCGCCAAAACCTTCAACCATATAGCGGGCCACCTCTTCATCCAGCCGCTTGGGTAGAACGGTGACGGTAATTGCTGCGCTTTTTTCTTCCGCTGGCAGGTTGGCAAAGCCCGATTTGAACAGATGGATCTGGGCCAGCACCTGATTGGCAAACGAGCCATCCATAATACGCGACGGGTGTCCGGTGGCATTTCCAAGGTTGACCAAGCGTCCCTCGGAGAGCAGAAGCAGGTGATCGTTCTGATCTTCAGAGCGGAAGATCTTGTGCACCTGGGGTTTAATTTTCTCCCAGCACCAGTTTTTGCGCATATATGCCGTGTCGATCTCCGTATCAAAATGACCGATATTGCACACCACACAGCCGCCCTTCAAATAACGCAGCATGGCTGAATCGCAAACATGAACGTTACCCGTGGTTGTGACCAGAAGATCGGTATTGGACAGCAGCCCTTTATTAATAGCGTTATCAGTACCGGTATTCACGCCGTTGATATAAGGGGATACAACCTCAAAACCATCCATACAGGCTTGCATGGCGCAGATGGGGTCGATCTCCGTCACCTTCACGATCATCCCCTCCTGACGCAATGAAGCCGCCGAACCCTTGCCGACATCACCATAACCGATCACCAGAGCCTTTTTACCGGCGAGGAGATGGTCGGTGGCACGTTTGAGAGCATCGTTCAGGGAGTGGCGACAGCCATATTTGTTATCATTTTTACTTTTGGTAACAGCATCGTTGACGTTAATTACAGGAATTTTCAAAGTGCCCTCAGCCAGCATGCCCTGCAGACGATGCACGCCGGTGGTCGTCTCTTCAGAAACCCCATGACACTGGTCGAGAATATCGGGGTACTTGCTGTGCAGTAGCAGAGTGAGGTCGCCACCATCATCGAGAATCATATTGGGCTTCCAGCCCGGAACATCGGCCCCGACAGTTCTCTTCAGACACCACTCGTACTCGGTTTCCGTCTCCCCTTTCCAGGCGAAAACAGGAATACCGCTCACCGCAACAGCGGCTGCCGCATGATCTTGTGTTGAAAAAATATTACAGGAGGACCAGCGCACTTCCGCCCCCAGAGATACCAGCGTTTCGATAAGTACAGCTGTCTGAATGGTCATGTGAATGCAGCCCATAATGCGGGCACCCTTAAGCGGCTGTGTATTGTGATATCGGGCTCGAATGGTCATCAGAGCGGGCATTTCGGATTCTGCGATTCGGATCTCTCTCCGGCCCCAGGCTGCGAGAGAAATATCTGCAACTTTATAGTCACAGAACTCCGGAGCATTGGCTGCATTCATAGAGAATCTCTTATTTGTGATTGATTTTATTAGTTTTAATTGATGATCACGACATGCAGTTTAACAATGCCACAAATCTATATCAATTTGTTTTGATGCAGTGATTCAGCCTCCTTCCAAGCCCTGGAGAATGCCAGACAGCGACCAATGTCACTAACACTCACATACTCGTTACTTTTTTTTAAAAAATTTCGGGAATATTTTCCCGTTAAGCCTGTCTCACATATGAGAAGTAAAAATTAACAACAGCCTATTTGGTGTTTGTAAGCATCTGATCGTCCACATTATTAGTTAATAAAGGGAGTAAATAAAGCATGAAAAAATTAAAAATTGTCAACCAAATAGGCAAAGTTACAGGTTTTGCTTTAACAATATTGCTCGCAACGATATTTAGCAACAACAGCCATGCAGCTACGGCAATGAATGACTTAGATGACTTTTCAGAATTCAGATTTCATAAGCGTACCAGTTGGTCAGCGGAGAAAATAAAGAATAGGTTAGCTGCCTCTAAGAGGAAAAATGGGAACACTAAGGATAAGGAAGATCTGAAGAAAGAGCGGCAGAGGATAGCGGCGCAGGAGGAGAAAGAGCGGAAGGAGGAAGAGCGGAAGGAGCGGAAGGAGGAAGATCTGAAGAAAGAGCGGCAGAGGATAGCGGCGCAGGAGGAGAAAGAGCG
>SAMEA5043665__coassemble_242_pt1 | contig 13300 bp, 10 predicted proteins | sample SAMEA5043665__metabat2_low_PE_004 | metagenome-assembled genome bin SAMEA5043665 (sample SAMEA5043665) | Gadus morhua | reverse complement strand
TTTTATGGATGTCCTTGATCTCCCTTGATCTCCTCCTGGATCTCCTTATGTTCCATCAGATTGATCTGCCGGCTCACCGGCAGATCAATGGCGCAGTTCCGGTTAAACGATATTGTCTCGCTCGTCTGGAGCGTCATAACTGGCCAGAGAATCTGCCGCCCCCATACCACTATGGACCCCGCCCTCAGCAACTGTTGCGGGCTTGCTGCGGATCAGGTAACCGGCGTAGCCATTCTCATCCGTGGCTGGCTCACCGCCAACATGCACAGTAAAAATACCCAGTTCGCTGATCAAATCATCGACGATCATCGGCTCTCCCTTGCGCACCAGCAGAGCCGGACGGGGGCGATGAGCCGGGCGCAAACGCCGCATCACGGCCCAGGCGCTGTACTCCTCTGGCTGCAGACTCTCCAGACGGGGCTGGATATCCTGATCAAAGACACAGTGTCCGCCCCCTTCGCCCTGGTTTTTCAGTACCCAGTCTCCGCTCTCCTGTGAACGGAACCACGAAACACTCTCTTCGGTCACGGGACGCATATCACCCAGATAGATCTTCGCCAACTCGGCCTCGTCCTGTGACAGGCCAAACCGGGTCAGCTCAGAAGCCTCCATAGTGGTCAGGATCATCTGTACCCGTTTGCACGTCGCCAGTTGCTGACCGACCGTGGCATTGATAGCCACCCGGTGTCGTTCCATAAATGCCCGGGTCTGGATCAGGGTTTCACAGCAGGCGGACTCAATCAGGTCATGGGCGAGATAGTCCGTATGCTGGTAACCGGCCCGCAGGTAGATGCAGTCCACGCCGCCATAACCTTCCAACAGCAGACGTCCGTTGTCGCCGCTTTTCAGCTGCTCATGCAACTGCCGGAAGGTTCTGCGCACCGTACGCACTCCCAGCGCCTCAATCCCCTCTTCCAGCAGATGCTGATCAAAGACATTATCCTCATGCTCCTGCACCACCATGATGAAGAGTGGCTGCTCGCTGTCATTGAATTCACCATGGATTCGGAAAGCGGCACTGGCCAAGGCTGCAGACAGCTGTGCAATAGCCGGATTATCAATCAACTGCAGCTGATCGGCTGGCGACCAGTGCCGGAAAACCTCGGGGGCTTTCTGCTGCAGATAACGGTGCAGCTCATGGGCCCGCTGACCAAACGGGCCCATACCCGCAGCAATACCGTTGAACTCAATAATCCGTGGCCCCAGCCCACTGTCGTCCATAAAGTCAGAGCGCATAAACAGCAGGGGCAAACGCAATGCTGGCTGACTGTGTATCTGTTGATACAAAGCGACCAGCTGGGCAAAAAAAGCATCAGCCCCGGCGATTGCAGCCATCGACTGCGTCAAAAACTCATAGTCCTCCGAGACCCCATGGATCAACTTGCCAAAAACAGGCGCCGCCTGTTTCAGGCTGTCAAAACGTGCCTGCTCAATCAGTGTTGGTGCCAGACTGAAGGCACAATGGATAGCAGCTCCCGGTACAGCTTTCAGGGAGAATCCGTGGAGCAGCGCCCACTCGATAGCCTCTTCGATAACGGGCCGGTGGCTGTGTGGAATCAAAGTCATGGGTAGTCCATCCGTACAATAGAAAACAAAGGTTAATGGGTGACACCATTTTCTGGTCAAAAAGCATGCTTCTGATCAGAGGGCATGAAGCTGCTCTTCCACCTGCTGGGAGAGGTAGAGCTCCCGGTAGTGGCCGTCTTGCTGAAGCAGCTCCTGGTGCGTTCCTCTCTGGGTTATACGACCATTGTCCATCACCAGTATTTGGTCGGCGTCCTGAATCGTTGAGAGGCGATGGGCGATGGCAATGGTTGTCCGCCCTTCCCGCAGTGTAATCAGCGCTTCCTTGATCGCCTGCTCGGTCTCCCCGTCAATATTGGCTGTGGCTTCATCGAGCAGTAGAATCCGGGGATTCTGGGCTACGGTTCGGGCAAAAGAGAGCAACTGTCGTTCACCGGTCGAGAGGGATTGTCCCGTTGCGCCCGGTACATGTTCATACTGCTCCGGCAGACGCTGGATGAACCGGTCCGCATGGACTTTCTCTGCCGCCAGGCGGGCAGACTCCGGACTGATGGCCGGGTTGCCCAGGCTAATATTTTCCGACAGTGTTCCGGTAAAGATAAACGGCTCCTGAAACACCAGCCCCATACCTTGCCGCAAGCGATCTTCATCCATCCCCCCAAGCGGCTGACCATCGACCAGAATCTCCCCCTGCTGACAGGGGTAAAAGCGCATTAGCAGGTTAATGATCGAACTTTTTCCGCTGCCGCTGTGACCAACAATGGCGATAAACTGCCCGGGCTCTGCGCTGAAGCTGACACCGTCCAGTGCCTTGTGTTGCCCGTCATAACTCAGGGTCACATCGCGAAATTCCAGCTTGCCGGCATCGACGGAAATATCATTGTTTGCCGAGGTGTGGAGCTCCGGCGCTTCATCAAGAACAGCAAACACTCGTTCGGAGGCCACCAGCGCCTGCTGCAGGTTACCCAGCTGCATGGTGATCTGGCGGAAGGGTTCAAAGAAGCGGGCCAGATAGTTGATAAACGCATAGATGGTACCCGCTTCCACGACGGTATAGCCGGCCTTCCAGCCAAACCATGCGACGATGCCCGCCAGGGCCACCGTTTGTACCAGATTGCCAAAGGGCAGCAATAACAGACTGTTGACGTTAATCTCTTTGCGGCGCAGGGCGCTCCACTCACTGTTCTTTTCAGCAAATGTTTCGCAGAGTTTCTGTTCACCGTTTGTCGCCTGAATAATGCGCATTCCCTGCAGCGATTCACTCAGGGAGGTGTTGATATCTGCCAGATGGCCACGGATACCATGAACCACCGGATGGCTGAGCTTTTGGTACATGTGCATACTCCACAGGAGCACCGGCACGATAAACAGCATTAGCAGCATCAAGCCGAAGTCCAGCAAAGCCAAAGCGACAAAGATACCGACCAGCTTCATGGCCCCCCGCAGGATGGCGGGCAGAACTCCCACATACATCTGTCTCAACACTTCAGAGTCATTGGTCAGCCGGGAGACCAGACGACCGGTCGGCTCACTGTCGAAATAGCGCACAGGCAGCGTCAGCAGGTGGGTAAACACCTGCTGGCGAATGTCGTGGATCACGTCCAGGGCATTGTCGTTAAATATGACGGACTGGAAGTACTGGAACACTGCGGCACCAAGATAAGTCATGGTCAGAGCCAGACCGAGCCAGGCCAGCGGCGTCATGTCATGGTTACCGGCACCGATATAGTTATCCAGGATGGTTTTCATCACCCAGGGCGAGGCCATCTCAAAAGCGGTGGCCACTACCAGTAAGGCAAAAGCGGTTACAAAACTACGGGTGTAGGGGGCACTGTAAGCTAGCAGTCGACCCAACCCCCGGTAGCGGGAAAAACTGTTCATGGGTTGATTCCCTGCAAAATGTCATTGTCGTTTGTCTCTGCCACCAGTGCCTGCAGCTCTACAGTGCGGGCCTGCTGACGGAAGATACGGGCATACCAGCCCTCCCGCCCCATCAGATTTCTATGGTTACCCTGTTCCATGATCCGGCCATCCTCAACGACCAGAATATGGTCAGCCTTGATCAGCTCCGGCAGTCGCTGGGTCACCAGCAGCACCGTCTTGCTCCCGTGGAAACGGGCGATGTTTTTCAGGATGGTGGCTTCGGTTTTCATATCCAGTGCACTAAAAGCGTCGTCCAGTAACAGAATCGGAGCATCTGCCAGCAGTGCTCTGGCAAAAGCGATCCGCTGTTTCTGACCACCGGAGAGATTGGTGCCCTGTTCCCCAAGCTCCGTGCCGTAGCCGTCGTTGAAAGCCATAATCTCATCGTGAATAGCCGCCAGGCGCGCGGCCTGCTCAATCTCAGCAGGAGTGGCGTTCGGTTTATACAGCGCAATATTGCTGGCAATAGAGCCGGAGAACAGCATCGGCATCTGGGGCACCCAGGCCAGCTGTTTTCTCAGGGTGTGCAGTTTGATCCTGTCAACAGCAACATCACCCAGAGTTACAGCCGACCCTTCCGGAAGATCAAACTCCCGCAGCAGAATACGGAACAGACTGCTTTTGCCGCTGCCGGTCCGACCGGTGATACCGATAAAGTCACCGGCGCGGGCCGTGAAATGGATATCTTCCAGAATCGGTCTTTCATCGCCCGGATAGGCAAAACGGCTGATGGCAAACTGCAGATCATGGTTATCCGGTGCATCAACAGCCTCCGGCCTGTCGGCCACATCCGGGGTCTGGGCCAGCAAGTGTTCAAGACGCTTCCAGGAAGCACTGCCGCGCTGGAAGATACTGAACTGCCAGCCCAACTGCATCATTGGACCGAGTAACTGTCCCAGATAGAGGGTAAATGTCGTCAACATGCCAATGGTCATCTCCCCTTCCTGGATGAACCAGGTACCACCCAACAGGGCAATGACGAAGGCCAGCCCAAAGAAAACATGCACACTGGGGATAAACAGGGCATCAACACGCCCGACCTTACGGTTGGCAGCCACCGTATCCCGTGACTGACGGTCAAAACGCTGTTGCTGTCGTTCGTTCAGCTGGTGCGCACGGACGGCACGGATGCCGGCTACGGTTTCACGGGCCTCTTCGTTCAGGGATGAGAAACTGGCCTGGGCGGTGCCGAAGTGCTCATGCATCAGGGTGCCATAACGACTGGTGGCCCAGGCCAGCACCGGGAATGGGACAAGAATCATCAGGGTCAGCTCGCCACTGACCAGAACGACCATCGCCGCCAGTACCGTCAGACCGGCAATAAAAGCGTCCACCAGCGTCATGATGCCATCGCCGACGCAGGCTTCAACGGCATTAAGATCATTGGTGGCATGGGCCATCAGATCCCCTGCCGTATGCTTCTGGTAAAAGGCGGGGGACATGCGGGTCAGGTGCACGAACAGCTGATCACGCTGCTCCCGGACAATATCCACAGAGGCACCATAGAGCAGGGATCGCCAGAGATAACGCAACCCGTAAATCGCAACAGCCGAGACCAGAATACCGGTCAGGATCGTCACCAACTCTTCACCGAACAGGCTGTCTGTGGTGATCTCATCCACTACCCAGCCGATCAACCAGGGCGGCACCTGGTTAAGAACAGCCACCGTTTGCAAACCCAGAAATGCGAGCAGGTACTGCTTCCAGTATGCTCTCAGGATAAAGCGCATTTTCCATAACAGAGTCACAGGCGAAGAACCTCCACGCTTATCAGCGGGTGGCGCTGACAAGCGTCCGGGGAGGGAGGTAGCAGGCGTTGATAGTGAGTGAACATAAGCAATCTCTATAGCGAATACAGGCAACCGGCAGCCATTGCCGGTCTCGATCACTATAGAGACGCTGGCGTGTTAAAAAGGACGCAAAATTATTGTTATTGCCTGTAAAAATTTCGGAATATCAACGACCGCAGGAACTGTCCTTATCTTTCGGCCAAAAATCGATCCCCCCCTGGCTCACCTCAAAATGACATTGCTCGTTAAAGCGCTCCCGCAGCATAACCCGCGCACGCTGTATCCGGCTTTTTGCTGCGGTTAAAGAGAGCCCCAGCTGCTCCGCCACCTGTTTCTGACTCATACCCTCCAGTTCCGCCATTTGCAGAGGCAGACGATACTTTTCCGGTAACATATTCATAAGCGGTGTCAGACACTTTGCCAGCTCCTGGTAAGCCAACACCGCTTCATCTTCAACCGGCGCTTCCAGATCATCGGGTAGATCATCCCATGACCTGTGTTTTCGAAAATGGTCCATGATGGCATTGTGGGCAATACGATACAGCCATGCGCCCATGCCCTCTTCTGACTTCAGCGTATGCCGACCGGTGTGCGCCTTGAGATAAACATCCTGCAGGATGTCGTCCACGGCGGCACTGTCTTCTACCTGCTTTGAGATATAACGTCTTACTCGTGTTTTATGGGTTTGCCAGTGAGTTTCCATAACAGCTCCGGTTGCATTCCAAGTGATATTCAGACTGACATTAACAGTCGGGCGCAATTATACTCAAACGACATTCAAAATGTTTAGAGTTTTCCTCTGCATCCCTTTGATACCAAGGATGTTCTCCAGAGAAACTCCACATCTTCAAGTCCAATAGGTATAAACATTCCTGTTCTGATTTTGCAAATCACGCAAAATTTTTTGCGTCTTTTTTCTGCGCCGTCCGTCTTATCTGCAACGACATTATTTTCAGGCACTCCCCTCGTCGGGAAGTAAGGAAAAAATTATGAACAAAATACGCAAAAAGCAGGACTGGGGCCTGATCAGCAAGCTCATGATCGGTATCGTGGTTGGTATTGTGACCGGACTGCTAGCCAATGACCCGATCATGGCTTTGATCGGCTCTGTTAAACATGTGCTGGGCCAGTTTATATTTTTCACCATTCCGCTGGTGATCATCTCCTCTGTCGCACCGGCAATTACACGACTGCGTACCAATGCCAGTAAAATGCTGGGGGCGGGTATTACTCTTTCCTATCTATCCGCCTTCGGTGCAGCGACCATGGCCTATTTTGCCGGAGAGATGATTATTCCCCACCTCGCTGTGCCAACGGTTGTAGAGAGTTTAAAGGCGCTTCCTGATGCGGCGTTCAAACTGGATATCCCGCCGCTGATGTCGGTCATGACCGCACTGGTGACGGCTATCATTCTCGGCATTACCGTCCTGGGCACACAGGCCACCGCCTTCAACAAGGCCCTGAACGAGTTTGAAGGCATCATGATGATGGTGATCAGGACGATGATCATTCCGATGCTGCCCCTGTTTATTGCTACAACCTTTGCCGGTCTGGCCTGGCAGGGCACCTTGACCGAACAACTACCGGTCTTCCTGAAAGTGGTCGTACTGGTACTGCTGGGGCAGGCTGTCTGGCTGGCGGTGCTGTATACCATTGCGGGTGTTATTTCCGGGAAAAATCCCTGGGAAGTGCTCAAACACTACGGCCCGGCTTATCTGACCGCCGTGGGCACCATGTCCAGCGCCGCCTCAATGCCGGTCGCCCTGGCCTCGGCCCGGAAGTCCCGGGTACTCAGCCGTGAGACGGTCGACTTTATGATCCCGCTGGGTTCCACCATTCACCTGGCCGGCTCAGTGCTGACAGAAACCTTCTTCGCCATGGTCATCTCCCTGATGCTGTACGGCACCCTGCCAGAGTTCGGCACCATGATGATGTTTATTGCCCTGTTCGGTGTGTTCGCTATCGGCGCCCCAGGCGTACCGGGTGGTACGGTGATGGCGTCCATGGGCATTGTCGTCGGAGTTCTGGGCTTTGACCCCGCCGGCGTCGCCTTGCTGCTGGCTCTCTTTGCCTTGCAGGACAGCTTTGGTACCGCCACCAATATCGTCGGTGATGGTGCCCTGGCCCTGATGCTGGAAGGGTTGTTCAACAAAGAACAGAACCCGCAGCCACAGGCAGAAACCGTGCCTGCCTGAACCCGTTACTCATTAATACACACATTTTCTCTTGCAAGGCCGGATGTGATACCCGGCCGGTATTTGCTCCCGGGCAAACATACAGGGCTTATCCATGACACCATTATTCGACCAACGCCTTACGCTGTTATCCCAAGGTAACAACCATCACTACCTCAGGGAGATCCTGCACGGCCTTGAACGGGAGACGCTGCGTGTCACTTCCGATCTGCACCTGTCTCAACAACCGCATCCGGAGGCACTCGGAGCAGCGCTGACCCACCCCTATATCACCACCGATTACTCGGAAGCGATGCTGGAGTTTGTCACCCCGACCTATAACAATCCCCAGGAGGCCCTGGACTTTCTTGCCGAACTGCACACCAGCGCCCTGAACGCACTGCCCGATAACGAAATGATCTGGTCGGCCAGTATGCCGGCCATCCTTCAGGGAGACAGCAGCGTACCCGTGGCCAGGTTCGGCACCTCCCATACCGGCACCATGAAACATATCTACCGCCAGGGGCTGGGACACCGGTACGGAAGAACCATGCAAACCATCGCAGGCATTCACTACAACTTCTCTCTTGGGGATGAATTCTGGGCGCTGTTGGGAGAGACCGACGACAGTAAACACCTGTCATTGCAGGCAATAAAAGACAGTGGCTACTTTGCCATGGCCAGAAACTTCCGCCGCTACGCCTGGCTGCTCTCCTACCTGTTTGGCGCTTCACCCGCCATGGACAAAAGTTTTTTTGCAGGCCAAGCTATCACAACACTGGAATCGCTGGACGACGACACCCTCTACCTGCCCTGGGCCACCTCACTGCGGATGAGTGATCTGGGTTATACCAGCAGTGCTCAGGCCAGTCTGCCAACGCCCTATAACTCCCTGGACAGCTACCTTGCAACACTGCGTCAGGCTACCAGCACACCCTACTCTGATTATCAGAAGATCCGCGTAAAAGTGGATGGGGAGTACCGACAGCTTAACGACAACCTGTTGCAGATTGACAACGAATTCTACAGTGTCATCCGTCCCAAATGTGTGCCCCTGCCGGGTGAGAAGCCGACCGATGCCCTGGCGGACCGGGGCGTTGAGTACCTGGAGATACGCAACCTGGATGTCAATCCGTTGTTACCGCTGGGAATGGATGCCGCCCAGGCTCGTTTTCTGGATATTTTCCTGCTGTCCTGCGCCTTGAAAGAGAGTCCAAAAATGACACAGGAGCAGTACCGCCAGAGCAATGAAAACTTTGCCCTGAGCGTCCGGGAAGGCCGTCGCCCCGGCCTGCGTTTGCAGGATGAAAACCGTGAACGCACGCTCAGGGAGTGGGCCTATGAACTCTTTGAGGTGATGTTGCCTGTGGCCAGGCTGTTGGACAATGCCAACGAAACCGACCTGTTCACTACCAGCCTGAACAGTGAAGTCCGCAAACTGGACGACTCGTCTCTGACACCCTCCGCACAAATTCTTGCTCGTCTTCAGGAAGGGAAGAGCTTTCGTACACTCTCTGGTGAGCTGGCCAGACAGCATGGGGACTTTTTCAAAAGCAGACCCACACGCCCTGAACGGGAAGTCTGGTTCCGGCAGCTGGCGGTTGAATCCCATGAAAAGCAGCGCCACCTCGAAGAGAGTGACCGTATCAGTTTCGATGATTACCTCAGGGAGTACAACGCACCCGGAACGGTGGCCGCCTTAGTAACAAGAGCCACGGCAGCCTGATAAACGTGAACGGACAGATATAGCATTGCGTTGATATACCCATTGGACTTGAAAATGTGGGGTTTCTCTGGAGAACATCCTTGGTATCAAAGGGCTGCAGAGGAACACTCTAAGCATTTTGAAATCGTTTGAGTATATATCTGTCCCGATGCCCCGATTGATCAGGCTGATCCTGTTCGTAAAGAGGAAAAAAATAGTTACAATGTCGCCTTTTTTAAAACGAAAACGGGACTGGCCTTGAAGCTCAGCAAACGCTTGCACACCCTCGCACAGATGGTCACATCTGGCTACACCCACATCTGGGATTGCTGCTGTGATCATGGCCTTTTAGGCAATGCCCTTCTCGCCAGGCAGGCAGCCGAAAATATCCATTTTGTCGATATTGTACCTGAGCTTATGTCGGCTATTGAGAGCAAGCTCCAGCACTTCTATCCCCATTCACCTTCAATCTGGACGGTACATTGTCAGGATGTGGCCAGCTTGCCGTTGCATCGGTATGAGGGGAAGCATCTGGTCATCATCGCAGGGGTGGGTGGCGACCTGATGACTCGATTTATCGAGCGTCTGTACAACAATTATCCTGACCGGGAGATTGATTTTCTGTTGAGCCCTGTCCACCATCACTTTACCCTGCGGCAAAGATTGATCCAGCTTGATTTTGGCTTGAAACAGGAGCTCCTGGTTAAAGAGAACCAGCGTTTTTACGAAGTGATGCTGGTTTCGTCACGGTCTGGCAATCACAAAAAAGTGAGCCCGGTTGGCGAGGCTCTATGGCAGGCGACAACGGATGAACAAGCCACAACGGTTACCGAATACCTGGACAAAGCACTGGCCCACTATCGTCGCATGCAACAGGGAAAGGCAAAAGATGTGAGCCACATTATTGAGGCTTATCAGGCGGTGGGTTTGTAACCGAAAGAGAAGGAGGTAGTGGGTCAAACCTGCATTTTTGCATGAATATTGACTCCAAATTCAACCTTATTGATTAGCAATCTGACGACGATGTCATGCATTTGGAATTGCAGGTTTGACCCACTACCCACCATTTTACGACTTCACACCCTCCGGATAATCAGCCCACCATCGTACTGGCACCGACAGAGAGCAGCGCAGTGTTCAGCACAATAAAGAACACCACCAGCGGCGCAATAAATTTGAGCCAGATGCCATAGGGAACCCTGGCAATGGCCAGCCCCCCCATCAGTACGCCATAAGTCGGGGTGATAAACAGAATGGTGCCAATGCCACTCACAAAAGCCGTCACCACCAGCTCCCGTCCGGTACCGGAAAAATCGCTCAGTGGTGCCAGAATGGGCATGCTCATCACTGCCAGTCCCGAGGTGGATGAGACGACAAAAGAGAGCAGCATCTCAATCCAGTAGACCATATTAATAAACAGGATGGAGCTCTTGCCCGCTACCAGCCCTTCGGCGTAATAGAGGAGGGTGTCGGTAATGTTACCCGCCTCCATAACCACCACGATGCCACGGGCTACACCAACAATCAGCGCCACGCCAATCAGGTCCCCGGCACCGGCAATAAACGCGTTGACCATATCATCCTCGTCCAGCCGTCCGACGATGCCGCACAGAATGCCCATAAAGATAAACAGGGTCGCCATCTCTGCCATCCACCAGTCCAGAACAGCGACGCTGCAGATCATAATGGCAAAGGTCAGTACAAACAGTACAAGCACGGCTTTCTGGGAACCGGTCAGAACAGTGTTAACATGACTGTTAATATTGCTGTCATCCTGATCGCCCAGAAAATGCTGGCGCAAACTGTCACGCTGACTGGCCTGAAACGAACGCTCAGGATGGCTCTGTACCTTGCGGGCATAACGCATCACAAACAGAATACTGCTCGCCATAGCCATCAGCAAAATCACCACTCGCAGACCGATACCACTGAGGAAATCGACGTTAGCGGCATTGGACGCCAGCACCGTGGCAAAGGGATTAATGGTGGAACCCAGTGTGCCCACACCCGTACCGATAAAGACCACAGACACCGCCACCAGCGGATCAAAACCGGCACGGATAAAGATCGGAATCAACAGCCCATAGAAGGCCAGAGTCTCCTCCGCCATACCATAGGTGCTACCGCCAAGGGCAAACAGAATCATCAGAATCGGGATCATATAGATCTCCCGCCCCTTCAACCGCAGCATGATACGGGTGATACCGGTATCGATAGCGCCGGTACGGGTAACAATACCCAGAAATCCGCCCACCATCAGTACAAACAGGCTGACATCAATGGCACCAATCATCCCGCTGACCGGATCGTAGAAGCCGGAAATCGGAGCCATCAGGGTGTCAAAAAAACCCGAGGGCGTCGACTCAATCACCTCATAGGAGCTGGGAACCGGTACCTCCCGCCCCAACGCTTCATTCATAATGCGCTGATATTGACCGGCGGGTAACAGGTAGGTTAAACCGGCAAAAAAGGCGATCAATGCGAACAGAATGGTAAAGGTATTGGGGAATTTTTTGACTTTAAACATGCGGTTATTTTCCGGTACGGTCGTCGGACGAGAGCTATCGTTTCACGGCATACTCAGAGGTCATGCACTGCAGAACAGCGCGGCACCACTGATAATATCGAGTTCGACACGGAGCACCTCTTCAATACGATTGGCCAGTGTGACTAACAGGGTCTGGTTTTCTCTGGTCGGCTCGATAGTCAGACAAGGGTAGGTGTGTATCAGAAAACCTGCCTGTTGTTACCTGCATTTAAAACGACAAATAGCGTATTAAACGCATTCCCGGCAATCACCACATCCGGTTTTTGAGCAAAATCACCCTCTTACTCCACATCCAGAATAATTCTGGATGTATAGCCCAGGCCATCAGCATGGCTACTCTGGAGCACAGTGATCAGCCAGCGACTCTCCACTATCAAGCAAAGTCAGATAGAGCCGCAGATCCAGCTCCAATTGATGATAATCCGGTTCCATATAAGTACATAGCTGGTAGAAGCTGCGGTTATGGTCAAGCTCCCGCAGATGGGCCAGTTCATGCACCACAATCATCCGCAAAAATGCAGCCGGCGCCGTTTTGAACAGAGAGGCAATGCGAATATCCTTGCTGGCCTTCAAGCGGCTGCCCTGCACGCGGGAGATTCTGCTATGAAGCCCCAGAGCGTGTTTCATAACGCGGATTTTGTCGTCATAGAGGACCTTTGTGATCGGCCGAGACTGTTTCAGATAGCGACTCTTCAACTGCTGGGTGTAAGTGTAGAGCGCCGTATTGGAACGAATCTCATGCCCCGCAGCATATTGTCCTGCCAGATAGGGTTTCAGCTTACCGGAAGCCACCAGTTTCTGTGCCTGCTCCAGAATATGTTCCGGATAGCCCTGTAAATACTTCATAAGTGATCCTTAGTTATCGGTTGTCCAGAAGCTTATAGGCTGTCCAGGAGCTCTTTCTTGGCGCGTTCACTCTCTTCCAGCTGCCTGCGGACATCCTTGGCCTGCTCGATAGCATCCCCATAACCGGTAAACGGTACTGGGGTATCCGACGGGACGATATCAGGCAACCGGACATTGTCCAGAACACTTCGTATCTGTGTCTCCAGCGCTTTCAGTAGACCAGGCGACTCAGCGTCCCCGCCGCCCTCTTGCCGAGGCGGGCGGGGGAGCTCTGATGCCTCGACAGAAGCGTTATCGGGCACATAATCATGGTCGATCACAAAGCTGTCCGGCGCATTATCTTCCGGTTTGGTGTCGGAATAGTGCCAGACACCCTCGTCATCAATCCAGCGATAAACCTGTTGGGAAGAGGCGGCCGCCTCGGCCACAAAACCGCCACCGGGCCGTAATGGAATCCGTTCCAGAATCCCACTCTGTAGATTGACGAAAGGGATCTTAAGCACATCCACTGGGAAAACTATGGCGCTAATCGCCACCAATGTGAAACCGAATAGTCTCCGCATTCTTTGTTTCATATAATTGTGATCCTGTTACAAAAAGCGAAAAGCGAAAAAGGGCATCCCGTGCGCCGAGCTAAATCTTTTGCCGATTTAGCTCGGCGCACGGGATGCCCTCAATCTCTATTCAACCTCTTTTACCTATGCTTTACCATTTTGTACCTACCGAGACCGAAACACCGAAACACCGAAACACCGAAACACCGAAACACCGAAACACCGAAACACCGAAA
>SAMEA5043665__coassemble_235_pt1 | contig 13756 bp, 7 predicted proteins | sample SAMEA5043665__metabat2_low_PE_004 | metagenome-assembled genome bin SAMEA5043665 (sample SAMEA5043665) | Gadus morhua | reverse complement strand
TGGCAGGGGATTCTTGCGCTTTATTTCGCTGAGCGCATAGTGTGAGCCCAGTGCCCATGTTCCTGAGTGCCGATAGACTCGAGGTACTGGATCATGGTGTTCAGTTGATTCTGAGCTGCGGAGAAGAAGGTAGGAAAAGGTGAAGATTCGAGAGTACTGGCGCAAGATGCATTCACAGGGGGTTGGTTTCTGGCGTTATTGGTTTGGTAGCTTTATATCACAATAAATCAGACTTCTTTTCTCGTATTTTTATGCTGAAACCCTTTGAATTTCCTGCTCTGGCACGTCGTATCAAGAGAACCACACCCTCCCTTGATTAGAGTGGGGCATCCAGGGGCACCGGGCACATATTGGGTCCACTTGCCCATACGCGTCTACGAAGTTGCAGATGGATACGGTGCAGACTCTGTTAGATCTCATTGACTTGATCCCATAACAAGACACAAGCAAAGAACATAAAACAAAAAAACCGGACCTGGAGCATTCCCCCAGACCCGGTCTGTTTATCTTCAACGATTCATCGAACCATCGAGAGCCCCATCGAAAGGCCCCTCAAGCGTGAACGCTCACGCCTCTTCGCTCTCGTTCAGATCACTGTCCAGCCCTGTGTCATCAGAAGAGTCATCAGAGGAGTCATCATAATCATTGTCCTCTGCACTTTCGTCGAGCACTTCACCGGTCACGACTTCCATCTCTTCCGGGTCTTCTACCCGTTCCAGACCGACCAGCTGCTCGCCTTCCGCCACGCGGATCAAGCGCACGCCCTGGGTGTTACGACCCACCATGGAGACTTCCGCGGCACGGGTGCGTACCAATGTGCCCATATCGGATATGAGGATGATATCGTCCTCATCGGCCACTTGAACCGCACCGATAACAAGACCATTACGCTCGCTGACTTTGATCGAGACCACACCCTTGTTCGCACGACCCTTGATCGGATACTCATCCAGTGCCGTACGCTTACCGAAGCCATTAACGGTGGCAGTCAGGATCGGCTCGTTGCCTTTCGGTACGATCAGGGAGACAACCCGCTGATCATCTTCCAGCCTGATACCCCGCACGCCGGTCGAGACACGACCCAGGGAGCGAGCGGCATCTTCACGGAAGCGCACCACCTTGCCGGCATCACTGAACAGCATGATCTCCTGATCTTTCTCACACATCGCCACACCGATCAGCTCATCACCTTCAACCAGGTTGATGGCGATAAGGCCAACAGATCGTGGACGGGAATAGGCTTGCAAACGCGTCTTCTTGACGGTGCCGCGAGCGGTTGCGAATACCAGCGACTTCTCTTCGCTGTAGCCAGCCACCGGCAGCATGGCGGTGATACGTTCGCCTTCGTCCAGCGGCAGGATATTGATAATCGGACGACCACGGGCGGTACGGGACGCTTCCGGAATCTCGTACACTTTGCGCCAGTACACCTTACCCTTGCTGGAGAACAGCAACAGTTGAGTATGGGTATTGGCGACCAGCATATGCTCAACGCAATCTTCATCCTTCAGAGAGCCGGCACTCTTGCCCTTACCACCACGCTTCTGGGCCTGATATTCCGTCAGCGCCACCCGCTTGGCATAGCCGGTGCGGGACAGGGTAACGACCATGTCCTCTTCGGTGATCAGGTCTGCAATCGTAAGGTCACGGCGGGAAGAGATAATCTCTGTACGACGCTCGTCGCCATATTCGGTGATAATCGCTTTCAGCTCTTCCCGGATAACTTCCAGCAAACGGGCGGGCTCAGAGAGAATCAGCGCCAGCTCGGCGATACGAACCAGAATCTCACGGTATTCGGTCAGCAGCTTCTCGTGCTCCAGACCGGTCAGACGGTGCAGGCGCATCTCAAGAATGGCCTGAGCCTGCTGTGACGACAGACTGTACTTGCCATTATGCAGACCAAAGGCAGACGGCAGATCGTCCGGACGACAGGAGTCGCTTCCTGCCTTCTCCAGCATACCCAGTACCAGACCGGCATCCCAGGGCTGTGCCATCAGCGCTTCTTTGGCTTCAGCAGCATTCTGGGACTTTTTGATAGTCTCGATCACCGGATTAATATTGGAGAGGGCAACCGCCAGGCCTTCCAGGCTATGACCACGTTCCCGCGCTTTGCGCAGTTCGTAAACTGTACGGCGGGTCACCACTTCACGACGGTGGAGAATAAACGCTTCCAGCATCTGCTTGATGTTAAGCGTCTGGGGACGTCCATCCACCAGCGCCACCATATTGATGCCGAACACTGTTTCCAGCTGAGTCTGGGAGTAGAGGTTGTTGAGGATCACCTCACCCTGTTCGCCACGACGCAGTTCAATCACCACCCGCAGACCGTCTTTATCAGACTCGTCACGAATCTCGCTGATGCCCTCGATCTTCTTCTCTTTGACCAGCTCGGCGATCTTCTCGATCAGACGCGCCTTGTTCACCTGATAAGGCAACTCGTGAATCACGATGATTTCACGGTTCCTCTTGGGATCAGGCAGCACTTCGGCGCGGGAGCGGATCCAGATCCGGCCACGGCCGGTACGGTAGGCCTGCAGGATACCGGCCCTGCCGTTGATAATGGCCGAGGTCGGGAAGTCCGGACCAGGAATCAATTCCATCAGCTCATCAATACTGGCTTCCGGATTATCCAGAATGTGCAGACAGCCCGTCACCACTTCGGTGAGGTTGTGAGGGGGAATGTTGGTCGCCATACCGACCGCGATACCGGTACCACCATTCACCAGCAGGTTGGGCACACGGGTCGGCATAACGTCTGGAATCTGCTCGGTGCCGTCGTAGTTGGGCACAAAATCAACAGTTTCTTTGTCCAGATCGGCCAACAGCTCGTGGCTGAGTTTGTCCATGCGGATTTCGGTATAACGCATGGCGGCTGCAGAGTCGCCATCGACGGAACCGAAGTTACCCTGACCATCGACCAGTGGGTAACGCAGGGAGAAATCCTGCGCCATCCGTACAATGGTATCGTAAACAGCGGAGTCACCGTGCGGGTGGTATTTACCGATAACATCACCGACAACACGGGCAGACTTTTTGTAGGGTTTGTTCCAGTCGTTGGAGAGCTCGTGCATGGCGAACAGCACCCGCCGGTGCACCGGCTTAAGCCCATCACGTACATCCGGCAGCGCCCGACCGACGATAACGCTCATGGCATAGTCCAGATAGGACTGTTTGAGCTCGTCCTCGATATTGACCGGTAGGATTTCGTTTGCAGTATCTACCATAAGTGCCCAAATATCCTTTATAAGCCTGTTATCAGCCGACTCATCCCCGTTGCCGGGCCGATGTGATGCCGGTTTCAGCCTGCGTTCAGTACGACCACCGAACCCAAGCAGCAAATGGGCCATATCATACCATAAGCCACTGGCGGGGTCTCAAACTAATATTGCTGGTCAACGTGGCGTTATCGTTTCAAAACAGCCTATAAAACTGTTCGTCGCACCCCGTGGGGGAGGATTGCGTTTAAAATTAGCTCCCGACGAGCAAAGTGGAAAGTATGTTACCTATATACCTTTAGATTATCCGCCCACCAGCCCTTCCATCACAATCGGCATTCAGACCTGTCTCTGGGAGACTGAGAGACCGAGAGACCGAGAAACCGAGAAACCGAGAGAACGATACCCCATGCAGCCCACAGGTTTTCTTCAGACGGGTGAATGTGTCTCGGCACATTTGATTCACATACTCTCTGATCTGCCGTTCGCTCAGGTTGTTGTGCAAAGGTAGCCAGGGATGATCCCGTATCGGCAGTGAGGGCTTAAGTTAGCGCCATTGACGTTCAGACAGATGACCCGAGGGAAGATGACTATACTAAAATTCCATAAATTTGGAACGTGGCTTACCCAATGGCTACTCCTCGATTTTCAATTTCACTGATTTTTGTTTTCTTCCTGATACCAGGGCTTGCTCTGGCCACCTACTATCATGACGATATCGCCCCTTTTCCACCCTGGCATGGTGGTCAACATCTGGGGCAGATGCATATGCCGGTGACCACCCTTAGTGAAAAGGCTGACGAGCACTTTCAGACTGCCGCGAAACTGTTGTATACGTATGCCTTCCCTGAAGCATTATGGTCCCTGAGAGAAGCGCAACGTCTTGACCCTGGATTTGCCATGGCATACTGGGGAGAAATAATCGCGGGTAACAAGCTGATCTGGAATTCCGTTGACGACAGGCTGGTTCAGTCAGCGATTAAACGAATGGACCAGAACGTTAATTATGAGCAACTCTCCCCCCTGGAAAGAGGTTATATAAACGCGGCCCGCCAGTTAGCATCACCCAACCCGAAAAACCTGAAACCCTTTGAGAAAGATTCTCCAACCTGGCGTTTCCGCCTTGCCATGGCAACCCTCTACCAGCAGTTTCCGGACGACCCTGATGTTAAAGTACTCTACGGCTACAGTGTGCTTGGCACCCGTCGGGGCATCCGTGACTTCATCACCAACCATGAAGCCATTACTTTTTTCCAGGAGGTGCTGATAAAGAACCCTGAACACCCGGGAGCACTTCACTATCTTCTTCATGGAACAGAAAATCCGGTACAGTCTTATCTGGCCAAATCGGCGGCGGAAAGTTTTGCCGTCATCGCAGCGGACTCCATTCACGCTCTGCATATGCCTTCACATTACTACATCACCCTGGGTGACTGGCAAAAAACCATTGAGATCAATCAAGAGGCCATGGTCAGGTCTGTTGAGCGAGCCAGGGACCTGAATCTCAGTGAGGCAACCCTGGAATATCACGGCTACGGCTGGATAATTTACAGCCTTCTGCAGCAGGGAAAGACAAAAGAGGCGTTTGAGGGATTTAAACGGCTTGATCATCTCTTCCGTAAAAATCACTCAAGCACCGCCCAAAAATATCTGTTATTGACCAAGGCCCGGTTTCTGGTGGAAAGCGATATCAACAGTCAGGAGAACCTTGCTGTACAGGAAACGCCTGTTAGTCACGACAATATCGCTTGTGGTGCTGTAGCTATGGATATTTTTGCCTCTGCCTATGCCGGCTGGAAACGGCATGACATCAAGCAAGTGGAACAGGCTCGCATCCGGTATCAACAGTTTGTGAAAAAAGATCTATCCTGCCTGGCATCGTCGGAGCAGGATGCCGTCGTTATTATGGAGCAACAAACGCTGGCCCTATCAAAAGCGGCAGATGATGACTTAAAGCAGGCAGAATACCATTTCAACAATGCTTCCAGACTGGAAGACAGCATGGTTCACGAACATGGCCCGCCAATGACCGGCAAACCAGCCAGTGAACTTTATGCTGACTTTCTGCTGGAACAGAAACGGTTTGGTGAGGCCCTGTACTTTTATAACAAGGCCAGTGATTACCACCCGGGCAGAAGACAGATTATCCAGGGGAGAAAGAAAGCAATGGAGAACCTGAAAGGCCCGGGAGCCTGAATAAAAAAGCAGGCTGGATTCAAGCATTATCTGCCTCATCCGGACAAATGGTTTTAATCACCGGACTTCTCAAAAGTGTCGATTGCCTGGCAATCGACACTACATAAATTCATAGCCCCGAAAATTGACCGGCCTCAAAACAGTAATGATTAGCCATCTTGCAGGTATTTTTATTACAAGACCATGTAGTAACTATCTGCGTGTAATGATGCGGTACGGCTCTCCCCTCTATGAAATATTACTCCATTGATATGCGTCACAATCAAGAAAATATTCACACCGATATAATACGGCTCACCACTCACGACTAGCTAATAATTATGAACGGCATATTTTCTGTACTACAAAGGATTGGTCAGGCATTTATGCTACCCATCGCAGTACTCCCCATAGCAGGTATATTACTGGGTATAGGAGGTGCATTTACCAGCCCGGCACTGATCGACAGCTACAATTTGACCATGCTCGCACCAGGAACGGTTATGAACCAGTTTCTGGTGCTCTGTTTTAAATCAGGCCTTTTGGTTTTTGCTAACCTGCCCGTGTTGTTTGCTGTGGGCGTTGCCATCGGTTTGGCAAACAAAAACAAAGAGACTGCTGCACTCTCAGCCCTGATTGGTTTCCTGCTGTTTCATACCGTAATTAGCACTGTGCTTGGGTTTCAGGGGCTGACGGCTGAAAACACGACAATCAACGCTTTAATTGCACAGGGCGTTCCTGCTGCTGAAGCACCGGGTTATGCAGCGCTCTATGCCCGTGAACTGGGTATTTTCACTCTGCAAACGGGTGTATTTGGCGGTATTATCTGTGGCTTTGTCGCCGCCTTCGTGACCAACCGTTACTCCGGAAAGACCCTGCCAGACTATCTGGCATTTTTCAGCGGTAACCGACTGGTGCCGGTTATGTCCATGCTGTACTTCATTCCGGTTGGCTTTGTTTTCCCATTTATATGGCCACCGGTGTTTAACAGCATTGTGGCTGTCGGGGCAGAATTCTCATCCATGGGCTACATCGGAACCTTCTTCTATGGTGCCACCCTGCGGATGCTGAATGTCTTTGGGCTTCATCATGCGGTTTATCCCCTGTTCTGGTTCACCGAGCTTGGCGGAACCATGGAAGTTGCAGGTGAACTGGTAGCTGGCGGTCAGAAGATTTTCTTTGCCCAGTTAGCAGACCCCACCGTAACCCACTTCAGCTCTGAAGCGACAAAGACGTTCACCGGCGGGTATCTGCCGATGATGTTCGGTCTGCCAGCAGCGGCTCTCGCGATGTACCACTGTGCGGATAATGACAATAAACCAAAGATAAAAGCTCTGCTTTTTTCAGCAGCGTTGACCTCTTTCCTGACCGGAATTACCGAACCCATCGAGTTTACGTTCCTTTTTGTTGCCCCTGTGCTCTATGTTGTTCATGCTCTGCTGGAAGGGGTCTCCTACGCCCTCCTGCACGCTCTGGATGTTGCTGTTGGCGTAACATTCTCACGAGGCTTGATCGACTTCACCTTCTTTGGTTTTCTGCAGGGCGTTGCGAAAACCTCCTATCACTGGATTCTGATACTTGGCCCTGTCTATGCACTGGTCTACTACGTCATTTTCCGTTTCCTGATTCAACGCTTCAACTTTGCAACACCTGGTCGTCTTGGCGCTGAAAACAAGCTCTACACAAAGAGTGATTTGCAGGGTGACGGGGAATTGATTGCTGAAATTGTTTCTGCCCTTGGGGGATCCGAAAACATCGAAACGATTGATGCCTGCATTACCCGCCTGCGCATCACAGTTAAAGATGAAACGCTGGTCGCCTCCGATGATCAATGGAAGGCTCTGGATGCAAAAGGGGTGATTCGCAGTGGTAAGGGAGTTCAGGTGATTTACGGAACCCAGGCAGAGACGTATAAAAACGAGATTAAAGTCACTTACGGATTCTAACAACGGTCAAACAGTACCGGTAACGCCACGTATCGGTACTGCTTTCTCGTTCACCAGCAACCACTGACCACCGTCGTCTGTGGCTAAAAATTCACCACGCCTCTGCGCCGCAGTTCAAACAAACAGCGCGCTGTTGCCCGCACATCAGCCAGCGCATCATGCGCGTTATCAAAGATTTCGCCGAACAGATACTTGTGCAGTTCCTCCAGCCTGGGCCACTTGAAACCGTACGGGCCGGGGATTTTGCACAGGTCTGTGCTTTCAGTCATGGTGCATATCTGGCGGTTTTTGTGATCGGCCTTCATACCTGCCCGAATCAACTCTGCGCCCAGCACGTTATGGTCATAGTTGATGTTATGGGCCACCAGCACACGACAGCTGTTGTAGTCGGTGAGGAATTTATCCAGTGCCGCACGAATCGGTAGACCTTTGGCCATGGACTCCTCCTGACTAAAGCCATTCTCAATCCAGAACTTCTCAGTGGGTACAGTCCAGCCATCAGGCTTGATCAGCTCGTTGTACTCGGTCACTTCATTACCATTGTCATCGAACACAAGGTAGGCAAGCTGTATAACCCTGGGCCAGTTGTCTACATCAGACATGGGCGCTTTCCAGTTCCGTGGCAAGCCGGTGGTTTCAGTATCGAAGATCTGTATCATGCAACACCTCTTTTACGACTATTGTCGTTTTTCGTCATATTCCCTCCTGGCTTGAGGCAGATAGTCACCCAGTTTTTAGTTATTACTGCGACTACTCAAGCAGAGGTTACCAAAGCAGTCTACACCTTCAGGTAAGTTGCCAGCACCCTGATCGGATTATCTATTTTTGTTATGGATCAGAGCTTATACCTTTGCCTGACTTTTGGGGATTATTTCAGTTCTTTGCGGCCTATTTTTGGGTCAATTTGATCGGCATGATTATTGGTGACTGGTTGACTGCTCGTATTCTGAACATCCCCTTTCCACAAGATTACGACGCTTCCTCTGCATATGGCCCTGGCAGGCTTATGCGTTGCGGCGCGGGAAAGGCGAGTCCGTTTCATCCCCCCTCGCCAGCTCACTACCAGTGCCAGGTTGAGGATAATGGTAGTAACCCTGCATACCACCAGTACATTCATGGTGTAAAATCAGACCCATTGAAACTTTCCTCAAATGTGATGGCTCCTGGATGTACACTCAGCCAAGCCAATCCGTCCATGGAATCCCCTCAGTTGAGTGGAAATTTGCCACCCATATGATCAAGATTTAACAAAATGACCCCAGAAAAAATTATTGAACAGTTGCGGCCACTTCCCTGAAGCGGCTCTGAGAGCGGCTATTAGCCAACAAGAGAGCATAACGCCCTTACTTTTGCAGCATCTTCAGACGCAAACCGCAGACCTTGCGAAATGCGCACAAGAAAACAGTATGCTGAATCTGTATTCAGTCTATCTGCTCGCCCAGTTCCGGGAACAGCAAGCTTACCCATTGATCGTGCGCCTGGTATCAGGGCCGGGTGAGAGTCCTTTTGACATTCTGGGAGATACCATAACTGAAGATCTCGGTCGTATACTTGCCTCTGTCTTTGACGGAAACACTTCACTTCTTGAAACACTCATTGAGAGTGATGACATCAATGAATTTGTTCGCTCCGCAGCCCTGCGCTCGTTGTCCTGTTTGCGTTACAACGGCCAGATAAGCCCGGAATGGTTGCTGGATTACTGCACCAATCTGTACAGAGGTCGCTTGAAGAAGGAAGAAGCGCATGTTTGGGATGCTCTGAGCAAGCACTGCCTGAACATGGGTTTTACAACACTCCTTCCGGACATTGAAAAGACCTACATTGATCAGCTCACTCTTGGAGAATACTCAACTTTTGAATTCATCAGGGAACGGATGAACAGCGAGCCCTTTTCCAAAAGCAGAATGAAAGACCTGATGCACCAGGAAGCTGAGCTGATCACCGATATTATCGCAGAACTCAGGAACTGGGCCAGTTTCAGGCCTGAAAAACCCCGTCCTAACAAAAGTGATTATTCTCTCCCTGTCGTACAGCGGGTAAACAGTGAATCAACCAAAACAGGTCGTAACGATCCCTGCCCTTGTGGGAGTGGCAAGAAATTCAAGAAATGCTGCATGCAGTGAACGATCGCTTGCAATGTTTTAATTAGACGATTCAGTATCGGTAACTGATGGCACCGGTACTACTCTTAATGGCCGCAGTTCAGAACAAAAGCCTTACGCCGCCAACTACTCCAGCGCAAAATTCGTCAGATGTTCAACCCGTTTGTTAGAGGCCTTTTCTGCCCTCTCCGCATCTTCTTCTGCGGCTTTGTCCATAATTAATCAGACATGCATTTGTGTGGCCTCGGTTTTATAAAAACGTGCCTACCGAAAAACCTTTCTCATTGATCAGCATCAACATAGCCCACACCGATTCCCCCTAGCCTTATTGCACCACCGCGTGTACAACAAACGACGGTGTAAGAATAATAATCAAATTAAAAACAACAACAATCGCTGACGGCTGCTGAGTGCAAGCGTCAGCCAGGAGGATACATTCGTGTCTGTTCACAACAATACAACGGCTCCGATCGAGGGAGCAGGAAGCGGGACTGACCGCAAAGTGGCCTTTGATCAACTCGATTGGGGTTGGGTGGTCATGAGTATCGGCATGGCTATTGGTGCCGGTATCGTCTTTCTTCCCGTTCAGGTCGGCATGATGGGAATATGGGTCTTCCTGCTCTCATCCCTGATCGGATACCCGGCCATGTACATGTTCCAAAAGTTGTTTATCAACACACTGGCCGAGTCTGACAGCTGTAAGGATTACACCAGCATCATCTCGGAATATCTGGGCAAAAACTGGGGGATGGCCCTTGGCATTCTCTACTTCCTTATGCTGGTGATCTGGGTATTCGTATACAGCCTGGCCATCACCAATGACAGCGCTTTCTACCTGCACACCTTCGGCATTACAGACTCCCTGCTGTCCAATAATCCATTGTACAGCCTCTGTCTGATATCTGGCATGGTGTTCCTGGCCTCCTACAGTGAGAAGATCCTGTTCCGTATTTCCGGATTCATGGCCGTTTCTGTACTGGCCATCGTGCTGATGCTGGGTCTACTCATGGTGCCGCACTGGGATATGACCAACATCAGCGCCGCTCCTCCTACAGGCGAACTGTTTAAAAACGCCATTATCACTCTGCCGTTTACCCTGACCTCTATCCTGTTTATTCAGTCCCTGAGCCCGATGGCCATCGCCTTTCGGAAACACAGCCAGAATGTCGAAGAAGCCCGCTTCCGTTCACAGCGAGCCATGAAAGTGGCGTTTGCTCTGCTGTTTGCCGTTGTCTTCTTTTACGCTGTCTCCTTTACCCTGACCATCAGTCAAACACAGGCAGTAGAAGCGTTTAACCAGAACATCTCCTCTCTGGCGATCATTGCCCAGTACATGAGTGGTTCCGTAACCACCGTACTTGGTATCCTGATCAACATCTTTGCCGTGGCAACATCATTCCTGGCCATCTTCCTTGCCTTCCGGGAGTCCTGCACCGGTATCGTGATGAACACCCTGCGTCGTCGTTACAGTGATGAGCAGATCAACCACGACAAGATCAGAAAAGGTGTCACCGCATTCATTATTCTGGTTTCGTGGATGGCAGTGATCACCAATATGCCGATTCTCTACTTTACCTCCCTGTGCAGCCCGATCTTCGGTCTGATCGGCTGTCTGATTCCTGCTTATCTGGTTTACCGGATTCCCCGACTGGCCAAATACCGTGGTCTCGCTACCAACATTATCATCGTCGTAGGACTACTGTTGGTTATCTCCCCGCTGCTGGCCTTTATTGGGTAGCAAAAGAGCATAGAGGACACCCACAGATTTTCGCCTGTCACGATATAATCTATGGGTGTCCTTTACCTTAGAAAAAAAGCTCATGGGGGAGCCTGTGCTCAGAAAACAAGAAAATGGTCCTGATGAGCCCCATTTTACGTGGTTTAACTGCTAAAAAAGGGCAAAACAGTACACTGTCGTCAGTTCATGTGATATGGCAGGCTGGCTTCGTATATTCTGAAGCCGTGGGTTTTCGTTCAGGCACTACTTAAATCCAAGCGCCTGGATTTAAGTGCATAACGCTTGCTTCAGCCGCTGCGAAAGGCAATCGGATGGAAGCAATTGTTAGATTGCAATTCAGAAACATGTATTAGTTCTTGTTGTAAATCAATGATAGAGATTTCAATTTTTTTATCTATCAGGTGCCCTTGAATCATTTTTGGTTGATCTGAAACCCATATTTTTTCTGGAATAAAGCAATAAATATGTTCTGGTGGTACTGGGCTCCCACCATTTGACCGACTAAAATAGAGCCAAAACCAGCACCGGACTGTCGCGAGTAACTCCTCAAAATTTATAGGCAAAATCAATCGTTTTTCATATGACCCCCTTGATATTACTGTCTTGTAGCCAATCAGCTTTAAAATTTGCCTACACTTTTTGAACAGTGACTGTCGTGATATGGCAAGGGTTCCTTGCGCTTTATTTCGCTGAAATAATAGTGTGGGCCCAGTGCCCAGAATAAACAGGTCTTTACGTTTTTTGTAACTATTCAGCACCCCTAAAATTTCTTCGTGCCCATGCAGATACCTTTAATTACAGGGCGGGTAAGGTAACAAAGCACTAACTTTATTTCCCGAGAAATCAGAAAAAAAGCAGGATTTCCCTCGTTTTGGCCTGAATAAGCGCCATTAGCAGGATACAAGGTTAGTACTTAGTTACCTGCAACCATCGTTAAAACGGGCTGTTTGAATGTTTCATTATGCTTGTAGGGGGTGCTGAATAGTTACCGTTTTTTTTACAAAAAAAATACACGCCCCCCCGCACCAACAACTATAAGTTAACCGATATCATCAGCAGTTATGAAAAAATATACGAACTACTATGGCTCACAATCTTGCGGTTAAGGCGTTGCTCATAAAAGTTCGGCATTCGTTTTGCGTCTGTCGAGCCGTAGCTCTGTTACTTCTGACCATAGTGTCTGCATCCGCCTACACATGGGAATCAGAAACCGAAGACCCAGAGGGGGCAGTTAGTACTAACCTTGCACTTTTTAAAAACACAAATACAGGAAGCCTGATTAGAGTAGGCCGCCATGTTGTCTATTTTGACGGCTTGTCAAGGGAAACCTTAGCCTGGCTCAAGGACAGTTCTCTTTACGGAGGTGTTATACCCGCACTAATGAACCGCATAATGGACTATGGATATTATCTACTTATGGAGGTTCCCTATGGGCCAGCACTTCAACCACTCTTGAGTTTTGGTCGTTTCATCGGGTTAGCGTCAAATGCTTCTTATACTTTGGCTAGTATCAAAACCATATGGGAGGCTGGCGCATGGCACCTGCTGCCCTCTCTTGGTGGAATCATCCAACCGCTCTCAGGCATCAGTCTCAAAAAAATCTATTTCATAAGCGCCGGACTGATGGGGTTGAGCTATATGTCCAGTGCTCTCACTCAAAAATATAGCCGGTACAGCCGGTACAATACTCCTGTGTATTTATCAGGCAGTGCGGCTAAACACTTTTTCGTAAAAGCCATCTTTTCCGGTCACGGGGGGCAGCCTGTCTACGAGTTTACCCGCACCTCGTTAGAGCCACCTGCCCCGGCAGATGGCAGTTACCAAGCACTCGCAAGTGTGTTAGAACAACTGGATATTGACCGTATTTATATTCAGCCTGAACAAAATAATAACCTGAACGGGCTTAAAACATTTTTCCATGACCCTGGATTGACAGAACCAGTTCAAATCAGTATTGCAGGTAACTTCGGGCACTCTGCTGACTCCCCGTGGCTGCTGCAGGCAATATTTCAAAAACACGATCGTCGTGAGCTGACCAGCGTACACAGTGCACTCGCGCCGAGTGTCATAGATGCAATCACAGCGGCTTATCAGGCGCGTCTCCTTAAGAGTCCACTTCAGCGTGCTGCCTCTGATACCTTTACCTACTCGCTACAAAGTGAGCAAGCGGGGTTGGCACAATTTGTACACATAGAAAATAAACGCTCTCTGTTCACGTTCAAAAACAAAAACCACGAGTTTCTAACTCTAAGCTGGAACGATGGCTCATGGCCATCTCTGACCTCTGTTTCCGAAGGCTCTTCAGAATCCGAAATAAAACAGCTATGGATACCATTCGGGGTTGGACAATTCCTGTCGACGGAACTGACTACCCGGGCACGTCGCATAGCCTATAAAATAGTCGACCAGGGAATCGTACAACTGGCTGATGCAACGGGATTCAAAAGTTACATCGACAATCTACGCACCCAATATGATTCTCTAAATATATTGAAAACATGTGATATCGAACAAGAAGCGCAAGAGCTGAAACAAGAAGCGATAGCGCTGAAACAAGAAGCGATAGCGCTGAAACAAGAA
>SAMEA5043665__coassemble_232_pt1 | contig 13807 bp, 13 predicted proteins | sample SAMEA5043665__metabat2_low_PE_004 | metagenome-assembled genome bin SAMEA5043665 (sample SAMEA5043665) | Gadus morhua | reverse complement strand
CCGTGGGAATGCATACCAGACAGCCTGTATGGTTATTTGAGCTTTCCTGCACTAGGGTGGCAAAAAGCGAATTGAGCTGGAATCTGTAGAAGTCGTGGTCTGATCGCGACTTCTACACATCAATGCCGTGTTTAGATATAGCTGATATTTTTTCTATCTAAAATATCTTTAAGAGATTCAGTCGCCAGGGCGAACTTGGAAGCATCACTTTTTTCCAGTGTTTCAACAGAACCTTCTTCCAGGTTTTCAAGGTCAGCAAAACCGGCAAAGTTACCAAGGTGAGGTTCCAGAGACAGGAAACCGTTATAACCGTTGCTGGTAATACGCTCAATGATCTCTGGAATATTGCCATCGCCATGACCAGCAGGTACTACCTTTTTATCATCAAGCCGGGCATCTTTAATGTGATAATACGCAACATACTCTTTTAACAGGTCATGGGCTTTCAGGGTGTCTTCATTAACCTGGACGAAATTAGCCGGATCAAATACCAGTCTGAAATTATCTTTGTTGATGCTTGTGACCAGGTTCAGGCAACGAGCTGGGGTGTCACCATAGATATCTTTTTCATTTTCATGAAGCAGCGTTATATTGTAAGAATCTGCCATCTCAGCAAGTTCAGTAAGTTTGCTGATTACCTCTTCAGCATAATCATCATAATTGGTATGCTCTTCCATAAAGAAACTGAAAATTCGCATATATTTGGCGCCAAGAATACTGGCCACTTCCAGCAAGCGGGCAAACATTTCCTTATGCTCGTCAAAGTTATCTTTAAGATAAATTTTCCCTATCGGTGAGCCCAGTGAAGAGATTTTAAAACCTCTTGCATCAAGTTGCGATTTAATTTCTTTCGCCTGTTCGATGGTGACGTTACTGATGTTTACATCGTTAACACCCCGCATCTCGATGTACCTGATGTTGTGTTTTTCAAGCTCATCCATCTGGATGGTCAGGTTCATATCAATTTCGTCTGCAAAGGCAGAAAGCTGCACTTGTTTCATGATGTCCCTGGAGGCAGTGCCAATATCAATGTGTTTGTTTTCTTGCTGATGAGATATAACTACGGATTCGACCAAACGATGCCGCTCCAGCTTTGCTTCTAAAGCAGCCGGATATTTTTGCCTTGAGCTTGCCCATCCGGACATCCCGCTCACTACCGTTGTTGTCAAAAGGCACTCTGGAATCTACCAGAAACCGCAAGGTCTCAGCCTGATAATCCCGCAGCCTACGAAACAGGTTGTAAGCCTTGGTGCGTCGTACTTTCTTGCTTTTCAGGTATTGTCGTCGTCGCTCCATGAAGGCTTCTTCCTCCCTTAAGCCATGTGCCAGAATCTGTTGATATAGACGTTCAATCCGTTCCAGAACAAGGTCAGGTATCGCAGCCATACCCACTTTCCTAAAACCTTTGGATATGTGCCAGGAAAACTGTAACAGTCGCATCATCCGGGCAGCATGCCGGTTGCGGTCGCGATCAATAACTCCCTGAAGCTCCCGCAAATGATGGGCATTACACAGAGCATGGATCACACCGTAATGGAAGTAGGGTTTCCAGTGATCGTGCATGAGTACACCGGTGAACAAAAGTAGAACCCCCATAGCATCCATTGCCTCACGACCCCGTTTTGGGCTCAGGTGGTAAAGCGTCCAGTATTCGCTTCGCAGGGTATGTAGCCACCAGGTTTTCCGGTTCACACGCATACCCGTCTCATCGGCACCCAGTACCGCCTCGTACAACAAGGCACTGGCTATGGCCAGCTCTGTGGATTCCAATTGTTCGTAGGTCATCTTTTGAAAATGGCAGATCGACCCAACGCTCACAGGCATGTGATAAATGTCCTGAAAAAACTCTGCAACACGGTGACAGGGGATCAGCTGATACTGGGGGAGATAAACGGCCAGGGCTCTTGTTATTGGGCCGTATTGTACATGCCCGGTGATCCCATCAGGCAAAGTCGCCTGACTCTTGTGACCACAGGTACAGCGCCTGACTTCGGCCCGGTAAGCCGTGACTTCAAACTGTCCCGTCCGGGCCGGTTCAAAAACCTGGTATTCGACAAACTTGACTTGGCTGTCGGATGGCAGCGCCTGGTGACAGTGTTCACAAACACGAACCGGGAGGTATTCAATGCTACGTGGATGCTCGACAGCTTTAAGGCAACACCCTTTGTGGCCTTTCTGGGCACCGGGCTTCAAACCGGAACGCGACCGCAGGCTCTTGGGTGAAGGTTTCTCGTCATCACCGCCAGAGGGCTCTGCCTGCTCCTTGTCTCCAGACTTGGAGAAACCATCCGTTGATGGTGGTTTACTACTGTTGCTGCTGTTCTTGTTGAGTCGGTTTTCAAGTTCTTTGGTGGTCTCCTGTAGCTTGCAAATCACCTCAGCCTGCTCGGCGACTATGACAAGCAGTATGGCGATGAGTTGTGTTTCAGGAGAGAGGGAAGACATGACCAGTGACCAGTGACCAGTGACCAAAAAACTACTCCCTCAATATTGGCACAAAATTTCTGATTTGCAGCTTTGGATTAGAGGTAACTGCTCAAAATTCTCTGGCAGAAGGGATTTCAGCTTTCACACAGCCCATTATTCCCGCAGATGATGATTCCGAAAACGCAAATTCGCCAGTAAAAAATGAGCAGTTACGATTAGAGGGGGGGGCTGAATAGTTACGACAGTTTTTTAGCACTTCTTATTGCTTGATCAATAAATACTCATCATTTTGTATAAGTTTCCAATTTCCGATATAGATTTTTCTTTAATCTTTTTTTCAATTCTACATCGTAGTATTGTCTTTTTGATTGCATTATTAATTTTGTACTTAAAGTTCCACAGCATAAATTCTACAGTAAAATCAAAAGCCTTTTGTCCATCGGTTTCTTTTATTTTTTTTAAGTGATCTATACATTCAGGTAAGAATCCAGTAGCAACTATTAAAAATGTGTACTCTTCAATTAGTAAATGGTTGACGATTCCGTAATTATTTCTCAGCATCTTTTTTGTTAATTCTTTTTTTTGTTCAAAAGTAAGCTGCCCAAAAATACAAGACTCAATTTTTTTTAGCGGTTGGCTATTGGCAAGGCTAAAAGTTTCAGCAATTTCTATGGGTAGATAAGACCAGTATTGGTAATAAATATTTGCAATGGTGTTTATAAATTCTTCAGGTATTCCATCAAACCCATTAAATTTAGATATTATATCCGATTCAGCTTTTTTTAAAATTTTGTTATCAATTATTTTTTCTGTCTGGATTTCACAACAATATTTATATATCGGTAATAATTTAACTTTCTTGACGAGATGTGTTTTAAGAAAACTCGACTTTAGAGTGAATGGCTTTTACAAAAAACGTAACTATTCAGCACCCCCTACAAGCAGAATGAAACATTCAAAAATCCTGTTACAACCATGGTTGCAGGTAACCAGGCACTAACCTTACATCCTGCAAATGGAGCTTATTCAGGCCAAAATGGGGGAAATTTTGCTGTTTTTCTGATTTCTCAGGGAATAAAGTTAGTGCTTGATTACCTTGCACATCTTGTAATTAAAGGTTTCTGCATAGGCGCTAAGAGATTTTAGGGGTGCTGAATAGTTACGAAAACCCTTATGTTGACCCGGACCACGCTGACCAATTGATCGGTAGCCCTGAACTGCAGGAAAAGGCTGACCTTGCCCAGCGCAAGTCTATCGTCTTGCTGCAGAACCAGAACAAGGCACTGCCTTTACCAACGCCTACCGCTGAAAAATCTGTTTCTCTTTACACCATGGGTATGGACGCCGAAGTAGCCGGTGATGGACAGTGGGGCTTCACTGTTATTGATGGTGATGCAGGGGATGTCAGACTTACGGCTGAGAGCTCCGATTATGCACTGATTCGTGTCAGCGTCAGTAACGCTGGTGCATTGGAAGCTAATCCGGACCTTTACTTTGGCGGTGCGCTGCCTTCTGAACTGGATGTTCTGGCATTCTCCGAAATGGCGGGAACCTCCTCTTGGGAAATGACCCCAAGTCTTGCGGACATCCAGGCGGTTATGAATGAGGTTGGGGCAGAGAAGACGATACTGTCCGTCTACTTCCGTTACCCTTATGTGCTTGACGATGCTAGCGGTATGAAAAACGCCGGTGGTATTCTGGCAACGTATGGAGCAACGGATGCGGCGGTGATGGATATCGTTTCCGGCAAGTTTAACCCGCAGGGTAAATTGCCCATCGCTCTGGCTAACAATGCTGATGCCATCAAGAGCCAGGATTCCGATGAGCCGGGATATCCTGAAAATGACACCTTGTTCCCCTTCGGTCACGGTTTGAGTTACGAATAGGCTAACTCTACCGAGTATTAATCATCCTTAAATCATAAACAGGAGAGCTTCGTGCTCTCCTCTTTTATAGAGAACTCTTAATGTTTACTGCTCAACTGATTGGCGGTGTCGCCTTTCTTATTGGTGTGAGTGCGTTTTGGCAGAAGGATGATCTGAAATTTCGCTACCAGATGACCGGCTTCTGCCTTGTTATGGCGCTGCACTTTATTCTGCTGGGAGCCACAGTGGCCGCCATTGGAGCGGCTATAAATGGTGTGCGCAGTTATGCCTCCATAAAAAGCCAGTCCAGATATGTGATGGCTGCCTTCATCGTTTTGTTGATCTGTATGACGCTGCCGAATGTGGACAAGTGGTATGAACTCCCACCTATTGCTGGATCTGCTGTTGCGACATGGGCGTTGTTTTCTGTCAAAGGTGTACGACTGCGAACTCTGATTCTCTGCAACTCCCTTTGCTGGTTGCTTCATAATGTGCTGGCAGGGTCGATTGGGGGGAGCATGGTTGAGGCCACTTTTGTCATTACTAATAGTATGACCATTTATCGGCTTGTGAATAACCGGGGTTCGAAACAGGAGGAATGTTCTAATGGTGTGGTGGAGTGGACCCATCGCCATCACTCGCACCCATAAATTGGACAAGGGCTGACTTTTCCCCAGCCCCCCCATAACTCAATGTCGCTTAAGATAATGCCGAAAAGAATAGGTATTGGGCTTAAAGGTCGTTTTCGTATACTCAAAAATCCGCCCATTCCCAAGCTTCCCTATCGAAAGCAACCTCACCAAAGGAGTCCCCGGAACAATATCGAGCACCTTACACACATGTGCATCAGGAATAATCGCCTCAAAATCCTGCTCGGCGCCATCAATTTCGAAGCCAAGCTCTTGCTCCAGATACTGATATTTAGACCCTTCCAGGGACATTATATTCATCTGCGGAAACAGCTTGACCGGCATATAGGAGTCTTCATACATGGTAGGAACACCATTGATCATCTTGAACCGGCGTATAAAGTAAACTTTGTCGTTTGTCTCAATAGCCAGCGCCGTGGCCACTTCATCATCCGGATCAACCAGTTTGAACTCGACCAGTCGGTATTCCAGATTGATACCTGTGTTGACCATGTGCTCAAAAGTACTTTTCAGACTGGAGAGTGATCCACTCATAGTTTTACCTACGACCGTCGAACCAGACCCTTGCCTTTTTTCGACCAGACCCAGTTTGACCAGCTCCTCAATCGCCTTCCGAACAGTTATACGGCTGACGTCGTAATGGCCGGTCAGCACCTGTTCTGTGGGCAGGGTATCCCCAATATTGAATTCATCGGAGTCAATACGGGACTTTAGATCCCCCATTATTTTTTTGTACAACACGGGCAGACTTCTCAAAAAATATTTTCAGAAGAAATTACCACGCAAAAGATACAAATCAATGACCTATTTTGTTTTTCAGGCAAACATCATAATGGCAACGGGTGAAATACAAACAATTAATATCACAACATGTAGTTATTTTTCGATTGCTCAAACAAAATCTATCCTAAATCATCTTTAATTTGATATGTGTCATATTTATTTTGTCTTTTATTTGTAATATCCGCTTCAAGACTAATGCGAACTTAGTCAAAAGACCTTGAGCATAAAAATGAACTAACCAAAAGGGCTTATCCATGCTGAGTGCTATTCAACGCCTGGGGGGAGCGATGTTCACCCCGGTGCTACTCTTCCCCTTCGTCGGGATATTAGTAGGATTTACCATTGTATTAAAAAACCCCGTTTTCGTTGGCGAACTGGCTGACCCCAATGGATTGTACTACCAGATATTACAGATTATTGAGGAAGGCGCCTGGACAATCTTCCGCAATATGGCATTGCTGTTTGCGATTGGTCTGCCAATCGGCCTGGCTAAAACTGCTCACGCACGAGCTGTTATGGTGGTTCTGGTCTCCTACCTGACTTTTAATTACTTCATTGGTGCTATGGCAGGCTTCTGGGGTGAGTTTTTCAGTGTTGATTTTGCCCAGCAGATCGGCGGAACTTCCGGACTGACTGAGATCGCCGGGATCAAAACGCTGGATACCGGTATTTTTGGAGCGATAATCATCGCCGGGCTAGTTACCTGGATACATAACCGCACGTTTGAAAAAACATTACCTCCTTACTTAGGCATCTTCCAGGGTGCGTCCTATGTCGCTATGGTCTCTTTCTTTGCCATGCTGCCAGCGGCCTGGCTGACACTGATGATCTGGCCTTCATTCCAGCAGGGTATTCTCGGGCTTCAGGGCTTTATGGTTGAGTCCGGCCCTTTTGGCGTGTGGCTGTACACCTTCCTTGAGCGAATCCTGATCCCTACCGGTCTACACCACTTCGTGTACACGCCGTTCGTCTTTGGCAACATCGTCACACCTAACGGCATTATCATGGATTGGTACGCGGGCCTGCCTTCCTTCATAGAGTCCAGCAAGGCCATGATTGACTTGTTCCCTGCTGGTGGCTTTGCGATTAATGGTAACTCAAAGGTATTCGGCTGCTCCGGTATCGCTCTGGCCATGTACCACACTGCCGACCCGGCCAACCGGAAAAAAGTCGCCTCGCTGCTGATCCCGGCCGCTCTGACTGCCGTACTGATAGGCATCACTGAACCACTGGAATTCACCTTCCTGTTTATTGCTCCCTGGCTGTTTGCTATTCACGCCTTCCTGGCAGCTACCATGAATATGTTTATGTATACCTTTGGGGTAGTTGGTAACCTGAACGACGGTCTTATTTCATTCGTTACCGGAACCTGGATGCCGCTGCTGGGCAACCATACGAGCATGGTCGTAACCCAGATTGTTATCGGTCTCTGCTTCACCGTCATTTACTACTTCACCTTCAAAACACTGATTTTGAAATTTAATGTGAAGACACCAGGGCGTGGCGAAGCAGAAATGAAGCTGCACACCAAGCAGGACTTCAACCAGAAGCATGGCATCATCGACAAAAAATCAGCAGGTACCAGCGCCCTGCAGATTCAGGCCATTGAGACCATTAACGGACTCGGCGGCGTCGACAATATTGACCAGCTGAGCAACTGCGCCACCCGCCTGAGAGTCACAGTAAGAGACTTCAGCCTGGTGGAATCACGCGACTATTTCGTTACCACCGGCGCGATTAACGTGGTGGTTAACGAGAATGCCATTCAGGTCATCATCGGGCTCAGCGTTCCCCAGCTGCGGGAAGAGTGCCAAAAAATTATTGATGAAGCTAAGGTCGCGGAACTTATTCCCGCTCCTTCAGCGTGATAATGAATTAACAACAAACGCTCATCCAAATAAATAATACGGGCAGCAAGGGTCTGCTGCCCGGCTTTAAGCGAGACCAATAATGAATACTGCAAAAAAAGATTTCTCCGTTGTTATTGCTGGTGGCGGATCCACATTTACCCCAGGCATCGTCATGATGCTGCTGGAAAATCAGGATCGCTTCCCGATTCGCAAGCTGAAGTTTTATGACAATCTGGCTTCCCGTCAGGAAACCATTGCCGAAGCCTGCAAAATTCTTCTGCAAGAACGTGCCCCTCATATCGAATTTTCTTACACCACAGACCCGAAAGAAGCATTTACTGATATCGATTTCTGTATGGCACACATTCGCGCCGGTCTGTACGCCATGCGTGAACTGGATGAGAAGATTCCCCTGCGCCACGGTTGTGTTGGTCAGGAGACTTGTGGTGCTGGTGGCATGGCTTATGGCCTGCGCTCTATTCCGGCAGTGCTTGAGCTGATTGATTTTATGGAGCTGTATTCCCCTAACGCCTGGATGTTGAACTACTCCAACCCGGCTGCCATTGTTGCCGAAGCCTGTCGTACACTTCGTCCGAACTCAAAAGTGCTGAACATCTGTGATATGCCCATCGGTATCGAAACCCGTATTGCCGAGATTCTGGGTTACGAAAGCCGCAAGCAGTTCGACGTCATGTACTACGGCCTTAACCACTTCGGCTGGTGGAAAGAGTTTAAGGATGCACAGACCGGCGAAGATCTGATGCCACGCATCAAGGCGTACGTTAAGGAAAATGGCTACCTGCCACCCAGCACAATGGATGACGCTCAGCACACCGATGAGTCCTGGAAAGAGACCTTTATTAAAGCGCGCGACATTTACGCACTGGATCCGGAAACCATTCCAAACACTTATCTGAAGTACTACATGTACCCGGATTATGTGGTTGAGCATTCTAACAAAGAGTTTACCCGGGCCAATGAAGTGATGGCCGGCCGTGAGAAGGACGTCTTTACTGAGTGTCACCGTATCATCGCTGAAGGCACTGCCGCAGAAACCACCATCGAAGTGGAAGAGCACGCCTCTTATATTGTTGACCTGGCCGCCGCCATCGCCTTCAACACCAAAGAGCGTATGTTGCTGATCGTTCCTAACGATGGCGCCATCAGTAACTTTGACCCAACCGCCATGGTTGAGATCCCCTGTATTGTTGACAATACCGGTGCCAAGCCGCTGAAAATCGGTGCCATTCCTGAATTCCAGAAGGGCATGATGAGCCAGCAGGTTTCCGTGGAGAAGCTGGTGGTTCAGGCTCATGTTGAAGGTTCTTACCAGAAACTGTGGCAGGCCATGACGCTCTCCGCCACGATCCCGAGCGCTTCCGTCGCCAAGGCCATACTGGATGATCTGCTGGAAGCCAACCGTGATTTTTGGGTAGAAATGAAGTAATCCGCATGCCGTTCTGATAGCTCGCTGCGCTCTCTGTGCCCTGCATTATGCAGGGCACTCTTTGAGTGCGCTGGACCTTGGGATTTATTTTTTTGATGTGGCACCGGTTTATGGCAACACAAAGAAAGACTGAATTAAATCGGATGTTAGCTTTGGTGTCCAGGCTGAAGCTTGGTGATGGTAATCATCTTGCGGTGAAATTTTTTTAACCGAATTCATGAAAGAATAATAAAATGAAAAAAAGTGCGTTAGCTCTGGCTGTCCTGGCTGCTTTAATGGCTGGTTGCAATGATAATGACAATGATAATGACAATGTAGGGCCAGGAAATGTGGTAGTTAATAAACCAGATTCTTGGTATGACAGCCATTATTATATGAATACTAATGGTCATGAAACTACATTCGGTTGGTGGGGTGACCGTGATGCGCTTGTTGCGTATCGTGATGGTAGTTTTTATATTCGTGATGGTGTGGATAAACGTGTAGGTTTTGGTTTGTATAATAACAGAACCAAAATGGATTGGTATAATCAGGATGGTTACCTCCCGGTTATGATATCCGAATTCATCTTGGATGAAGCCTTAGTTAAAATCATGAACTTTGCTAACAAAGTTACGGTTGATGGTAATGATTACGTTATTGCTTATAGTCGTATTCAAGTAACTAACCCTCTAGACTATGCTATCGCATTTGACCCAGTAGAATCCCCCGAATTTACAGCACTTAATGTAGCAAGAGCTGAAGTGCAGCCAGGTGAAACGGTGAGCTATGATTTTGCTGTTGCTGCTGACCGATTTGGTAAAAACATCCCGCGTTTAACAGAAGAACAAATATTGGCGTCTGGTAGTTGGGATGAAAATCACGCTCAAATGAAAGACTTCTGGGATAAGAAGCTTAATAAGCTGATTCAATTTGAAAAACTTCCCGATAAGAAATTAATTGATGCCTTCAAAACTGGTTATGTGTATACGCAAATTGTTCGTGATGATAACGATTTACATGTAGGTGAATCCGGTCCTTATGACAAAGTATTTGACCATGACTCGATTGGTATTCTCGTGGCTTTGCTGCATGCAGGTGATTTTGATGATGCCAAAAAGCTCATGGACGAACTGCAAGGTGTCACTCAGTACGACGATGCAAAATACAAGTATGCATGGGTTTTCGCTGTTTACTATCAAAAAACGGGTGACTTAGAGTACGTTAAGAGTAAGTTTGAAGAGATAAAAGGGTTTGTTCGTTTAATTGAAACTGACCGGACAGGCCCTGGTGGAATAATGAAAGAGACGCATGATATCGATTCTTTAGGTTCCTGGACAATTACGAATTATTCCGCTCTTTTTGGTCTGGTTGCCTATGATTATTTAGCGGGTATTGTTGGTGAATCGGGTGAACAATCGTGGGCAAGGGATCAGTATCAGTCACTTTACAATGCAGTTGAAAGTACTCTGGATAAAACCGTTGCAGACAATAATCTGGATTATATCCCGGCGGGTATGCTGAAAGCCAACTACGACATACCACGATTGGCGGAACCCCGTGATGCAAACTGGGCATCACACTTTATGTTTGGTCGTTGGTCTTGGGACGGTTATTTGTTCGGTGCGGATCAATCGTCAGCATCAGGCTCTGGCCAGGACGGTGTTATGATCACAAAGCTGGACGACACCTATAAGTGGGGTTTTGAACGTCTACAAGGTATTCTGCCTGAACATAATTTCGGTGGTTATCCTCATGGTTGGCATTCATCGTCATACAATGCGGGTTACGGGGCTGCTGGTCTACGTGGTCAACATTACCGTGATGAAGGTATCCGCGCTTACCAATACATGATTGAGAACACCATGAGTGGTCCCTTTGCATGGTGGGAAGCTATTGATACCCCATCATCAGAAACTTCGTGGGAAGGTACTCATCCCATTAAAGGTGGTGAGACTGATCGTTCAGGTAACTCCAGTCCTCACATGTGGGGACAGTCAGTGGCAACAAAGGTTCTTATCAACTCGCTTGTCGCTGAAATGATGAACGGTGACGTAATTATTGGTCGAGGTATTCCTGATGAATGGTTGAAAGCAGGTGAAGAAATCAAGATTTCTAACATACCGATTGCTAACAACAAACGCTTTGCTTACCACTTAGTGGCTGGAGAGCAGGAAGTTACCATCGAGTTCAGCGGTGATCAGCCTGAAGGTGAAATCTTTATTGATTTACCTGCATTTGTTGGAGGTAAGATCCTCTCTACAAGTTTAGGTTCATCAGTGATCGATAACACGATTGATCGTGTTACTGTTCCAAAGGATACCAAAAAAGTTACTATCCAATATTCTGCTGAATGTTCTCCACCTGACATTGCCGTTGAAAATTGGTTTGAAAACTCGACGGAAGTTACCATGGAATTGGGTGAGCAAATGTCTGTCAAGTGTGACACGATTTATTACACGACAGATGGTTCGGAACCTAAAGTGGGTAGCAAGCAGTACACTGGTGCTTTTGAAGTAATTGATTCCAGTTTAATCAAGGCGATGGTTACAGCGGCAGATGACGGAGTGCTGCAGAGTACGGTTGAAACTGCGGTATCTATCGCTTCTGGTGAAGGTACGGGTATTCAGGGTTTTTATTATACCGGTATTTTTAAGGAGCTTATGTACACGGAAGTCAACGAAAAAATTGATTTTTCCTGGAATAACGGCTCACCTAATTACGAAGTATTAGGTAACGATAATTACTCTATTGAATGGAAAGGTTTGTTAGATATCAAGATGGACGGCGATTATTATTTCGAAACAGTGAGTAACGATGGTATTCGTGTTTACATTGATGGTGAGCTGATTATTGATAAATGGTGGTTGGACTTTAACGGTGCAATGATGTCACAAGATATTTCACTGAAAGCGGGAAAGGTTCCTGTTGTCGTGAAATATATAGAAAACGTGGGCGATGCTAACGTGAAATTGTCAATGGGTGGCCGCATTGATGGAGCCGTTTTGAAAAAGAACGTGATTCCTGAAGGTATGTACCATTTAGATTAAGTTTCAACTAACAAATCTTCATTGAAAATAGAACTCAAAATCTGGTAAACAATTTGTTTGCCAGATTTTTGAGCCTGTAATTTGAATTGTGTAAACGCTCGTCTTAACTGTCCCTTGGACAACAGAGGTATACGAGCATGGACATTGACCAGGAACTGCTGGAAAAACTCACCAGCCAAATAAAAACCCAAGATGATCTTGCGGGTCTCAGCCGGCAGCTTCTCAAACACGCTGTTGAGCGTGTGATGGTTACAGAGCTTGAAGAGCATCCAAACACGACAGTGACGGGCATAACACTGGAAACAACCGTAACGGCTACTCCAGCAAGACGCTCAAGGTGATTTTGGCGAAGTAGACGTCAGAACCCCGCGAGACCGCAATGGCGACTTCTCTCCCCAGCTCGTTGCGAAGGGGAAGACTCGAATCAACAAGCTGGATAAACAAATTCTGGCCCTGTATTCGCGAGGGATGACCACCCGGGATATTGCCGGTGCTTTACAGGAGATGTATGGAGCAGAGGTTTCTCTCAGCCGGATCGCCAAAGTGACTGATGCTATTCAGGACGAGGTTCAGAAGTGGCAGTCACGACCACGGGAAAACCTCTACCCCATTCTCTACCTTGACGGAATTGTGGTGAAGGTTCATCAGGACAAGCGGGGCATCAAAAAGACGGCATACGTCGCCTTGGGTGTAAATACGGAGGGTCATAAAGAGATTTTAGGGCTCTGGCTATCGGGTGAAATTAAAAGTGTTCATCAGAGTCTATTGTGCCCACAAAACCTAAATTTGAACGATAATGTGAGAATCTTTCTCAACCTTGGTCAGTATCATGACCTCACCTATCTCTCTTGCTGATAGACTTGCAGCCCACTCTGAGCTTGAGCTAAGGGTTTCCGCACTTCTGGATATTGTTGAAGCCGAGGCAGGTCTTCTGGATCGCGCTGACGATGCCGAAGAGGCCGTCATCACTAACCTGCGTGGGATGGGTAATGAACTGCTCACTGAGTGGGGCGCCGACAAAGAAGACCAACAATGTGCTGAGACTTGCCTGAAGCATCCCGAGGCCAAAGTACGAAAAAAAACACTTATTGGTTGAGTACCTATGGAAAGATAGAAATACTGGAACGTTGCCATACGGTAGACAAGCATCGGATCAGACCCTTCAGTCATGCTGCTCATATTCACTGTCGCGACTACTCCCACGCTATCCAGCGCAGGATTGTAGACTTTGGTGCAGACGGTTCTTTCGAAGCAGCGGCAAATAAAATGCAGGAACATTACGGTATTACTGTGCCCGAGTCGTCAGTCCGGGCAATAACGCTTAAACACGCAAGCTGCATGCAAAATGATGCCATCAGCGCATTGCAAAATCGTCAGGATTGCCTTGGTGAAGCCACCCAGTTCATAGGGGAAATAGATGGGAGCATGATTCCTGTTGTCCTTTTTGATGAAGACGCAGAAGGTGACAAACGCAAAACACACAGGGCTGAATGCAGGGGCAATGCTTTGTTTAAGAACATTGCGTTCTAACGGGGAGTGGGGTAAGTACTGGCAACAAGCAGGGTAGTGGGCAATGGGACACTTTTAATTTCACCCGCTTTAGAGTGTTAAATACAACAAAAAAGGCAGCACCGTTAAGTGCTGCCTTTTACTCACCCGAAGGTGAAAAGTAACGAAAGGCTGTCGCCTTAGATCACTTCGATATCTTCAGCCTGAGGACCTTTCTGGCCCTGAGTCACGACGAAGCGAACCTGCT
>SAMEA5043665__coassemble_230_pt1 | contig 14030 bp, 10 predicted proteins | sample SAMEA5043665__metabat2_low_PE_004 | metagenome-assembled genome bin SAMEA5043665 (sample SAMEA5043665) | Gadus morhua | reverse complement strand
TGCATCAGGATGACACGGGACTGGTCGGCTTTCTGATTGAAGCCACCGGCGCTGGACACATAGTCGTCGATAGAGGCATTTCTCCGGTAGACCATGGCGTTAGGGAACATGACCTCGCCATGCACCTGTACCAAAACGGTTCGGCTTGGAATAACAAGACGGTCGCCGTCTTTCAGGGCGACGTCATTTTTCAGCGGGTCACTCCCCAGCAGCACCTGCCCGCGAGGGGTCAGTTTACGGGCCCGTTCGATAAACTTCAGGATTGACTCGGCATCGGCCTGACGCAGTTTGGCCTCACCATCGGTTGAGCTGCGGGCTGAAAGGGTCACCTGTTCCAGCTGCTGCAGGGAGATTTCCAGTACCTGCTTTTGACGTTCAGCGACATCTTTACGGAACATCTGCAAGGCTTTCATATTGGAAAGCGGGTTGGGCTTCACCCGTGCCATCAGCTGTTTAATGGTGCTGCCATAGGGCAGAACATAAATGGCCTGACCACTGTGTTCGCCTTCAACCGCCACACTGATGGTGCCCGGTATTTTGTCGGAGACCACGGTGATCTCATCGCCACTGTTGATCGCCAGATACTGGGCATTTTTCAGGGGAACATAATCCACATTGCGCTTGATCTGCTGATTGCGAGCGATCCGCACATGGGTCGCTTCCGGCATGACTCCGACCATTTTCAGGAGATTTTTCAGGGCTATTTTGCTGCCACTGAACTCTACCTGAACAGGATTCTCAACCAGACCTTTGAACACGGCAACACTCTGGCGGGAATTAACGACCAGGGTATCGCCATCCTGAAGCTGTAACTGTTTGATCGTACCGGTCAGCAGGAAATCGTAGAGGTTAAAGGTGGTGCGGGTTTTACCGCCACGCTTAAGCTCAACATTGAGGTAGCTGCCGGACTCTGGTCGTATACCACCGGATTGTGCCAGAAAGGACAGGATCGAATCGGACGCAAAGCCCCCGTACAGACCGGGAGATTCAACAAAACCGGTGACAAAAATTTTGACCGGCTCGGTCGAATTCAGGTTGGCATAAAGATTGACGTTATTCTGGTAGACATCACGAACCTTTTTTTCTATGACCTTAGTCAGGTCTTTATTGGCAACACTCAGCAACCGGACCGGGCCAATCTTGGGGATAAAGATATTGCCCTGGGCATCGACCATCAGCTCGACAACCAGTTCGTGGGCTCCCCACATTTGCAGGGAGATCTTGTCACCAATAGCGATCCGGTAGTCCGGGTTAAAGCCCTGAAACTGGGTCTTACGGAAGCCTTCAAACAGGTTGGCACCGAAAACCGAATAGGGGGTAACGGTCTCAACCAGTACCGGACCACTGTTGTCAGTTTTCTGATCCATCGTTGTGGATGTGCTGGCCTGAAGCAGAGCCGGGCCGGACAGCAACAAGACAGCAAACCCTGTTTTGATAGCTGTCTTGATAGCTGTTTTGATAAGAAAGGGTTTATTCATAGGTGATTTGTTCATATCTGGGGTAGTGAAGTGAAGTCGTCGTCTTTGTTGTTGTTATTTTGGCTCAATCCCGATGTTCCAGCACTGTCGCATAAACCATGCGCACCAGTCCGAAAATCATCAGCAACACCAACAGCATATTGGTCAGGTTGTAGAGTACCTTCGGGTAGGTCGCTTCTTCCGCTTTATAAGGGCTGCTGATTACAATCAGCTGCTTCAGTTTTCGGCTCGCTTCGGTGCGTGTGCTCTCCAGTGCCACCAGGGCCGAGGTGTAGGCTTTGGTAGCCAGTTCGACATCCAGCTGCAGCTCTTGCTGACGTGCTGCGAGCGTGTTCATACTGTTTTTATCTTCGCTGGTGAGGCGCTTTTGCTCTTTGCTCAGCTGCTGTTCCAGTGCGGTGATGCGCTGCTTCAGAGTGATGATTTCCGGCGCTTTGCGGTTAAGGTAGGAGGACAGTGTCTGCAACTCTGTTCGGTTGCGGATCAGTTCCGCCTGCAGTTCGTTCAGCACCTGGCTCAAAGCCGCACCCTGTTCCGTAGCACTCAGCAGATTATACTGGTTCTGGAATTTTACGATACGGGCCGAGGCCTCACGTAGCCGGGTTTCGTACTGGGAGACCTCTCTCTCTACAAAAGCCTGCTGCTCTGAAGCCAGCTCGTGGCCAATTTGGTTGACGAAAAGCTCGCTGTAGCGAAGGATCTGGCTGGCAATCTGTTCCGCCATCTCTGGCGTAAAAGCCTGAGCACTGAGGTCAAGCAGGCCGTTGCTGTCGTTGTAACGGATGGAGATATGCTTCCGGTAGAACCTCAAAAAATCATCGTAACTGGCATCCTCGGCGAGTCGGGATAACCGGTCGGTATTCGTCGTGTAGTGAGCCCGCAGGTTCAGGTTACCCTCCAGATAATCGAGCATATCCGGGGACTGGATATAGTTCTCAAGGATTTTCAGGTCATTACCTGCCTGTGGGCTCATGCCAAACAGATTAAAACCGTCTGCCATGCTGGCACTGCCATCACTGCGCTCAACCATAAAGGTTGTGCTGGAGACGTAACGGTCCGAGGCGTACAGCAGGTAGTAACCGGCGGCGATAGAGAGCGGGAGCAAAACGATGCCGGTAAACCAGCGTCCGGATTGTTTGCCGAATAGATTATTGACCAGAAACGTGCGGTACTTTCCTGCGTATTCACCGAATCGGCCTTTTTTATCCGTATTCGTGTCTGTAGAAAGTGGTAATGAATTATCCATGATTGAGATCGCTGAGTGCCTGAATTGCTGAGTGCCTAATAAATCGCTGAGTGCCTGAATTGCTGAGTGCCTGAATTGCTGTCTGAAAATCAGGCGGCCGTTACTTCCTGTGGCGGGGTAACGGCAATGCTTTGAATCTTGCAGGTGTTAGCGCTGCTATGGGCCATATTGTAAGCGTCGATGGCCTCTTGCACACTGTCGTACAAATACAGCTGACCATCCCTGATAAACAGGCCGACATCACACTGGCGCTTGAGCTCTTCCATATTGTGGGAGACAAACAGAAAGTTGGCCCGTCCCTTCTTATCATCGAAGACCTGTTTGCACTTCTCCCGGAAGCGTTTATCGCCGACGGCGGTCAACTCATCAATCAGATAGTAATCAAAATCGAAGGCCATACTGACGGCGAAGGAGAACTTGGAGCGCATGCCTGAAGAGTAAGATTTCAGCGGCATCTCAAAGAATTTATCCAGTTCGGAAAAGGCCTTGATAAAGTCCAGCTTTTGTTTAATTTCCTGGCGACTCTTGCCATAAATGCGGCAGATAAATTCGGCATTCTCCCGCCCGGTCATACTGCCCTGATAGCCGGAGAGACCAAGGGGCCAGGAGATATTGCCTTTGACAATGATTTTCCCCTGGTTTGGCTGATCGACACCGGCCAGCAGATTCATCAGTGTTGATTTGCCGCTGCCGTTTATACCAAACACGCCGATGTTTTTATCCATCGGGAAATCAATACTGACATCCCTGAGAATATAGTGGCGACCGTGTTTGGTCGGGTAATACTTGGTCACGTTGTGCAGTGAAATCATTTTTTCAGCATCTCCCGCCACTTGGCCCGGAAGGTAAGCATTCCCAGAGTCATCGCTATCAAAGTGCAGATCCCGAGGTATTCAAAGCTGACCAGGGAGACATCGTAGCCTTGGGAAAAGGCCGATCTCATCAGCTCGATGGCGTGGAGAATCGGATTCCAGGCCAAAATATCCTGTGCTGCACTGGGCATATCGTTGATGGAAAAGAAGGTGCCGGAGACAAACATCAGTGGCTGCAGCACGGTAGGAATAAATTTACCGGGCTCCGGGTAGAGGGTATTGAACACCCCAAACATCAGTCCCAGACCAAAGGAGAGAAAGCTCAACAGCAGGTAGGCCTTCAGGAATGTCAGTGAGTTAATCAGCTGCACCTCGAAACCCAACCACCAGGCACCACTGAGCAGTATCAGCAACACGACAAAGGTTATGACCATCTCCAGCAGAAAGCGCACCAGAAAAGCATCAAATACCCGCACCTGCCGGTAGATAAACAGATTCCTGTTTGCACTCACAGCGCTAAGGCTTTGGCTGACAACCTTCTTGAAGTAGAGAAACGGTGCTATACCCGTTGCCAGAAAAACCGGCAGGGCGAGGCCGCCAATCAGTGTTCTGTCCCCAAAGGCGTAGATGGCGTAGAAAATAAGAATTTGCAAAAGAGGTTGAAGGATAACCCAGAGGTAACCCAGCCGGTAAGCGCCGAATCGGGTACGAAGCTCTCTGGTTAACAGCGCATTGATAACGGCTAACTGAATTTGTAATGGAGATCTTTGAAGCATTTTTGACCAATGTACGTAATTATAACTACGTTGATTAGATTGTTTGATTGAGTAAGTTGTATACCCATAAATTTATGAGTTAAAAAATACGCTACCGCCCGTCAGGTATTGTTATTCCTGAAAAACACAAATAAAGACAACAGACAGATACAGACTGCCCGGTCTTTTTTTATTAGTTTTCTTGTTGCTTGTAGTGGTTAATACTTGCTCGTACGACAATTGTCGTTAATTGTCGGCATTTTAATACGATAATTTCGTCATTGGGAAGCGCTCTGTTTCAATTCTTCCTGATTTCAGCCATTTATGTTTAATAATCCTGTTATCGATAGATGATTGCGAAGCCATAACCTGTGGCACCAAAAAGAGGTTTTATAATCCGGTACTGCTGATCTGTAATCAAGAGGGGTAAGTACGGGTGATACAGTGTAAAAAAGCCTACAGGTCATCGTTTTGGAGGCTTGTTATGGAGGCTTGTTATGGAGGCTTGTTTTGGAGGCTTGTTTTGGAGGCTTGTTGTGGAGGCTCTGCTGACCACGTTTAATATCCAAGGGTCATATCCCCCCAGTGGCGGCTCCTCTAAAAACTATCCGAAGTGTTGAATACAAAGAACAGTTAAAAATCGAAGCTACCACCAGACCGTTTTCCACTTCCTGAAAACGGTCATACCACGGTTTGATCAACGGGCAGCCAGAAACTCTGCCACATCCTCGCGAGTGGGAATAGACGTCTGGGCACCATGACGCATTACCGAGAGTGCGCCGCAGGCATTGGCAAAACTCGCAGCATCAGCAAGGTTCTTACCCTCAGCAAGTGCCACCAGCAAACCGCCGTTGAACGTATCGCCAGCCGCCGTGGTATCGACGGGCTCTACTTTAAAACCTGTCACCCGTTCGCTCTTTTGTGAGCCGGCTTCGGAGATAAAAGCCCCCTGACGGCCCATGGTGATCACCACAATTTCAATCCCTTTCCCGTGCAGAATGTTAGCGGCTCTCACAGCAGACTCCGTGTCGTTCACCGTCACACCGGTCAACATCTCGGCCTCCGTCTGATTCGGGGTGATCATATCGATGCAGGAGAGGATCTCATCAGACAGCGGTCGTGCCGGCGCCGGATTCAGAACGATCTGTGTACCATGCGCCCTGGCAATAGCCGCCGCCGTCTGGATACCGGATTCTGGAGTTTCCAGCTGCATGAGCAGATAGTCCGCACCAGCAATAGCAGGTTGGTGACGGCGCACAAACGCCTCGTCAAGATAGCTGTTGGCCTCAGCGGCAATACCGATACAATTTTCTGCACGGTCATCGACAAAGATCAGTGCGACACCGGTATTAACGCCTTTAACCTGCTCCACAGTTTCAGTATTAATGCCATCGTCGTTCAGTTTTTGAATAATTTCATTGCCGAAACCATCCTGACCAACGCAGGCCATAAATTGCGTCTGACCGCCAAGACGGGCACAGGCAACAGCCTGGTTGGCGCCTTTGCCACCAGCGATAATGTTATACGACGAACCGGTCAGGGTCTCGCCGGGGCGAGGGAAGTGTCCAACACGCAGCACATGGTCGGCATTGACACTGCCAAGAACAACAATCGTCTTATCCATAATTTCTCGGGAACACTGAAAGAAATGCCCATAACCGACTTCACAAAATCGGTTATGGGATAAAAGACATTACTTGCCGGTAATCAGCTTCAGCTCAACCGGAGTATAAGGTGCAACGGTCTCACCTTTGAGAATCTTGTCGGCAACTTCCACACCGGTCGTGCCGATCACAAACGCCTGTTGTGCAATAGTACCGACCAGATCACCCTGGTTCACGGCGGCAATACCTTCATCGGTACCGTCAAAGCCGACCACCAGAATATCTTTTTTAGCCGCTTTAACGGCGGTCATTGCCCCCAGAGCCATCTCGTCGTTCTGGGCAAAAATCGCCTTAACGTCCGGGTTGGCCTGCAGCATGTTCTCGGTCACATTCAGCGCCTTGGTGCGGTCAAAGTCGGCGGGTTGGCTGGCGATAACTTTGACATGGCTGCCTTCAATGGCCTGGTTAAAGCCGGCGCCACGCTCACGGGCGGCAGAGGCACCGGGCACCCCTTCCAGCTGCAGTACGGTGCCTTCGTCGCCCAGTTTGCTGATGATAAACTCTCCCGCCATCTTGCCACCGGCTTCGTTATCGGAAGCGACATGGGAGGCCACCTGACCACCGTTAGCACCGCGGTCCAGGGTGATCAGCGGAATATTGGCACGGTTAGCGATACGAACAGCATTACCCGCCGCATCGGAATCGGTCGGATTCAGCAGAATAATCTTGACCTTCTTAACGGTCAGATCCTCAATATTGGTCATCTCTCTGGCAGAGTCATTCTGGGAGTCCAGAACCATCAGCGTATAACCGAGCTCTTTGGCCTTCGCTTCCGCCCCCTCTTTGAGAGTGACAAAAAAAGGATTGTTCAGGGTTGAAACAACCAGGGCCATCGTGTTGTCAGGCGACTGAGCCGCCTGATTGCTGCCCTCATTACAGCCGGTTAAAACCAGACCCGCAGCCATGATAAAAGCCAGTGGCGCTATAAAACGGCTGAAGCTTTTCTTCAAGTGAAAGGACATAACTGTTACCTCGATACTTGATTGTTAACTGAAAACAAATCTCACTCGCACGGTGACTGTCGTTATTGACGGGAACGGGTATCCACCAGCACCGCCAACAGAATAACCAGCGCCTTGGCAATCAATTGATAGTAAGACGACACATTCAGCAGATTCAGAGCGTTGTTCAGAATACCGATTATCAGCACCCCGACTAATGTTCCGGTAATTCTGCCCTTACCCCCCGTCAGACTGGTACCACCCAGAACAACAGCCGCGATAGCATCCAGCTCATAGCTGGTACCGGCAGTGGGCTGGGCAGATGCCAGACGACTGGTGACGATAAGAGCTGCCAGCGCCGAAAGTGCACCACTGATTGCGTATACAGCCAGTTTGATTCTGTCGACATTGATGCCGGAAAGACGAGTTGCGGATTCGTTACCACCGAGAGCATAAATATATCTGCCGAGGCGAGTATGGTTCAGAACATACCAGGCTGCCACGAACACCAGCGCCATCCAGTAGACCGGTGCAGGAATACCCAGATAGTAGCCAGTACCGATCGTAGAGAACGCATCAGACACCTCACTGCCAAAAGTGGAAATGGGACGACCATCGGTATAAACCATGGTCACACCACGAAGCAGTGTCATGGTCGCCAGCGTAGCAATAAAAGGCTGAACCTTGCCCTTGGCGATAATCAGACCACTGAGACACCCCAGCAGCGCACCCGCAGCCAGCGTCACAGTGACCACGACCATCAGATTGAGATCCATGCCCACCAGCGTGGCGGCGAGAGCACCGGTCAGCGCCAGCACGGAACCGACCGACAGATCAATGCCGCTGGTCAGAATAACAAAGGTCATACCGACAGCAATAACCGCATTCACAGAGGTCTGTCGTAGAATATTGAGCAGGTTGTCCACACTGAAAAACGAGGGACTAATCAGGGAAACCACCGCCATAAACACCAACAGGGCGATGACCGATTTGTACTCAAACAGCTTCTCTTTTGTAAAAAAAGATTTTGCCAGCGCAGGCAACCCGGTTCTATCAGAAACGCTCATATTTAAGACCTTGTACGTCCAGTCGGTAGAAAAAATATGTGACTTTTCAGTTATCTCAACTGCAAAAGCAGGGTTTACGCCGCTCCCGCTTCACGCCGATGACCAACAGCGCAACGCAACAGCTTTTCCTGAGTCGCTTCCTCGTGGGAGAACTCACCGGTGATCCGCCCTTCATGCATCACCAGAATGCGATCACTCATACCGAGCACTTCCGGCATATCAGACGACACCATAATGATGCTCATGCCGTTGGCCTTGAACTCATTGATCAGTTGGTAGATCTCTTTTCTCGCACCCACGTCCACGCCACGGGTGGGCTCGTCAAGAATCAGGACTTTCGGTTGCAGCATCAAGCCTTTGGCGATGGCCACTTTCTGCTGATTGCCACCACTGAGGTTTTTGATCAGCTGGTCAATGGATGGTGTTTTGATATTGAAACGTGCCACAAAATCTTCGACAACTTCCCGCTCACGCTGCTCATCAATCGCAATAAGACCTGAAAGATTTTTGAGGTTGCACAGGCTCATATTTTCCCGCACACCCATCTCAACGATCAGGCCATCCCCTTTCCTGTCTTCCGAGATATAAACGACACCTTTTGCCAACCCGCGGGCGGGAGAGGTCATCTCGGTAGCGATGCCATCCAGTGTGATCGTTCCGGAGATCTCAGGATTGGCGCCATACAAAGCTTTCACCATATCGGTGCGGCCCGCGCCCATCAGGCCGGATATGCCGAGAATCTCGCCGCCTTTGAGCTCAAAGCTGACGTTATTGACACCGGAAGCGACCAGATTCTCGACTTTCAGTACCGTATTGTCGGATGTGGTACCGATACGGGGGTACTGCTCGCTCAGTGCCCGACCGACCATTTTTTCAATAATCAGATCTTCCGTCAGTTCTGCGACAGGTGCCTCATCAATAAACTTACCATCACGCATGATCGTGACATCATCACAAATCTGGAAAATTTCCTGCAGACGGTGAGAGATGTAGACGATACCTTTCCCTTCCTCACGGAGCTGGCGAATCACCCGAAACAGACTTTCGGTCTCTTTCTCGGTCAGGGCATCGGTCGGTTCATCCATAACGATGACGTGGGAGGAAAACGACAGAGCTTTAGCAATCTCGACCATCTGCTGCTCACCAATGCTCAATTTTCCAACCGGGCTTTTCGGATCAAACGGCACATTCAGCATATCGAGAAGCTTTTGGGCTTCCCGGTACATAGCAGACCAATCTATACGACCAAAACGTCCCATCGGCTCCCGACCCAGAAAAATATTCTCCGCAATGGAGAGTTCCGGGATCAGATTCAGCTCCTGGTGAATAATGCTGATACCCTGTTCCTGGGACTCTTTTGGGCCTTTAAAACTGACTTCCTGACCCTGATAAAACAGCTGACCACCATCTTTTTGATAGATGCCGGTCATCACTTTCATCAGGGTTGATTTGCCTGCCCCATTTTCACCCAACAGCGCCATAACCCGGCCGGGATAGACGTTCAGATTGGCACCATCAAGGGCCTTGACTCCGGGAAACTCTTTGACAATCCCGCTTAGCTTAAGGACAGGTTCCACAATACTCTTTCCTTCAATAACCGTTCTTTCCTTCAACCCTTGCCTTTGGGAGCCGCTCATCACTTAGAAAACGACACCGGAACGCAAAATAACATTGGCGTAAGGTGTACATTCACCGGTTCTTACTACGGCAACAGACTGGTCCGACAGGGCCTTGAACTCGGTATGGGAGACAACCACAACATTGATCCGGTTGCCCTGCTCTTCTTCCAGCCGTGCAATTCTGGCCATCAGTGCCTGATGAAACTCAGGGCTGACTTCAGCCAGTTCAGCAGCCATCACAACTTCCTCGACCTGTTGCTCAGACAGCACTACATCCAGAGTCTCCATAAAGCTCGGGGTGCCACGGGTCAGGGCGAGATCAACGGTTTCAACCTGCTTGCTGATCGGCAGGCCGCAGTCACAGATGGTCAGCCCCTGGCCATGACCAAGAGATGCGATAATGCCGGACAGTTGCGGGTTCAGCAGTCTGAGTTTTTTCATAAATCGTCTTCAATACTCGGCAAGCGATAAATTAAGGCGCGGAGTGTATATTCACTACAGAAACGGGTATTTGATGTGTATCAAAACAGAAACAACCAATGATGATCCAGAGGGATGATTACTTTTGTTTATGGGAGTAACCCTGATGGCGGGTTTTCAATGACTGGATCTATTGACCCAGTCCCCAGGAAAGAGTTGAACCGGCCTGTACCGACCGCTAGTGTGAAGCATTGACCGTTTTGAGGAGAGCCTGGCCGGCGTCGCTGTTCATGTAGTGCAGGCAAACCTCCACATTTTCGAGCTGACCTGCTGTCTGAACGGTCGCATGTCCTCGCTGCTCCCGCAGGGAATGGATCAGTGGCGTCGTCTTGACCGTCTCGCCTTTTGCAGCGGCCCTGAAGCCTTCTGTCACCGCCATGCAGGCTCCTGTTCGTCCCACACCGGCACTGCAATGCATCACTGTTGGCTTATCCTTACCCGGATTAAACGTCTCCTGCAAAACGGCAAGCATCATAACATCAGCAGGATTAGAGGGCGTTTGATCTTCCCAGCCATGATAGTGAATGCGGGTATGGGGCTTGCCGTTAATTTCAAGCTGCTGGATTTCAAATTTGCCTTCCAGAAGGGTAACGGAGCTTTTGTGTGCTACTGTCACAGGGCTGCCACGGCCTTCATAGGTCTTGCTTGTGCCTTCAGCAGGTACATAATCTGTTGTTTTTTTCTTCTGCAGATCCGTGGCATTGGTCAGACAGACCGTCAGCGGTGATTCGTTTTCTGCCACCATATCCCAAAAGCTGTCGACCTTGCCTGGCTTTCCCGGAGCCTGACAGGCGATGAAGTTACAGCGGTCCGTCTTCACTTTGCTGGCGTGATAGACTGGGTTGCCGGTGTCATCTGTGACAGCTGTCTTTACAGGCAAAGCTATGTCTGCATAGCGGGAAACGGCTTTAAACCGGTCATCATCAGCACTATAAATCTCTATGGACGGGTTGTTCTCACCCAGTGCCGTATATTTCTGATGTTCGGCGGTGTCTGACAGGAAATTTTCCAGGTTCGCTTTCAATCCGTCAGGTATCGATGCATAAGCCTCCGTTAATGTCTGGCTCAACAGTTCGACCTGTCTCTGATCAATCTGGCGAATATGGGATGAATTCGCATCGATCCCTCCCACCAGTAGCTGTTCCTTCAATGCCGTTAACGCAGGAACGCTGGAGAAGCTTGAGAGATCACTCTGAAAGTTCCGCTCTGGCAAGGGGACTTGTTTGTTTGCCTTGGGAACATGCCTGACATCATCAGCGTTGATATAAATAGGTTCCTGATTAGTGTTCTCACTGAGCACCGCTGCACTAATATGAGCAGCGGCAAGATATTCGACACCCTCGCTCGCCGCCTGTTTTTGCACATCCGATGCTTTTCTTGCAGTCAGGGATTGGTTGATCTTCTGCTTTAAGGCAATCAAATCACTACCGCTTTGGACGGAGTTGTTAGCAGCCTCTCTTTTCGCCTTGTCCTGCCCCCAGGCTTTTAAGGTTGCCACACTCAGAAAGCTATCCTTTGCAAGAGCGTGGTCTGATTGTTTTATTAATGAACTCAGAGCTTCTGAATACTTCTCGGTGATAGCCAAAAGATGTTCCTTCACCAATACCTGACCCGTTTGCCCCAATGCCTCATATAAACGGGCATCCCGAACGATGGCATTGACATCGCCACTGTTCTCTTCAAGTAAACTGGAGAGTTTCTGCTGCTCTACCCTGGAAAGTTTGCCCAGATCATCTTTCAGCCTTTGCTCACCATAACTTCCCGCCTTGAGGTATCTAGCTATATTGTTCCGTATGTCAGCCGCTCCGAAAACCGGCTCAGCCGCCAGTTCAAACTGAGCCAAATCCCGATCCAATATGGCTTTGACTTCTGTATAGGTCAGAACCTTTAAGTCACCTCCGGATTTTTTGTGTACGATCTCTTCTCCTGCATCGGTTATATCAACCTTGCGATCGGCAAGAGATGTTCTGGTAAATGCCGGTACTTCTACAACCTCATGGTCTTGTTCAATCTTTGAAAAATATTCGGCTGCACGGCCTTTTTGCAGCGCATCCAGCCCGATCAGATTCCTGAAATACCCGGTCAGTTTTTGCCAAGCACTTTTATGTTTGGGGTCAAGTATCAGTCTGACTGAGCGGCCATTGCTTGTGTTACGCGCCTCCAGCCTGACGGTGGCATCATCCCCAGCCTTCTCATGCTGACTGTCCAGTTCCTGCAAAAGGCGTTCTGTGGATGCACTATTGTGAGTCGGTCCTTGAATGTCAGGCATAACGTCCGTTCCTTGGCTATTGATGGGGAATAAAAACTCTCTTTCTACCTACTATAGAAGCTGGACAACGAAACGAGGGGATTGGTAAACAATTCAGATAGAAAAACGCCGACAAAGGTGTCGGCGTTTTTATCAGGCAGGAAGCAGGGGATTAATCAATGATCGTCAGCCCACCCATATAAGGCTGCAGCGCTTCAGGGATATGAATACGACCCTGCTCATCCTGATAGTTCTCCAGTACGGCGACCATGGTACGACCCACCGCCAGACCGGAACCATTCAGGGTGTGCACCAGTTCAGGCTTTCCGGTCTCCGGATTGCGGAAACGGGCCTGCATACGGCGCGCCTGGAAGTCCAGACAGTTGGAAACAGAAGAGATCTCCCGGTACTTCTGCTGACCGGGCAGCCATACTTCCAGATCGTAGGTCTTGGTGGCGCCGAAGCCCAGGTCACCACCACACAGAGCCACGACGCGGTAGGGCAAGTTCAGCTTCTGCAGAATCGCTTCGGCATTCTGGGTCATCTCTTCCAGCGCCTCGAAAGACTGCTCCGGGTGAACAATGCGAACCATCTCCACCTTGTCGAACTGGTGCTGGCGGATCATGCCACGGGTATCACGCCCGTAGCTACCCGCTTCACTGCGGAAACAGGGGCTGTGGCCAGTCAGTTTCACAGGCAGCTGACCAGCTTCCAGAATAGTGTCACGCACCAGATTGGTCAGAGTCACTTCGGAGGTCGGGATCAGGTAGTGGGGCTGCTCCTGATCTTCGGCGGAGGTTTTGAACAGATCCGCTTCGAACTTGGGCAGCTGACCGGTGCCCTGCAGGACATGACCATGCACCAGGTAGGGGGTGGCGCACTCTTCGTAACCGTGTTCGCACGTCTGGACATCCAGCATAAACTGAGCCAGCGCGCGGTGCAGGCGGGCGATCTGGTTACGCATCACCACGAAACGGGAGCCAGACAGCTTGGCACCGGCGTCAAAATCCAGGCCTAGCTTCTCGCCCAGCTCAACGTGATCCTTCGGTGCGAAGGCAAACTCACGGGGTGTACCCCAGCGACGCACTTCGACGTTATCGTCGTCGGAGTCACCTTCCGCTACGGATGCATGGGGAAGATTAGGCAAACCCAGCATAATCTCGTCCAGGGCGGCGAGAATGGCCTGTTCACGGGCTTCTGCGTCCACCAGCCGGGCATCAATACTGGCCAGCTGCTCAGCGACCTGTGCCTTGGCGTCATCGACCGACAGGCCCTGGCCGATCAGCTGACCCACCTGCTTGGAAGCCTGCTTCTTCTCTGCCCGCAGATTTTGGGCAGCAGCCTGAACGGTCTTGCGCTCAGCCTCAAAAGATTTGATCTGTTCTACGTCAAGCTCAAATTTTTTCTTGCGCAGCAATTCGGCAACGAGTTCAGGATTCTCACGAACAAATCTGGGGTCCAGCATCGGAATCTATCAACCTTGGAGACAAAAAAATCAGGGGCTCATGATAAAAGATACTGCGCCATTGGCAAGGGTCCCGTACCTAACTTTCACAGATTAAAGAAGAAAGTGGGGATTGAAAAAGGGACACCCATAGATTTATCTCACAAAATATGGGTGTCCTTGATATTTATCATTGATATTTATGGGTGTCCTTGATGTTTACGATTGAAAAAGGGACACCCACAGATTTATCTCACAAAATGTGGGTGTCCCTTA
>SAMEA5043665__coassemble_229_pt1 | contig 14061 bp, 9 predicted proteins | sample SAMEA5043665__metabat2_low_PE_004 | metagenome-assembled genome bin SAMEA5043665 (sample SAMEA5043665) | Gadus morhua | reverse complement strand
TGATCACCGAAGGCAGCGCACTAAGCGACAACGGTTCAATCACCTTTACCGATGTCGATCTGACCGACCGGCCGGTTGCTGAACGAGCCATTAAAGGCGTCACCACATTAGCGACCATAAACCCCGAGCAACAGACTGCCATCGAAGATGCCTTCAGCATTACCAATGTGGATACCAATGACAACAACGGCACGGTAACCTGGGATTACACCATTAACGAGACAGATCTGGATTTTCTGGCCCAGGATGAAATTGTCACAGCGGTATTTACCATTACCGTAACAGATGATGAAGGAGCCACAGAGGAGCGGGACGTAACCATCACCATCACCGGCACCAATGATGCGCCGATTGCTGTTGCTGATCGAGGTCCTGTTATCGAAGCAGGCGGTGAAAATAATCAGATTTCCGGATCGGTAGCCAGCATCCTTAATCCGGTACTGGATAATGACAGTGATGTCGATAATGATGACGTCCTGACAGTGATACAGATTGCCAACCAGCAAGGCAATCTCGCCGTTCTCCCTATTAATAATACCGGTGTGACGATTTCAGGTAATTACGGGGAGCTGAGCATTAATAATGACGGGGGTTACACCTACGTAATTAATGACGATCACCCCGATGTTCAAGCCCTGCGTATCAGTGGACAAACGTTGACCGATAGTTTCACTTACACGGTCAGTGACCTGCTGGGAGCAACAGATACCGCCGAGCTGGCTATCACCATTGATGGGCGTAATGATCAGCCAGTGGCGGATGCCGTCAATATTGATGAAAAGTGGCTACTTGGTAAAGAATATTCCAATGATATAGCTTCTCGTTTCTCTGATGTGGACAGCGGTGCCAATGGCGAAGATCTTGATTTTGACATTGTTGGCCTGCCCAGGGGGTTAACTTACGATGCCGAGACAGGAGTCATTTCAGGCATCCCCGAAAATGTTGGCAAGTTTACCGTAACACTGACGGCTATTGATGCAGAGGGCGCCTCGGTTACCAGAACCTACCTGCTGGAAATTCTGCCACCAGCCGATCCACTGCCCCCTACTCCCCTAATAACTCTGAATGAGGCACCCTTTCAAGGGGTGGAGGCGGCTGGCATTCAGAATCCACTCCCACCCTTACCCTCTGGGCTGGTTCAGTCGCAGAGCCTGGGAACTGAAAGCGGCTTCGTAACACCAAAGATAGCTGAGCCAAATTTTTTAGGCTCTGAGTCAGGAACCCTCAGCCAGAGTAATAATCAGCCAGATAATTCTGACAATGGCAATGTGGATACCCGTCAGACCGAGAGCGGACAGATTGAAAGTACCCCCGGCATTGATCTTGAAAGTGCCCCCGGTTCTAATGGTGATAAAACGCCAAAAGCGCTTGTATCGGTGCGTGTTAACAGTGCCGGTGAGGTAGTATTTTCCGATGGTCAGGAGCAGGCCATAAGCACGGTATCCATTCATATTACTGATATCAAAATCATATCTGAGCAGTCGTTAGAGGTGCGCTTGAATGATGACAAAGCACAGTCCGTTAGCATGTATTCTGCTTCGATGCGAGATGGTAAAGCACTCCCCGATTGGATCAGCTTTGATTCCAAAACCGGTAATATCAGCATTGACCGTTCTTCAGGGCAACAGGGTGAAATCAATCTGAAATTAGAGGCTATTGGTACGGATGGTACAATACGGGTGCTGGAACTGAATCTGGATCTGGATGAGTTGCTGAAGACACAGGCCGAGGCTTCGGAAGATAAAGGCTTTACCCTGTTGAATAATCAGCTGGATTCTGAAGATCCCGTCAAAAACGCCACCGAACAGTTGGTTGCCCAGTTCAGGCAATCACAGGAAAAGTAAATGGAAATGCACATTTCCCTGTTGCTGGAGCTGGAGAAACGATTGCGCCGGGCCGATTCACCGGCGCAGCTTTATTACACCATAGTTAACCAGACTCACTACTGTCTCCCCTATACCCAATCGGTGTTGCTGACAGATTGCCCCCTTCACCATGTTCAAGTGACTGCGGCATCGGATATTCCGGTTATTGATTACACAAGTCCTTTTATTCAATGGATTGAATCCCTGAGCAAGGCAGTTATTCCGGAGCAGACTGATGTTAAGGTCCGCGAAATAAGAAAAAATGCTGTCACTGAGAAATTAAGCGAAAGTTGGTGTGAGATGTCACCTGACTATCTGCTTTGGATTCCTCTCCGGGACGTCTCTGAAAGAAATAGAACGCCGGCCCATTTGCTGTTATTCAGAGATACTCCCTGGACTGAATCAGAAAAAATCGTTGCTGAACACCTGTCGGACAGTATGGGACATGCGCTGTTGGCACTCCATCGCCCAGGTTTTCTTACCAGCTTGCTGGCCAGGGTTAAAATGCGGAAAGTGGTTGGTCTCACTGCTTTGGTGCTATTTGCCTTACTTTGGCTACCCGTGCGTTTAACAACGCTGGCTCCCGTGGAGGTCATCGCTAAAGAGCCTTTCGTTGTGAGCGCTCCCATAAATGGGGTTATCCGGGCAGTCGTGGTTGAGCCCAATGCGGTGGTCGAGCCGGGACGCTTGTTAGTGGAGTTTGAAGACGCTGAGTTAAAAAGCAAATTTGAAGTTGCCGAGCAGACACTGAATGTTGCTCTCGCGGAGCTGAAGACCATTGAGCAAAGTGGCTTTATGGATCCTGCCCTTAAGTCGCAGATGGCAGAGCTGGAGGCGCGGGTAAAACTCAGGACAGCGGAACGGAATTTTGCTGCGGAAAAACTGGCTAAAACCTCACTGCGGGCCAAGGGCCACGGTGTTGCAGTACTGGAAGATCCGAATATCTGGAAAGGTCGACCCGTCGATGTGGGTGAACGTATTTTGCTGCTGGCTTCACCCGATCAGTTAGAACTGGAAATCCTGTTGCCGGTGAAAGACTCTATCGCGTTGAAAGATGCGGCAGAGGTTCGGTTGTTTTTTGACTATGAGCCCCTCAACGTCTGGAAAGGAACCGTCAGACACGCCAGCTATAGCCCTACCCTGACTCCGGAAGACCAGATGGCCTACCGACTGATTGCTGAGCTTAATCCTGAGGAATCCTCGAAAAGTCTGCCAAGAATTGGTATGCAGGGCACCGCCAAACTTTACGGTGAGCAGGTCAGCCTGTTTTTCCTGCTGTTTCGTCGGCCAATCACCGCTGTCCGTCAATGGTTGGGGTGGTAGGCAGTGACTGATTCTGGCACGTTACCGGAGCTCAGACAGAACCTAAAGATCATGCCCGGCAATTGTGATGAACAGGGAGCACCGCGCTGGTTGCTGTACGACGCTCTGCGCCATCGTTATTTTACCCTGTCCGAAACGGCCGTGGCCCTGTTGAAACATTGGCAATCCGGAAAGGCTGTTGATGAATACAGAGAGCATTTGGCCAGCATCGATATACCTCTTGATACCTGTGAAATCGAAGCCTTTATTGATTTCCTGATTTTCAATAACCTGATTCTGGCCCGGAGCGACACCGCCAATCAAAAGATTTATCAGCAATATCAGGCAGGTAACAAAAACTTCTGGTTGTGGCTGTTACACAACTATCTGTTTATTAAAATCCCCCTGTTTAAACCGGATAAATGGCTTGATCGCTGGATAGCAACGCTGGATCGATTGATCTCTCCCGCAGTTTCTGCACTGATTATTGCTATAGGGATGCTGGGCATTGTTATGGTTATCCGGCAGTGGGATGAGTTTGCCGCCACTTTCATCTATTTTTTTAATACCAAAGGCTTGCTGTTTTATGGTCTCGCCTTACTACTGGTGAAAAGTGCCCACGAGTTGGGACACGCCTTTTCTGCCAAACGCAAGGGCTGCAAAGTCGCCTCTATAGGCATCGCCTTTATGGTGATGTTGCCGGTGCTCTATACCGATACCACCGACGCCTGGAAGCTCCGTTCCCGCTCTTCAAGACTGAGAATTGTCACCGCCGGTATTAGAGTCGAACTCTATCTGGCACTGCTGGCCACCTTTCTTTGGAATATTCTGCCGGATGGCATCTTGCGGAGTGTCACTTTCTTTATCGCCACCACCAGTTGGTTTACATCAATTCTGATTAATATCAGCCCATTTCTTCGCTTTGACGGCTACTACGCTTTTTCAGACTTACTCAATATTGAAAATTTACAACAAAGATCTTTTGCCATGGGCCGCTGGCAACTGAGAAAAATGCTCTGGGGGCTCAATGATCCGCTGCCGGAACCCCTGACCCTTCATCGGGCGCATATTTTGATTGGTTATGCCTGGGTTACCTGGATCTACCGTTTTTTCCTGTTTCTGGGGATTGCCTTTCTGGTCTACCAGTTCTTTTTCAAGGTTCTGGGAATTGTGTTATTCACCGTAGAGATTATCTGGTTTATTGGTCTGCCCATTGTGAAGGAGCTGGCAGTGTGGAGAGAAAGGAGAAAGGAGTTCACCTTCAGCCGTCGAAGGCTGGTTGTCTGTGCGTTGATGTTAGCTCTGCTAGTTGGCTTTATGGTTCAACGGCAGGGACATGTCTACCTTCCCGCCGTGGTGGTAACGGATCAGGAACAAACACTGTTTGCCACGGAAGTGGCGGTGATTGACAATATTTACGTCCATCATGGCAGCGAAGTGGTCGAAGGAGAGATTTTGGCGATTTTGTATTCCGATGACCTGATCCTCCAGCTTCAGCAATTAGAACAAAAAATGGCGATGGTAACTATAAGCCTGAATCGTAGAGCCAGCTCTCTCAAGGAGAAAAACCGGCAGGCTATTAACGAACAGCTATTGCAGCGCTTGCAGGAAAAAAAGGAGGGTGTGCAAAGTCGCATTGATCATTTGGTCATTAAAGCTCCCTTCTCTGGTCGTATACATATGTCCGAACGTCTCCACACCGGTCGCTGGGTAAATCCTGATATGGCGTTGTTCTCACTGGTGGATGACAATGAATTAGTCGTGGAAGGATTTGTTAGTGAACACCAACTGTCTTTTATAGCTGAAGGACAGAGCGGTGTTTTCATGGCTCACAGGGGAGATGGCGCCAATCTTTCTGTTGTTATTGATAATATTGCCATGGGGGCGATTCATTCTCTGCCTTATCCGGAGCTGGGTTCGACCTACTCCGGAAATATTGCCATTCGCAAGGCAGAAGGTGGCAGATTGATACCGGAAGAAGGTCACTACCGGGTGCGCATGACGATCAAGGGAGACATTCCGGAAGAATTTGATAGCAGACTACCCGGGACTGTCACCGTTGAGGGCAAAAGCCATAACTGGCTATGGAGTCAGCTGGAATATATGCTCGCAATCCTTATTCGCGAGAGTGGATTTTAAGAGAAAAACACAATCCTGCTTTCACTATAACAGCCCCAGCCCCCGTTCCAGATCCCTCTTGAGGTCTTCGACATTTTCAAGCCCGGCCGCGATTCTGATAAGACCGTCAACAATCCCGGTGTTCTCTCTCTCCTCATCACTTAAACGACTGTGTGTTGTCGTCGCCGGATGGATCATTGTGGTGTGGGTATCCCCCACATTGGTACTACGGGAAATAATCTGAACACCCTCGATGACCTTCAGGGCAGCTTCACTGCTCCCCTCAACTTCAAACGACAGTATGGCGCCATAACCCTGCTGCTGTTTTCTGGCGAGTGCGGCGCCAGGATGGTTTGGCAGGCTGCAGTAGTGCACATCAACCACCTTTGGATGTTCCGCCAACCACCAGGCCAGCTGCTGGGCATTACGACAGTGGGCGTCCATTCTTAGTTTCAGTGTTTCCAGCCCTTTCAGCAGCATCCAGGCTTCAAACGGACTGAGACTTGCGCCGGTCACATACCGCCATAACTGCACGGGCTCAATCTTCTTCTTGCTACCGAGGGCAATACCCCCCGTGCAACGCCCCTGACCATCGAGAAAACCGGTTGTGGAATGGATAACAATATCGGCTCCCCAGGCCAATGGTTGCAGCAGCGCAGGTGTGCAAAAACTGTTATCCACGACCAGCAGGGCATCACCACACTGGGCGATCTCGGCCAGCGCTTCCAGATCAGCGACTTCACACAGGGGGTTTGAGGGTGTCTCCAGATAGAGCATACCGGTGTTGTTGTGCATGGCATCAAGCCACTGTTCGGAATCACTCAGATCGACAAAGGTGCAGCTGATACCAAACTGGGCCAGCGTCTCTGAAAAAAGTGTGTGGGTCGCGTCGGAGACAGTACGGGAGCAGACAATATGGTCATCGGCTTTCAGATAGGCCATACAGATAGCGAAAACAGCCGCTCTGCCGGATGATGTGGCACAGCCCTCTTCCGCACCCTCCAGCGCCATCATGCGCTCCTCGAACATACGCACATCGTTGTTGCGATCACCCTCGCCAAAGCGGGGTGATCCGGCATGGATAGAGAGGGTCTCAAAGGCGACATTATCAGGCAACAGTGACCGATTATTCATTATTATTATCCCTTATGAGTCAATAAGCTTAAACGAAGTTCAGACTCTTATGATACGAATTCAGGTGATAAAAGAGCATAGTAAAAGGGCACAAAAAAAGTGCAGCCCCAAAACGAAGCTGCACTCTCTGGTCTGTTAAAAAACACCGCTGTTAACTGTTAACTGGTGACTTATCATCTCAACGTTCAAGCCTGTTTCAGGCGCTCTGGTTATACATATCAATCACAGAGTCGTCTTTATCATAGTCAGTTTTGGCATCGTCGCAGCGCTTCATCGCCAGCTGGTTAAGGTAGACTTCATCCACATGACCGGTCAGATACTTGCCATCAAATACCGAGCAATCAAAGGTTTCGATATCCGGATTGTCACAGCGCACCGTATCAATCAGATCCGGCAGACTCTGGTAGATCAGGCGGTCAGCACCGATAAAATCAGCGACTTCCGCGACTGTACGACCATGGGCAATCAACTCGCTGGCCACCGGCATATCGATACCGTACACATTCGGATGACGAACTTCCGGTGCCGCCGAGCTAAAGTAGACCTTGTTTGCCCCGGCTTCCCGCGCCATATCGATAATCTGGCTACACGTCGTCCCGCGGACGATGGAATCATCCACCAGCATCACGTTCTTGCCCTTGAACTCCTGCTCAATAGCGTTGAGTTTCTGCTTGACCGATTTGCGGCGCTGCTGCTGCCCCGGCATGATAAAGGTACGCCCGATATAGCGATTCTTTACAAAGCCTTCCCGATAGGTCACCCCCAGATACTGGGCCATTTGTACCGCCGCTGGACGACTACTGTCGGGAATTGGCATGATCACGTCGATATCGTGATCAGGCCACTCGCGCTGGATTTTTTCGGCCAGTTTCTGCCCCATACGCAAACGTGACTGGTAGACAGAAACGCCATCAATCACAGAGTCCGGGCGGGCAAAGTAGACATACTCAAAGATACAAGGCGTCAATCTGGCTCTGGAGGTGCAGATCTGGCTGTGAAGCTCGCCCTCAGGAGTGATCAGTATCGCCTCCCCCGGGTGCAGATCCCGCACAATCTCAAAACCGAGTGAACTCAGGGCCACAGACTCGGAGGCGATCATAAACTCATAACCCGCTTCGGTCTGGCGTCGACCGTAAATCAATGGTCGAATACCATTGGGGTCACGGAAACCGAGCAGACCGTAGCCGTTGACCACCGCCACCACCGCATAACCGCCCTGACAACGGACAAAAACATTACTGATGGCGTTGAAGAAGTGTTCCGGACGAGGTTCCAGCTGCTTCTGGGTGTAAAGCTCATGGGCCAACACATTGAGGAGAATTTCAGAGTCTGAGTTGGTATTGATATGACGCAACTGAGTGCGGTACATATCCTCCTTGATGGCGGTGGCGTTGGTCAGGTTGCCGTTGTGGGCAAGAGCTATACCGTAGGGTGAGTTAACAAAGAAGGGTTGGGCTTCGGCAGAGCTGGAGCTACCTGCCGTTGGGTAACGTACATGGCCGATGCCAATGTTGCCAGGCAGAACCTTCATATGACGGGTATGGAAAACATCCCGTACCAGGCCATTATCCTTGCGCAGGTGAAAAAGACCTTCATGGCAGGTCATCATCCCCGCGGCATCCTGCCCCCTGTGCTGCAAAACCGTCAGAGCATCATAGAGCATCTGATTGACCGGACTAACTGCAGAGATCCCGACGATACCACACATGCGTCCGTATACCTCAAAATATTAAGGCGGATAACGCTTTGCGTACCCGCCATTGTTATCTCACAAGCGGGGGCTCAAAAGAGTGAACGCCGGTGATTTATGGTCAAAACCCAGCTCGGTGAAGCTGGGTTTTGTCTGGTTTATTGCGGCTGCTGACTCCCAAACAGGGGAAGCACAGTATCCACTGTCCATTGTTTGAGGGTGACCGCAAACTCCTGAAACTTGGGAATCAGTACTGAAGCACTCCACCACTGATCCTGATCGACCGGAAGATAGTCGGCAATGCCAACGATTATAGTGATCATCAGAACACCCCGAAGTGCTCCGAAAATCATGCCCAGCAGCCTATCCGTGCTACCCAGACCACCCAATTTTACCAATTTGGTAATCAGTTTGATGATCATGCCGCCCACTATCATGGTGACGACAAAAAGCAGGGCACTCGCCGCCATGAGGCGCAGGGAAGGGGTGGATATATAAGATGTAAAGGCCGTGGCCAGATCATCCCTGTAGGTCATGGCGATAATGGCTGCCGTCACCCAGTTCACCAACGATAGCGCCTCACGCACGAAGCCACGGCCAAGGCTGAGGACCGAAGAAACCAGAAGGATGATGACTATTACCCAGTCAACCCAGATCAGCATTATAGTGCTCTCACTAGCAGATAGTATTATGGCGCCTGATTTTAACAACATTTTCTGGTTATAGTGAGGTTTTTATAGCGCTCGCCAGGGTCGATTTGCAGGTCGTTCTACCCATTATTCTTGAACACTAACAAATTTGTTAGCTGACGTCAGATGACTGGCAGCCAGAAATCCTGACTGCCTGAAGGCAACACCTTTTTATTGAAAAATTTCAGTTGAAAAGCTTCAGTTGAAAAGCCGCCTAGGGATGAAAACGCTTAACAACGCCCTTCAACTGATAGTCCCGTTCAATAATTGAGCGTACGGCAAGAAGATCTTCCTTTTGCAGGTCCGGGCCAACATAGACCCGATACAGGGGCTTACCGTTACTATCCGACCCCTCCCTGACATAAGCTTGAAAACCATTGTTTTGCAATTTGTTCAACAGTGTCTGCGCCCCCTCAAATCGGGACAGTGCCGCCAACTGAAGTGTCCAGCTGACGGGCAGATCATTCTGGTCAAGGGAAGGAGCCTCTCCCATCGTCTCTGAAGCTGTCGCAACAGCTTCCGACTCCTCAGTCAAGTCAAAAGCAGGTTCCGTTTCCAGCAAGAGTGCCTCCTCAACGCTCACCAGAACCGGCTCGATGGTTTCGGGTCCCGGTTCAACAGGAACCTCGAGCGGTACATTGACCAAATCAATGTAGGCGGGAATATCAGACGCCGATGGCGGTTCGGGAACATTCAGACTCAACGCCTCATCCCCTCCCCCGGAGCTTGTCATCAGCTGATAGAGGACAACCGCTACTGCAGCCAGTACCAGTATTCCAATCAGACGCGTCTTGTGTTTAGACTCCATGATTCAGTCACCTTCAAGTCTGTGCTCATTGCATTATTTGTAAGAGTGAACCGGGATTGTAGCGACCGATCCCCCACTCTGTCGAACAACGCGACGCCCTATCTGTTAGCGCAGTGCCGTCATGGCTTCTGCGACAGTGTGGAATGAGCCAAAAACAACCACAGTGGTCGCTGGGGCAGCATTAGCCACTGCGACCGCCAGAGCATCGGCTACGGTCTCGTGACATGTCACCGGCTCTCCCACGGCTTGCAGCGCCTGTTCCAGCTCTCTGCCTGAACGGGTTCGCAAAGGAAAGTCCAGTGTTGCCACATGCCAGTGCGCAAACATCTGTCTCAGGGGATCAATGACCCCTTCCAGACTTTTGTCGTTCAGTATGCCCATAACCGCAACGGGGTGTTCAAGACCGGCGACCTTTTCGGCCAGATAGCGAGCCGCCTGGGGATTATGAGCCACATCCAGCAATACGGTGACCGGTTCTCCCAAAACATTGCTCGCCCCCATCATCTGACAACGACCGGACAGCCGCGAGTCAGCCAACCCTTGTCGTACGATTTGATCCGGAGTCTCTGGATAGAGCCACAGAAAAGCCTGCAGCGCACAGGCGACACTGGTCAAGGGTAACGGCGGTGCAGGCAGATGGGTCAACTGACGAGCAGTATCTTCGCCAGTGCTTTGATGGCCAGTGCTGTGATGGGGCATGCGACAGCGGAAGTTGATTTCACCGGTGCTTGCCTGCCGGGAAGCATCAAGTTCAAAGGCTTCACCCCGGCGCAGTTCACAGGCGTTAATGGTGCGAATGTAATCGGTCAGGCTGTTTGCGGGATGATGCTCCCCACAGATAGCCGGTCGACCGCTGCGGAATATTCCCGCCTTCTCTCTGGCAATATCCTCAATGGTATCGCCCAGCCATACCTGATGATCCAGGTCAACGGTGGTTACGATGCTGACATCGGCATCAATAATATTCACAGCATCCAGACGGCCACCGATGCCCACTTCCAGAACAATGACGTCGACTTCATTGCGCACAAAAATATCCAGCGCCGCCAGAGCACCAAACTCAAAATAGCTGAGGAAGTCATCACCACGCAAGGTTTCTATACGGGCAAAAGCATCACTGATCAACGGATCCGCAACCATTTCTCCGTCAATGCAGATGCGCTCATTGAACTGCTGCAGGTGAGGCGATGTCCAGGCACCGGCACGAATACCGGCCGCCTTCAGCAGCGCAGAGAGTGTCGCCACAGTGCTGCCTTTACCATTGGTACCAGCCACGGTAATCACTTTGATACGGCGCTGGTTGGTAAATATCTCAGCAGGAAGCAGTGTGCGGGCCACCCGGTCGGCCCGTTCCAGTCCGAGCACCATTTGGTGCTCGGGGCGACGCGTCTCAAGAAAAGAGAGCCAGTCCGTGAGGGTGCCTGGAAGGTTGGTAGCCGTTGCTTTCATCTCTGTACGTTTTCCCCTGTAGAGGCTGCATTGCGTAAATTCACCCGCTTAACTACAGGGAAAAGAACATTTTTTCAAGGCTGATTCACAGGCTTCCTGCCCTTACTCTTCTGGAAACCCTGCATCTGTATCGGTATCTTCCTCACCAGCAATTTCCGGCTCTTCACTCAGTGCCGGCGGAACAACAACCGTATGTCCGGTCATGCGTCTGAGAAAACGAGTCAGTGTCGTTTTCATATCCTTTCGATGCACGATCATATCCACTTGACCATGTTCCAATAGAAATTCGCTGCGCTGAAAACCTTCTGGCAGCTTCTCCCGCACGGTCTGTTCGATAACCCGTGGCCCTGCGAAACCAATCAACGCCCTGGGTTCGGCAATATTCAGATCGCCCAGCATGGCCAGACTGGCAGAAACACCACCGTAAACCGGGTCGGTCAGCACCGAGATAAACGGAATACCGGCCTGCTTCATTCGCTCCAACACCGCACTGGTGCGTGCCATCTGCATCAGGGAGAACAGCGCCTCCTGCATACGGGCACCGCCACTGGCTGAAAAGCAGATCAGAGGGACACGGTGTTCAAGGCAATACTCCCCCGCCCGGACAAATTTTTCACCAACTACCGTCCCCATAGAGCCACCCATAAAGGCGAACTCGAAAGCGACAGTGACCACATCCAGACCCTCGAGCTGACCCTTCAGACACACGAGTGCATCCTTTTCACCGGTCGCTTTCTGAGCCTGACTCAGGCGATCCTTGTATTTTTTACTGTCCCTGAATTTCAGCCGATCCACCGGCTCCAATTCCGCAAACATCTCTTCGTGTCCGTCATCCAGCAGCCATTCGAGGCGCTGACGAGCCGGCACACGCATATGGTGCTCACACTTGGGACAGACATCCAGATTGCGCTCAAGTTCAGGGCGATAAAGTACCGCATCACACTTAACGCACATTTTCCATAGCCCTTCAGGAATACTGCTCTTTCCCCCCTGACGAGAAGAACGGGAAAGTGAAGGAACCAGTTTATCCAGCCAGCTGCCGCTCATGAATTACTCTCATTCGGTGCTTTTTGATAGCACGTTATCCGGAAGCTGCCTGCCCGGATAAGACCGATGCAGACAGTCGAAGATTATTGACGTTATATTATCCGTTTTCCTGCCTATTATCCGTTTTCCTGCCGAGTGTGACCATTACCAGAGCGTCAGCAAGTGTAACACCCTGTGACACAGGCTGGGTCTCAGGGGGTTACAGGTCATGAACCCAGCAGTACCGTCATACCAGTAGCGCTGTCATACCAGTAGCGCCGTCACGAAAGAGGGGCCGAGTGGTTCACGGGGAAGATCAAATGCTTCCGGATAACCGACATCAACAAAGTAAAGCCCCCAGGGAGGAGCGGTCACCCCTCCCGCTCTGCGATCACAGGCTTCAAGAACCTCTTTCGCCCAGGCAGGTTCACGTTTTCCACAACCGATCGCCATCAATACACCGGCAATATTACGAATCATATGGTGCAAAAAGGCGTTGGCTTTGACATCCATTATGATCAGATCACCATAGCGACTCAGCTCCAGATGCTCAATGGTTCGCACCGGATTTTTTGCCTGACACTGTACCGCACGGTAAGAGGTGAAGTCGTGCTCACCCACAAGATACTGGCTCGCTTCACGCATACGATCGACATCCAGTGGCCTATAGTTCCAGGTCACGCCACGACTTAAATGGGCAGGCCGAATTTTATGGTTGTATATGATGTAACGATAACGCCGCGACTGGGCTGAAAAACGGGCATGAAAATCAAACGACACCGGTTTCACCCAACGCATAGCAATAGTGTCAGGAAGATTGGCATTAGTACCATGAACCCAGCCACGCAGCTCACGAACAGCGGTGGTATCAAAGTGGATAATCTGCCGACTGCCATGGACACCGGCATCGGTACGTCCGGCACAAACGACAGATACAGGATGATTGGCGACCTTACCAATAGCCGCTTCAACAGCGGCCTGAATTGTTGGCAGTCCCGTCTTCAAGCTTTGCCAGCCATGATAGCCGGAACCATCATATTCGATACATGCCGCATAACGATAGCGTTCAGCATCAGGGGAACCCGTGCTGACCTCGGTCTCTACAACCGTTTCTGTCATAATCATTCAGCCATAAAAAAGGCCGGTATAATATACCAGCCTTTTTTGCTTGCAAATGGAGCAGAGCCGTTAGCTCTATAAAGAGCCGTTAGCTCTATAAAGAGCCGTTAGCTCTATAAAGAGCCGTCAGCTCTATAAAGAGCCGTCAGCTCTATAAAGAGCCGTCAGCCTTTCAGCTGACCAAGAAGCTTTTGCGCCTCTGCCTTCTCGGAGTCACTGCCACTTTGAGCAATTTCTTCGAGAATTTCACGGGCTCCCTCGTTATCACCCATCTCTGCATAAGTGCGGGCGAGATCAAGCATGCCAGAGGCGGCATCATCGTCTGAATCAGAACTCATGTCGCCACCAGAAACCGGCTCAAAATCACTCTCAAACTGATCATTTCCAAAGCCTGAGACCGCAGTGTTGCTATCCGCATCGATATCAAGATTGAAATCCATCATCTCAGCATCCAGCTCTTCCAGAGAGAGCTCAACTTCACCAGAATCCTCGGCAACCTCAGCCAGAACATGCTCGATGGTATCACCATCCAGTTCCAGAGTAGCGTCAAGATCCGTCAGATCGATTTCAAGCGGTTTCTGCTCTTCTTGAGCCGCAGAGCTGTCAGCGACAGTAGCACTCTCGGAACTCTCGGAAAGCTCGGAAAGCTCAGAAAGCTCAGAAAGCTCAGAAAGCTCAGAAAGCTCGGGAAGCTCAGAAAGCTCGGGAAGCTCAGAAAGCTCAGAAAGCTCAGAAAGCTCAGAAAGCTCAGAAAGCTCGGGAAGCTCAGAAAGCTCGGAAAGCTCGGAAAGCTCGGAAAGCTCGGAAAGCTCGGGAAGCTCGGAAAGCTCGGAAAGCTCAGGAAGCTCGTCCATCTCTTCG
>SAMEA5043665__coassemble_228_pt1 | contig 14081 bp, 16 predicted proteins | sample SAMEA5043665__metabat2_low_PE_004 | metagenome-assembled genome bin SAMEA5043665 (sample SAMEA5043665) | Gadus morhua | reverse complement strand
TGTTGCCTTGTTGCCTTGTTGCCTTGTTGCCTTGTTGCCTTGTTGCCTTGTTGCCATGTGCTCTTGCGGGGAGTGTCAGATCTGTAAAACCGGAAGAAATGGGCGGCATTTGTATGCCACCCATCGCGCGTTCGGGGAGTATCAGGGCAGGTTACGCACAAGCAGAGAAAACTCATCCGCCTGGAAACCTTCCCGTACCGGAATCTTCACCCGATGGCCGGAACCCGGTGCTTCGGTAACGGCAATACCGTTTTTATTTTCCATGTAGTCCAGAACAAAAGCCGTATTGCCCCGTGGGGTCATCAGCTCAACCACGTCGCCTTTATCGAAGCGGTTTTTTACATCAATCGTGACAAAGCGATCGTCGGTATCAATCACTTCACCGACAAACTGCTGCTTGGTGCCGACGGAGCTACCCTGGAGGTAGTTCTGGTATTCGTCATGGACATGGCGACGGTAGAAGCCTTCGGTATAGCCCCGGCTGGCGAGGTTCTCCAGTGTGTCCATCAGTTCCATGTTAAAGGGACGACCGACGGCGGCATCATCAATCGCCTGACGATAAACCTGTGCCGTACGGGCCACGTAGTAGTGGGATTTGGTACGACCTTCGATCTTCAGGGAGTGAATACCCATCTCGGTCAGGCGCGGCACATGCTGAACCGCACGCAGATCCTTGGAGTTCATAATGTAGGTGCCGTGCTCGTCTTCAAAGGCGGGCATGAGATCGTTGGGACGATTGCCTTCCTGCAGAAGAATAATATCGTTTGACGGTGCGCCAGCGCCGAGGGTTGGCTGGGTGGCAGGATCATACTGCACCGGTACGACATCGCCTTCTGCGGTCTCTTTCGCTTCGTGGGAGTCGTATTTCCAGCGACAGGCATTGGTGCAGCTGCCCTGGTTCGGGTCACGGTGGTTCATGTAGCCGGAGAGCAGGCAGCGACCGGAGTAGGCAATACACAGAGAGCCATGAACGAAGACTTCCAGCTCCATCTCCGGGCACTCTTCACGAATCTCCTGAATCTCGTCCAGAGAGAGTTCGCGGGAGAGAATGATGCGGCTGACACCCTGTTTCGCCCAGAACTTCACCGTGGCAAAGTTAACCACGTTGGCCTGAACGGAGAGGTGGACTTCTGTGTCCGGCCAGCGCTCTTTGACCATCATCACCAGACCGGGGTCGGACATAATCAGCGCGTCCGGCTTCATGGCGATAACGGGCTCCATATCGCGCATGTAGGTTTTTATCTTGGCGTTATGGGGGGCGATGTTGCTGGCAAGATAAAACTTCTTGCCGAGCCTGTGCGCCTCCTCGATACCTTTACCGAGGTTTTCCAGTTTGAAATCATTGTTACGCACCCGCAGGCTGTAGCGGGGCTGACCGGCGTACACAGCATCTGCCCCATACGCATAAGCAAAACGCATGTTACGCAGTGTGCCGGCGGGTGACAGAAGTTCTGGCTTTCTCATAAAGCGACCTGCTTGAGTGAGTTGTAAGCATACGAAAAAACCCGCACCAGGCGGGTTTTTTCATTTTTTTTCTGACCAGCGCCAGAAGAGGCTACAAGCCCAGAAGCAAAATCTTACTTGATTTTGGCTTCCTTAAATTCAACGTGCTTGCGAACCTTTGGGTCAAACTTCTTGAAAACAAGCTTGTCCGGAGTGTTACGCTTGTTTTTGGTCGTCGTGTAGAAGTAACCGGTGCCGGCCGTAGAAACCAGCTTGATTTTTTCGCGAACAGCCTTAGCCATTATCGTTCTCCTTCTAGGGTAAAGTCAGGTTAGACGCGTTCGCCACGAGCGCGCAGCTCGGACAGAATGATGTCGATGCCTTTCTTGTCGATGATACGCATACCCTTGGAGGAAACACGCAGACGCACGAAACGCTTCTCAGACTCTACCCAAAAACGATGGTAGTGCAGGTTAGGCAGAAAGCGACGACGCGTTCTGTTGTTTGCGTGGGATACATTGTTGCCGACAGCTGGGCGCTTGCCGGTCACCTGGCAAACTCTAGACATGTGATTAGCCTCATCTAACACTGCTGGCCGGAACAAAGCCGCCAGCTAGTAGTTTATACCGGACGCCACCTCGTAGGGTGACAGCTTAATCTTCTGGGGCATCAAGCGGTAATCCGGACTCAAAGACCCGGCTTTATATCAGAAAGCTACCAATTGGACAAGAATTTATGATTTTTCTTGCTCAAAAAGAGCCTCCGCTTTTCATCGAAAAACGCTCTTTTTCCATGGGATTCCTGTTGTTGTCACTCTCTTGTGACTCTGGCTGTCACATCAGCCCTCTCTCAGCCAGAGAGACCGTGACACCATCACCCACCACCATATGATCCAGCACTCGCACATCAACCAGCCCGAGTGCCTCAGCCAGTCGTTTTGTCAGGCGAATATCGGCGTCGGAAGGTTCGGCCACCCCCGAGGGATGATTATGGGCCAGAACTACCGCCGCGGCATTATGGGCCAGAGCACGCCTGACGACCTCGCGAGGATAGACTGCTGCACTATCAATCGTACCCTGAAACAGCTCTTCGAACGCCAAAGGCCGGTGGCGACTGTCCAGAAATAGACAACAAAAACACTCAGAGGTTCGATCCCGCAAATGGGCCTGGAGATAATCACGGGTATGACCCGAGGATGTCAGAGCCTCTTGCCGGAACAGAAGTTCCTTCTGGTGGCGTCGGGACATCTCCAGTACCGCCTGCAGTTGGGCAAACTTGGCGGTACCCAAGCCGCGGCGGCTGCAGAAGCCCTCCTTGTCCGTGTGTAGCAGTGCCCGCAGACCGCCAAAATCACCCAGCAGATCTCTCGCCAGATCAACCGCTGACGAGCCCCGTATGCCGGTGCGAAGAAATATAGCCAGTAGTTCCGCATCACTCAAGCTGGCAGCACCACGCAGCAGCAGTTTTTCTCTCGGACGCTCATCGGCAGGCCAGTCTGTTATTGCCATTATTGCCTCCCTCTCCCCTTTCAGTGTCTTAAAGCAAGACGCAACCAGAGTAGGCTATTCCGGGCGGGAGAATTCACTTGCATCATAGTCAGCAGTGCAGGGAGGTGGATATAATGATCGGAATTACACGAAACAGTTAAAGTCATCTACCTTATGCACAGGCTAAACAACAAACGCATACTGCTGGGAATTACTGGCGGTATTGCGGCTTATAAATCAGCGGAATTGGTACGCCATATACGTAAGGCGGGGGCTGATGTTCATGTGGTTATGACACCTGCAGCCTGTGAATTCATCACGCCTCTTACTCTTCAGGCGCTTTCGGGTAACCCTGTTCATACCACTATGCTGGATCCGAAAGCTGAAGCCGGCATGGGCCATATCGAGCTGGCCAGGTGGGCCGATGTGGTGCTGATTGCTCCCGCCAGTGCCGATTTTATTGCCCGAATGGCTGCCGGTATGGGTAACGATCTGTTGTCGACGATCTGTCTTGCCACCAAGGCACCGATCTATCTCGCTCCGGCGATGAACCAGGGCATGTGGCTGGACAGCGCGACCCAGAAAAACTGCACCACCGTGATGGAGCGGGGTATTAAACTGTTCGGCCCGGACGAAGGTTATCAGGCCTGCGGTGATATCGGTCCCGGTCGTATGCTTGACCCGGACGTTATTCTTGGGTGTCTGGTCAAGTATCTTGAGAGTGGTCTGCTGGCGGGCAAAAAAGTGGTGATTACGGCGGGTCCAACCAAGGAAGCCATCGATCCTGTGCGTTATATTTCCAACCACAGCTCCGGCAAGATGGGTTTTGCCCTTGCCAGTGCCGCTGCTGAGGCCGGTGCGACGGTCACTCTGATCGCTGGCCCTGTGCATCTGCCGACGCCGGATCGTGTGGCGCGTGTCAATGTGGTTACCGCAAGAGATATGCACGCCGCTGCGCTGGAGCATACCGAAGGCTGTGATCTGTTTATTGGCTGCGCTGCCGTGTCGGATTATCGGCCGGAGAGCATTGCAGAAGCGAAGATCAAGAAAGACCCGAATAATCCCGAGCAGGCTCTGGAGCTCAAGCTGGTTCGTAACCCGGATGTGCTGGCTTCAGTGGCGGCTAAAGATGATCGTCCGTTTATGGTCGGTTTTGCTGCCGAGACCCATCAGGTTATTGAATACGCCCAGAACAAGCTCAAACATAAAAATCTGGACTTGATCGTTGCCAATGATGTGAGCGACACCACGATTGGCTTTAACAGTGATGAAAATGCTGTAACCTTGGTGGGGCCTGATTTTGAAGAGCCGCTGCCCAAATGTTCCAAATGGCAGCTGGCCGGGCAGCTGATCGATCTGATTGCTCGCTACTATAACGATATCCAGCAGAGCAGCGTACAAGTACAAACACAAGTACAACCATCGGTAACCACTGAATATTCAACGGATGAGAACACTGACCATGCGCCTGAAAACCCGCATTCTTGATCCCCGTCTTGGCGGTGAATTTCCGCTGCCCGCTTATGCCACAGAGGGTTCTGCAGGTCTTGATCTGCGCGCCATGGTGGATGGGCCTGTGATGCTGGAGCCCGGTCAGACTCTGTTGCTGCCAACCGGTCTGGCTATCCATCTGGAAGATGTCGGGTATGCCGCCATGATCCTGCCCCGTTCTGGTCTGGGTCACAAGCACGGCATTGTACTGGGCAACCTTGTGGGGCTGATCGATTCCGATTATCAGGGCGAGCTGAGAGTCTCCTGCTGGAACCGTGGCACGACTACATTCACCATCGAGCCAGGAGAGCGTATTGCCCAGATGGTAATTGTTCCTGTGGTGCAGGCCGAGCTGGAGGTGGTGGACAGTTTTGATGAAACCGAGCGCGGTGCTGGGGGCTTTGGCTCCTCGGGTCGTAACTGATATATCCATCAGTTGCATGACAGATGACGTTTAACGATTGTGTATTTTTGAGTCATCGTCCCCGATTTTGATGTTGAATGAGTAAGCGAATGAGCGATACGAATACGGGTACAGATTTTCAGGTACAAGATGTTCCCGATGCAGTGATTGCCAGCGTTCTGACCAAGGCGCTGCCCTATCTGCAGCGTTTTGCCGGTAAGACGTTTGTTATCAAGTACGGCGGCAGTGTTATGGAGAAAGAACATCTTCGGAACAGCTTTGCCAGGGATATCGTGTTGCTCAAAGCTATAGGTATCACTCCGGTGGTGGTGCACGGGGGTGGGCCTCAGATTGATCAACTGCTCGATCGTTTAAATATCAAATCACGCTTCGTCAACGGCATGCGCATCACCGACAGCGAAACCATGGATGTTGTTCAGATGGTCCTTGGAGGGTTGGTGAACAAGGAGATCGTCCATCTCATTAGCAGAAATGGCGGCAGAGCCATCGGGATTACCGGAAAAGATGGTGATTTTATCAAGGCCCGAAAGCTTCATGGTTACGATGAAATAGCGTGTGCCGGAGGTCGGGAGATCGTCGATATCGGTCAGGTTGGCGAAGTCGAATCGATCAATACGGATATTCTGACAATGCTGGACGCCTCTGACTTCATCCCGGTCATTGCTCCTGTGGGCGTCGATGACCATGGCAACTCTTACAATATCAATGCCGATCTCGTGGCCGGTAAACTCGCTGAAGTGCTCAAGGCAGAAAAACTTATTCTGCTAACGGATACCAGGGGCGTTCTTGACGAGGGCGGCAATACGCTAACAGGGTTGAATATAGATGATGTCCGCAATTTGATTGATGCGGGCACGATTCACGGCGGTATGCTTCCCAAAGTACAGTGTGCTCTTAATGCTGTAAATTCCGGTGTTAACAATGCCCACATCATTGATGGGTGTGTCATCCATGCTGTTCTGTTGGAAATTTTCACAGAACAGGGGGTCGGCACCATGATTCATTCTCCTTCAGCACAAAAACAGTAGCATAGATATCGAATGGAAAAGGTAGAGCACAGATACCCGCAGGCCACTTTGGGAAACGAGACATCCCGAAAAACGCCTGCAGCACGGGACAAGGGCTCCCGTAAGGATCAGATTCTACAGGCTTTGGCCCACATGCTGGAAATCAGCCCCGGCGAAAGAATTACCACAGCCCGGCTGGCCCGGGAGGTTGGGGTTTCAGAGGCGGCGCTGTATCGCCACTTCCCCAGCAAGGCCAAAATGTTTGAAGGGTTGATCCAGTTTATCGAGGAGACCTTATTCTCTCGAGTGACCCGCATTGTGAATGAGGAGCCGGATGCACTGATGGCCTGTCAGCAAATTCTGACACTGGTGATCCTGTTTTGTGAGAAAAACCCCGGACTCACCCGTATTCTCACCGGTGATGCTCTTAACGGGGAGACAGAACGTTTGCGTACCAGGGTTCTTCAGCTGTTTGATCGTCTGGAGACGCAGATTCGTCAGGTTCTCCGGGATGCCGAGATCAAGGACGGGCTCCGTACCAGCATGACCCAGACTGCCACAGCCAATATGCTGATGGCCATTGTTGATGGGCGTATTAGCCAGTTTGTGCGTAGCCAGTTCCAGCGCAAGCCATCGGAACACTGGGAGGATCAGTGGATTGTTATCAGTCAGGTTGTGTTTCGCTGATTGGCCAGTTGTCCGCTGAAAACAGGATTTTGGGCGTGCAGTTTAAGGTGTAAGTGAAGGCTGCTATTGCGAACAGCCTTCTTTGGCAGCAGGCCGGCATCAGCTGGCCTTCTGAAAACGGATAATGGTTTTATCCCCTCGTAAATATAACCCGCTTTCACGGTTATCCAGTATCTGGTAACGCTTTTCTTTGGCAAAGGATTCCTTCACTGTCCTCCCTGCACGGGTAAACTCCCTCTGGAAGTACAGAACAACAAGTTCCAGTCTGTGATTCAGCGACCACCTCCCCAGCCATGTTTCAGAGCCGTAATCACCTTTGCGTACCATCAGAAAGAGTCCTTCTTCTGTGGCTTCCCATGAGGTGATTTCAGAACCGGATTGCGTCGATAACCACTTACCGGAGAGATCGCTCCTGGTCAGCTTCAGGTTTTCGTTTTTTTCGACATGGCGAGACTGAGTTTCCAAAAGAAAACGGAGTCGCTCTTTACGCTTGGTGTAATCCACGCGTAGCTGTTCCTTTTCTTTCTGGTAATCAGCAATCGTTTGCTCGGAACGTTGTCTGCTCGCCTGCAGGATTTTGATATTCTGAATCAGGCCATCCGAAACCTGCCGCCCTTCCCGTTTCCTTGCCGCTATTCGAGCCTGCTGCTGCTGGTAAATGGGTTGTTCCTGTTCAATATTCTGCTCAATAGCCCTGATGCGATTATCAATCTCCTTTAACTGTCGCTTCAGAGTCTGGTCGACCTCTCTGGTACTGCTGAACAGCCGCAAAAGATCCGCATCCTCTTTTGCCTGCGCTTTTTTCTTGCGGTGATCTTCCCATCGCTGCCGGGCAGTCGCTTTCTCTTTATCGCTTGGCTCGTGCTTGATGATTTCCAGCACTCTACCCGTCGTCGATAGCACCTCGTATCCGCGATGGGTTACTTCGCCAGGGACATGCGAAGATATCACGACCTCGCCTGCCTGGTTGGTATAACGATAAAGGAGGGGGCCGCTGTAATCGGCGGCAAAGCCTTTGGCAGCTGAACACCCAGTCAAAGCCAGAAAGAAAAACAGAGGCTTGAGTTGGCTCCAGTGTTTACGCCGTGAAGCCAGACTGGCCTTGTAATTGGCTTTAAATACCATATTGATTGCGGTAGTCATCTACTGGTCGTGCATATACTTTGAGCCTACTATCTTCCTGTATAAATGCCATTATCTGCGCCAGATTGACAATGCTTATAACAGGAATGTTGTGATCCCGTTCAATTTCCTGAATAGCCGAGAGTTCCCCTTTTCCTTTTTCCTGACGGTCAAGGCAGACGACAACACAGGCAGGTTTTGCTCCGCAATCGGTAATTAATGCCATGGATTCCCGAATGGCTGTACCGGCTGTCATTACATCGTCAACGATGGCAATACGTCCTTCCAGAGGGGCTCCGACCAGGGTTCCACCTTCGCCATGATCTTTGGCTTCCTTGCGATTAAAGCACCATGGCACATCCTGATCATGATGATCGGCAAGTGCAATGGCGGTCGCAGAGGCCAGAGGAATGCCTTTATACGCAGGGCCAAAAATCACGTTGTACTCAGCACCAGAGTCAACCAATGCCTGGGCGTAAAAGCGTCCGAGAGCCGCCAGCGCTTTGCCGGTGTTAAACAGACCGGCGTTGAAAAAGTAAGGGGACACGCGACCCGATTTCAGGGTGAACTCGCCAAATTTGAGAACCTGATGCTCAATGGCGAAGCGAATAAAATCATGTTGATAGTCTTTCATCATCGACTCTTTATTTAAAAATCGGCGGCATTCTAACAATTTTTTCGGAAACAGCCATGAGGAGTAAATTTCAGAATCCGCTATTGTCACAGATTATTTTTTCACATGACTCGTGGAAAATGCTGTTTATGCGATATTTATTCCAATTTAAACAAAAAGCCCTGTTAAGGCACCTGTTTCGTCAGCGCTTTTTCCGGTTCTGTCTGGTGGGTGCCAGTGGCTTTCTGGTCGACGGTGCGGTGTTTCTTGTTCTGATTCAGGTGCTGAATTTTGACATGATTGGTGCGCGAATGGTGGCGTTCTGGGTTGCAGCCAGTTGGAACTGGTACTGTAACCGTCGTTTTACTTTTATGAAGACCGGACGAACCCGTCTCCGGAAAAGCATCGAACAGTGGCTGAACTACATGGGGGCATCAGGGGTTGGTTTCATTTTCAATATGGGGTCTTTCCTGTTGTTGAAAAGTTTTACCCCTCTCTACCAGTGGCCACTGTTGATGCTTGCCCTGAGTGTTCTGGTTGGGCTGCTATGCAACTACCTGTTAGCCAGCCGCATCGTATTCAAGAGCTGAATACGACTCTGGCAGTACAACCCTGGCTCGGGCTCATCAAGAATGCGCTGTAACAGTGGCTGCCCAATCACCAAGGCACGACAAATGTCTCTTTCTTCTCTCTGGCAAGATTGAGCAGAGTTTCAATCAGATCATTCATATCCGTTGCCGCTGTCTGCAGGCGGTGTTTGGTGTGGTGGTTGCCGGTTATGGGTCTACTATCGTAGTCATGTTGTTTATGGGAGGTGTTCAACTGATGGCTATTGGTCTGTTGGGTGAATATATAGGTCGTATTTTTATTGAGAGTAAGCAGCGTCCGGTTTATCTGGCTATGAAGAGAACAACTAAGCCTGCCATCAGGCACCTGCATGGGGTTCAGTTGTGATCCGTAACGACTTTAACGCATCCACTATTGCCCGTCTGGCATTCTGGTTGATGCTGGCGATGCTGACCATTCGCCTGATCAGTCTTGGTCTCTATCCATTGATGGATACGACAGAAGCCCGCTATGGTGAGATTGCCCGCATCATGGCGGAGACCGGTAACTGGATCACCCCTCAGATTGATTACGATGTGCCGTTCTGGGGCAAGCCTCCCCTTTACGCCTGGATGACCGCACTGAGTTTTAAAGCCTTTGGCGTTTCTGAATTCACTGCCCGTCTGCCTCACTTTCTTGCCGGTCTTGGCATTTTGGGGCTGGTCTGGCAGTTTGCCCGTCATCAGATGAATCAGACTAAAGCGGCCCTCTCGGCGCTGGTGATGTCTACAACCGCAGTCTTTATCGTCAGTATTGGCGCAGTGATGACGGATACGGTCCTGCTGCTTTCTGTCACTCTGGCGTTGGTCTCTTTCTGGAAGGCGTGGCACCGATCAAACGACGCCAGTCCAATTTGGGGTTATCTGTTTTTTGTCGGGCTGGCGATTGGTCTGTTGGCGAAAGGGCTTACCGCTCTGATTCTGACCGGTATTCCTGTCTTTCTTTGGTGTCTGCCACAACTGCGTATTTTACAGTTGTGGCATCGTCTGCCGTGGATAACCGGTACATTGCTGATGTTGGCAATAGCTTTACCCTGGTATCTGCTGGCTGAGAAGGCGACGCCCGGTTTTCTGGATTACTTTATCGGCGGTGAGCATTTTAAACGCTTTTTGGTCAGTGGTTGGGAAGGCGACCTGTATGGTTCCACTCACCCACAGCCAAAGGGTACGATCTGGCTGCTGTGGCTCTATGGGGCTACTCCATGGAATATTGTGTTGCCCCTGCTCTATTGGAAAAACCGCCAGACTAACCGTGCTGTTGATGCTTCGGAAAAGCGTCATTCAAAAACAGGAAAATCAGGAAAAACAGGAAAAACAGGAAAAACAGGAGAATGGCGTCTGTTTCTGCTGCTCTGGATGCTGACGCCGATGCTGTTCTTCTCTCTGACTGGCAACATCCTGTGGACTTACATTTTACCGGGTATTCCGGCCATGGCACTGTTGACGGGAGACTACCTGGGCGATGCTTTCCAAAAGCGTGAAAACAGCGAGCCAAACCGTCGAGAAATACGACGCTGGATTATTATCCCGTCATCCGTCCTGATGATTGTGTTGCCCCTGATCTGTGTGGGTATGAAGCTGGGGCTGAAAGAGTCCTCGAAAGGGTTGCTGGCTCCCTTTAACCGGGCGAAAGATGTGGACGCAGCGTTGGTATATTGGCCGAAGCGCCCCTTCTCCGGTCAGTTCTACTCGCAAGGGCAGGCCAGAGTGGTAGAGGACAGGGATAAGCTTGTTGAGCTGATTGATGATGATTCCAGAGCCCTGTATCTGGTCATGAAATCCAAACACAAAACCATGTTACCGCAAGGTGTGCAGGACAAATTGCAGCTGATCACCGTAAGCGGTGAGCATCAACTCTGGACCAGTATTCGCAATAAACCGGTCCTGTGATTCCTACGATTTTTGTTAAACGGCGGAGCGGTAGTTATTGCCTGTCGTTTTGTATATTTCATTCCAAATCAATGTATTAGCTGCGTAAAGGTACTTAATGTCCTTGTGTGGTCATACTTGAATACCGTAGGTATCATAAGAGGCAATGACTCAGGTCAGAGCATTCGATATCAGTATGAGTCAAATGCTCCTTACTATTACAAGCGGAGTTAATCCCAGACCGCTTATGAATGGCCATATTCATGAGTTCTCCGTAACTTATGAGCGAACGGCTCATCCCATAGCGATGGATTGTACAGGACCCCTGCATGAGAATTATCAGCTTCAATTGTGAAGGCATAATAAACGCAGCTAATAACGGCTTTTTTGCCTGGGCTCAGGATCAGGATGCTGATGTCATCTGCCTTCAGGATATTCGGGCTCGGGAGTGTGATCTGGTTGATGCGCCTTTTAATCCGGAAGGCTACTTCAGCTATTTTTTTGAAGACTATGCCCGTCACGCAGGACAAGGGGGTGTCGCCCTTTACACCCGTACTCCTCCCAAGGCCATCATTTCCGGCATGGGCATGTATGAGACGGATATTCACGGCCTCTATTTACAGGCCGATTTTGACAAGATCAGTATTGGCACCCTGCTTGTGCCCGAGACGGATCACTCGCTGGCGTCTTTGAACTGGCGTGTTAAGTTCATGGAAGATTATCTGGGCTATCTAAGTAAACAGCGTCGTAAACGCCGTGATTTTGTTACCTGTGGCAGTTGGCAGGTTGCCCACAAAAAGATTGATCTTGCCGACTGGCGGAAGGCGCAGGATCGCCCCGGCTTTCATCCGGCTGAACGGTGCTGGATGGATGAGATTATCGATGGTCTGAAATACGTGGATACCTACCGTGAGGTTGATCGCGAAGGTAAAAAATACTCATTCTGGCCAACGGCTGAGCGACGTGCTGAGGATGATGGCTATCGATTTGACTATCAGATTTCCACACCTGAAATGAGGCATCGAATACTCCATTCCGGCATCTACTCTGGCAGTGAGTTCTCCCGTCACGCCCCGGTTATCGTTGATTACGATTGGGAATTGTCCATTTAGGGGCATTCGCTGGTAAAAGCATACCGTCGTCATCCCCGCAGAGGCGGGAATGACGGTGATATCGGAAGTGTCTCAGATAACAGGGAGACGATCAGGGCTGTTCCAGCGCCTTACGCTGAAGATCCAGCAGGTCGTTCACCCCTTTGCGGGCGAGTTCCAGCATGGCATCCATCTCGTCCTTGTTGAACGGGGCTGCCTCGGCAGTGCCCTGAATCTCAATAAAGCCACCGTTTTCCGTCATTACCACGTTCATATCGGTTTCGGCGTTGGAATCTTCCGGGTAATCCAGATCCAGTACCGGGTTGCCGTTGTACATGCCAACAGAGACGGAAGCGATCAGTTGCTTGAACGGATCGTTACGGATAATTTTGTTGCGCTGCATATAGCGAATACAGTCAACCAGAGCCACAGTGGCACCGGTAATAGATGCTGTACGGGTGCCGCCATCGGCCTGGATCACATCACAGTCGATAGTGATGCTGTTATCACCGAGCTGTTTCAGATTAACGGCTGCGCGCAGGGAGCGGCCGATCAATCGCTGGATCTCCAGAGTACGACCACCTTGTTTGCCACGGGCTGCTTCACGACCGTTGCGTTCGCCGGTTGCACGGGGGAGCATGCCATATTCCGCAGTTACCCAGCCTTGACCAGTACCCTTGATCCACCGAGGCACATTTCGTTCCAGACTGGCGGTACAGATTACTTTGGTATCGCCAAACTCCACCAGAACGGAGCCTTCCGCATGCTTGGTGTAGTGACGGGTAATTTTCACTTCCCGCAGCTCATCTGCCGCACGACCACTTGGACGCATAATTCACCTCGTTATTCAAAATGGCGAAGATTATACGCCAAAAATATTTTAATCATGCATGCTGCGACGAAAACAAACCGCCATAAGCAGGAAATATGACCCATTTTGAACGATGAAAATGGGGGGCTGTATTGCCATGGTAAAAAAGTCACACAGCACCTGAATATTTTTAATCAATTCATTTCGCCATAGTGCGTTACAATAGTTCGGTTTTGAATTTTTCCGGTTGATAGTATTTAACCATGACAGCAAGTATGACCTCTTTTGCCAGAGTCGAGTCCAGCCAGAACTGGGGCACTCTGATCTGGGAAATCCGCACAGTAAATCATCGCTATCTGGAACCTCACTTCCGGCTGCCGGATAGTATGCGAGAGATTGAGCCTCGTCTGCGTGACCTGCTACGTAAAAGCCTCGGCCGAGGGAAAGTAGAGTGTAGCCTGAAGGTTATCCGTGGCGAGGGTGATGAGCCGCTTAATGTAAACCGGCACACGCTTCACCAGCTGAATGGCGCACTGGCAGTGATCTCTGAGATCATCCCCAGAGCCAAAAAAGCGGATGCGCTGGAGATTCTGCGCTGGCCTGGTGTTCTTGAGCAGACCGAGGCTGATATTGGCATTATCCATAACGATGCTGTTGAGGCTTTCGCCAAAGCCCTTGAGCAGGTACAGGAATCCCGTGAACGAGAAGGCGCCGAACTGAAGCAGTATATTCTTCAGCGATTAGCAAACACTGGTCAGGAGATCATTGTTGTGCGTAAGTTTATGCCGGAGCTGTTGCAGGCTCAGCGTGACAAAATCACTCAGCGCCTGAATGATATGAAGGTAGAGTTTGACCATAATCGTCTGGAGCAGGAGCTGGTTTTTCTGGCCCAGAAAGCAGATGTCGAAGAAGAGCTGGATCGTCTGGAGACACACATAAAAGAGGTGACCAGAATCCTGAACAGCGCCGGAGCTGTGGGCCGGCGGCTTGATTTTCTGATGCAGGAGCTGAACCGTGAGGCCAACACGCTTGGCTCAAAAGCGGTCGGCGTGGAGGTGACCCAGAGTGCGGTCAACCTGAAAGTGCTGATTGAGCAGATGCGGGAACAGATTTGTAATATCGAATAAGCTTCCGGCTATTTCGTTTTGGCTCTTTATGGATTCCGGGGAGCTAGCCTAAAATCAGACTAAGCAGCCCTGAAATTGCGGCTTTTCCCCGGCGCTTGATATTGTGCAAACACTCAAAAAACCTAAATACAAGGGCAGCTTCTCTTGGGAAATTCCTCTATGAGGTCTTAGCCATGAGCGCAACAGCGACCAAAAGCCTTCCATCGTATTTACATGCACCTCATGGAAACCATCCCCCTCTTCGTCTCGTGCGTATTCACCCGCGCCATGACAAACGGATTTATGCCCATAGCCCCAATCCTTT
>SAMEA5043665__coassemble_226_pt1 | contig 14155 bp, 9 predicted proteins | sample SAMEA5043665__metabat2_low_PE_004 | metagenome-assembled genome bin SAMEA5043665 (sample SAMEA5043665) | Gadus morhua | reverse complement strand
GCGGAAATGACTGTTTACTGTGCCTGGCCGTTCGAGGATTCAATACCATCTCCTCACTAGAAACACCCCCCGCGAGTGTGGGGAAGGCGCACCGGCTACTCAGGGCGAGACCAAAGAGCAGGACACCAGCCCTTTGTTCCCTGAACACTGGGGGATTTTACTCATCTTCCTGACCGGCCCATGAGCTGCCGTAGTCAAAGTGGTTAATGGCCAGACTCTAAAAAAACGACATCCGCAAGTTATTCCTGTTTTTGTCACTGTCTTCTTGTCACTGTCTTCTTGTCACTGTGTATGGTAGTAATGGTCTTCATGCCGTCGCATTCTAGGGTTTTCAAGCGTCTTGTGACTTGTGACTTGTGACTTGTGAATAGCTAACATCACATAGATATAATGATCCATAAAATTAAAATTTGGCTCAATATTAATTTTTGATATTTTTTCTAAAAGCTGAAATGCCGTTCTTTTATCCAGTTTTTTTATAAGTATTAAGACCGATTCTTTTTTGTCACGAAGAAATGGAAACATAACCTTTGTCAAATCAACTTTTGAACTATAAATATCTTCAAACCGAATATCTGAACAATTATTTATCAAACGCCAATCATTTATTAAAAGCAATAAAAAAGTGTAACTCATTAGTATCTCTTCACTGACTCTGTCATCATTATCTGCATAAATAAATTTTTTTAAATCATACATTTTTTGTATCAGATGATTTTTAAGCTCACTAGCAACAGGATAATCAGAACCAACAAGATGTAACGTTTTTCTTATCTCCGTATCTTTGTTTTTAATAAAACCAGGATGATGAATAAAAGGATCATTTTTCCTATCCGCCATAATACCTTTGAAAACGCGATGACACGGCGCTTCAGGACCATTACAGGCCCAGGTATTCATTCGAGGCGTTGCTTCCTTATCTTCTCCGCCCTCAATGGCAATAAATGGACTTAGGTCCATATCTTTATCAGATACGGCACAAACCTCCCCTTCATGACATCCCCTTATTAGTAGATCCAACGCTTCCTGCTCATGAAATGTTTCTGACTGAGACTCATAACCCATACGTTGATCAAATGATAAGTGCCATAGCTTTTCAATAATTTTTCTTCCATATTTATCGTTACGAACAAGTATCATTCCTGTATTTTGAGAAGTTTTAGAAGGGGCGCCTTCCTTGGCAACAATAAGAGATACTTTCTGATCGTGGGAATTGATAATCTGATCAAGCACAGGCTCACTATTATCAAAATCATTGGCAACAACATCATCATCAAGCCAGACAATCCACTCCCCCTCGCCAACCCGCTTTTGTTTAAAGGCTCTTTTAATAAGAAGAATCTTCAGCCAATAGGGCTGTTTTTTGCGTAACTGCTCCTTTTCTGCTGGCAAATGTGCGGTTACCGAATTTTGTCCCTCGGAAATACTGGGCTGCAGCGAGGGTGGTTCTGTCTCTGTCAGCGGTTTTTGAGCATTTATTGCTTGAATCCAGCCTTTTTTGTCCATTTCATGGCGAATATCAAGCATTTCCTCTCTCATGATTTTTTGTCTTTCTTCATGAGCAGATGCCATACCTGCGAGCAAATCATCGCCATGCAGACATGGCGTTTGCTCATCCCGAAGATCAGAATCATCAACAAAATCAAAAAAATCATACTTAATCTGACGACTATATGCCCAAATCATATGGTTATACCTGGTTAAACGATTAAAAGGCCGACGAGTACCACCCGATATGGCATAAACAACCTTCTGGGATGAAGGAAGTTTTAAAGGGTCTATCAGCGCAAGACTGGGCATGAAATTGTAGTTATCTTTAAAAATTAATGACTTAAAAAATGCGATATCTTGATAAGGATCTTCACGAACTTTAAGAATTCTACTGGCAATGCCTGAATAATCCGTATCAAATTCAACGTCAGCCACCATCCTGCTCAGGATAAGCTGCCAGCCGGCTAAAGAATTTGTGTAGTCAGAGCTATCATGACCAGAAATAAAACGGCTAAATATATGAGGTTCAACCACCTCATCACCAGAAAAATCACACTGTGTACTGTAACAACCCAGCGCCAAAGAGAAATTTAAAATAAGAGGAATAATCAAAATCAACTGCAAGATTTTGAAAAAAAACGGTGCATATATAAAGCCAGATAAGTGTTTGTAAATGCTAAATTTCATGGGTAAAGACTCGTAATAGTTAGAACATCAGAAAAACTCCTTTCAAAAAATAAGACCACTAATTTCTGTTGAAATTCCCTATTGGCAATAGGGATTTACTAACAGGATGATTAGTTACAGTAACCATCCTTTTTTATTATTCCCATTTTTTTTATTAAAGGGTGGTTAACAATACCAGCAGCTGAAGTAAGACAATATCGATGCCGAGTACTGAAATATTCATGGATGGTTTGCCCCATTCGATTCGCTGTGAATACCCGCTTGGCTCATTGAAGCCGATAGAAGCCGATAAGAGGGGCGAACCATCCCATTACTGCAGTAAAGGATCGAGCTTAAGGGTGTTGTTATCCGCAGCACTTCTTGTATTTTTTGCCACTCCCGCAAGGGCAGGGATCGTTACGTCCGACAGTTGTCGTGGAATGCACAGGCAGGTTTGGATCAACAAAAAACCACCTGTCGTTCTCTTTTACGAAGCGAGAACGCTCGTGGTGTTCGTGAACCTGTTGCTCCGGAGGCAGGCAAAAGCGGGCCCTGAACTCCACCTCTCCCTGATCGTCGCCTGATTGACCCGCCGCCGTGTCGACAATGGTCAGCGCCAGCCATCGGGTGCGTTCTGCCCATTCTTCCAGATCCTTACGGACTAAACTGGCCTGCTGTTTGGACCAGGTGGTCTGGAACAAGTAGTCGATCAAGCCCAGTGTCCAGGCGCAATAACGGGAGCGCATCAGCTGTTCGGCGGTTTTGGCAAAATCATGGTCATTATGCAGGGGGTAGCAGCACTCACTGTAAGTCTGGCCGTGACCACAGGGGCAGAGTGCATCAGCAGCAATAGAAGTTGTCATATAAAGAGGCTATACAGGATCAGGAATGGGGGGTGCCATTGTGAAGAGGAACCCTCTGCCTGTAAACTCACTATCGATCTATCATTTGCGGTTTGAACCATGTCCCAGATTTCCCCGGAACTGCGCCAGACAATCCAGAAAGCCTACAGTCAGTTCCTTGAAAAAAAGGCGCTGAAACCGCGTCTGGGGCAGAAAATCATGATTGCCGAGATCGCCAAAACCATGGGTGTGATCGAGGAGGATGATGATGGCAAGCGTACCTCGGATCCCGCCGTCTGCGTGATTGAGGCCGGCACCGGAACCGGTAAAACAGTCGGTTACACACTGGCCGGTATTCCTCTGGCTCAGGCGGCAGGCAAGACGCTGGTCGTCGCCACAGCCACGGTAGCGTTGCAGGAGCAGATTCTCGGTAAGGATCTGCCGGATATTCAGCAGCATAGCGGTTTGAAATTCAGCGTGGCACTGGCCAAGGGGCGGCGTCGCTACCTCTGTGTTCAGAAGCTCGATACTCTCACTCAAAGCTCCCAAAGCAATAAGGACGCTATGGGGTTGTTTGCGGAAGAGGGCTTCAAAATTGATCTGGATGAGAAGGCCACCGGCTTTTATGAGGACATGCTGACCCGCCTGGCCTCAGGAAAGTGGGACGGTGATCGGGATAGCTGGCCGGATGCCATTGAGGAGCAGGAGTGGAGCACACTCACCGCGACCCACGCCCAATGCAGCGGATCCAAGTGTGCCCATTATCGGGGTTGTCCGTTCTACCGGGCCAGGGCGGCGCTGGACAAGGTCGATGTTATTGTGACCAACCATGATCTCGTACTCTCCGACCTGATGCTCGGCGGCGGTGCTATTTTGCCGTCGCCAAAAGATTGCCTCTATATCTTTGACGAAGGCCACCATCTGCCCGACAAAGCGATTAACCACTTTGCCCACGACACCCGCCTGAACGATACGGCCCGCTGGTTGGATCTGTCTGCCAAATCACTGGGTAAAACTGTCGGCACATACTCGTTGTCCGGCAAGATTGGCGAGTGGTTTGAAAAGCTGGAAGCCGGATTCCGGGAGTTGAAAGAGGAGCAGGCGGTTATGCGCGAGGCGCTGCTCTCCATTGCCGACTTTAAAAGAAAGGCGGAGAGTGAAACCGGACGAACCCTTGTCTACCGATTGCCCAATGGCCTGGTGCCAGGGCAGATTCGGGAGCTGGCCGGGCGCATGAAGATTGGTTTCAGTAAGAGCTGTGACCTGACCGGCAAAATCATCAGCGAACTAAAAACCGCGCTCAACGGTGATATTCCCGGTATTGAGGCCCCGCAGGCTGAAAGGATTCTGCCGTCTATTGGTACGTTGGGTATGCGGCTGCAGAGCAACCATGATTTGTGGGAATCCTGGAGTCGGCCCGATGCGGAGGGTGAACCTCCCTCGGCGCGCTGGATTGAGCTGGTTGAGCATAACGGCTCACAGGATCTGACCGTGGCCTGCAGTCTGATTCTGGCCGGTAGTATTTTGCGCCACCATTTGTGGAGCAATGCCTGGGGGGTGGTGGTCACTTCCGCCACCTTAACGGCACTTGGCTCCTTTGAACGCTTTATGATCCGTTCCGGTGTCTCCTCAGAGAGCCGCTGTGCCAGTGTGCCCAGTCCGTTTCAATACGGTGATGCCGGCAAAGTGGTGATTCCCATGATGTCATCAGATCCGGGCCGGGCTGATGATCATACCGAGGAGCTGATCGAAAAATTGCCGGAGCTGGTGGCGATTGCCAAGGGTACGCTGGTGTTGTTCTCTTCCCGTCGGCAGATGCGAGATGTCTACTTCGGTCTCGATCGGACACAGCGTGAACAGGTGATGTTGCAGGACGACTATCCCAAGCAGGAGCTGCTGCGTCTGCACCGGGAGAAGATCGATGACGGACAATCCAGCACCATCTTCGGCCTCGCCAGCCTTGCCGAAGGGATCGACCTGCCAGGAGCGTACTGCGAGCACGTCATCATCGCCAAGATTCCCTTTGCCGTTCCGGATGATCCCGTTGAAGCGTCTCTGGCGGAGTGGGTAGAGGCCAGAGGCGGGAATCCGTTTATGGATATCTCCGTGCCTGATGCGGCGATACGACTGGTGCAGGCCAGTGGTCGCCTGTTACGCACGGAGCAGGATCGGGGAATAATCACTATTCTCGATCGTCGTCTGGTCACCCGTCGTTATGGCCAGGCTTTGCTGGACTCTTTGCCTCCTTACCAAAGGGAGATTGCCTGAGCGGCGATCTCCCTATTCGTCTTCGTCTTTATACGGGTTACGTTCGTCCGGAAGATCGCTGAGGTATTCGACAAATTCCACTTCAAAACCGTCCGGATCCAGATAGTAGGCGTTTTTCCTGTGAGGATCCTCGGCGACAATTTCACGGGGTTTGAAGCCGGCCTGCTCCATTCTTGTTATAAGGCCATCAAGATCGCTGGTGATGAAGGCGATATGAGCCAGACCAACGGAATTGCCCTTTAGATCACGGTTCTCCCCGCCACCGTGATCACTGAACGCCAGATAGTGATAATCATCACCAAAATGGAGCCATTGGCGGGGGTGGCCGTACCAGTCATTCCTGCCGCCACCCCGGATACGCCAGTGCGGGAAAGCGGCTTGATAGAAGCGAAGTGTGGCAGGGAGATCACTCACGACCAGATTGACATGCTCAAGATGCACTATGGTTCCTCCTCTTTGTCTACGGGATAGGCTTTCAGCCAGGCATCGATCAGCTCTTTCGCCCGATCAGCATCGGCGACATCGGTGTAAAGTCCGATCAGGTCATGGGCGGGCAGCTCCCCGACGGCACCTTGCAAAAAGGTGCCACCGATATGGCTGTGGATATGGTGACTGGTCAGCATGTCCCGTAGGCACTCGGCTTCCAGCGGATTCAGCGGGTTATAGATTTTAATCATGGTAAATGCCCCGATTTTTCTCTGCTCAAGTTTTGTCGTTGCGGGAAGGATTATAACGCCAATAGGACTACTCTTGTGAAGCAGGTCTTGTGAAGCAGATCTTGTGAAGCAGATCTTGTGAAGCAGGTCTTGTGAAGCAGAGTAGGAAGAGACAAATTGGGTTGGTCAACAGAATGCATTTGTAGCCGGTACTGGTTCAGGATAAGGTTCTTTCATTGGGACAGATTACAATCCAGATATGAAAGACTACGGGTTGAAACAGTACTGGTCAGAATGCAGCCATATAATGCACATTGGTTATAAACAGCGAAATATCATCTCGACCTATGGAATCATTTGACGATATCCGCCCCTATTGCGATGCAGAGGTGGCACCAGTACTCCATCAGCTGGTCAGAAATGAAGATCTGTTGAAAGCTGTGGGGCATTTTCATTTTTCTGGGCTGCCCTGTTGCGTTCGTACCCTGCTGCGTCCTCTCATAAGCTGGCGACTGCGGTGGATGGTTTCCCGCGTGCACGATGTGCAGGGGCTGCAGAAAACGATCAAGTCCATGCTGAATACCGTCATCTCACGCACCACCGATGAGCTGACCTGGTCGGGTGCCGAGCATTTACCAAAAAACAGACCCTGTCTGTTATTGAGCAATCACCGTGACATCGTCATGGACCCTGCGCTGGCTAACTACGTTCTTTATGAGTACGGCTACAGTACGGCCCGGATTGCCATCGGCGACAATCTTCTGGGACGCCCCTACATCAGTGATCTGATGCGACTCAACAAGAGCTTTATTGTTCGACGCTCGGTGACGGGGCGCAGAAATAAGTTTCGGGCGCTGCAGCAGCTTTCTGCCTATATTCAGCACTCTTTAAAGGAAGGTGAAAATGTCTGGCTCGCCCACCGGGAAGGCCGTGCCAAAGATGGCAATGACCAAACGGATACCGCTATTTTGAAAATGCTGCGTATCAGTTACCGGCATAGTCAGCGCACCTTTGCAGATATGCTGGAAGAGCTTTGTATTGTGCCGGTCTCGGTTTCTTACGAGTACGATCCCTGTGATATTGCCAAGGCGCGTGAGCTGATGGTGCGTGAGACCTCGGGCGGCTACTGCAAGGAGGAGGATGAAGATCTGAGCAGTATTATCACCGGGATCGAGGGTTATAAAGGGCGTGTGCATGTCGCTTTTGGTGCTCCGCTCAGTCCGGAGCTAGGTACACCCCAGGAGGCGGCCAGAGAGGTCGACCGACAGATGCACAGCTGCTACCGGCTCTGGCCTTCCAACTGGCTGGCATGGGATCTTCTTGAAGGGCGAGAGCATCATGATGATGGGCACGATGATTGGCGCGAACAGTTTGATGACGCCGATATTGCCAAACAGGAAGTATTGTTCCAGGAGCGTTTGGCTCAGTGCCCGCAGGAAGCACGACAGTGGTTCCTGAAAATTTACGCTAATCCTGTTTTTAATAAGTTAGCGGTTAATCAGTAAATGTTTTTGTGAGGCATCAATAAAAACCCCGGCAAAAAATGCCGGGGTTTTTTCTATCCATCTCTGATCAGAGAGCTGACCAGAGAGCTGACCAGAGAGCTGACCAGAGAGCTGACCAGAGAGCGGATCAGGTGGTAAAGATCAATCGAATCGCATCAAGGCGCAGCTGCGCCTTCTGCAGCTGTTTATAGCCCATTGCTGCCTGCTGTTTCAGGAACTCGATCTCTTCATCACGGATATTCGGATTGACCGCCTTAAGAGCAGCCAGACGACGAATCTCCTGGGTGATGTTGTTCATCAGGTTCTGACAGGCAGAGTTAACAATATCGGCGACCTGTCCACGGGCGTGGTTCTCGGCCGCTTTGGCCATCTTGAGTACCGCTTCCCGCTGGGACTTTACCACCTTGCGGGCGGTGCTGGTTTTTAGCTTCTGCAGCTGTGCATCCAGAGTGTTGAACGGCACTTTGGGGTCCAGATTGTTCATGGCGGGGTCGATCAGCGTACGCAGAACCGTTGGTGGCAGGAAGCGCTGCAACTGCAGGCTCTTATCACCGTTAGCCTCGATGACAAAGATCGCTTCCATCAACATCAAACCTGGCTTCAGGCCCTTACTCTTGAGGATGGAGCAGGCGGTGTTGCCGGTTTCACTGGTGAGCAGCATGTCCATCGCTTCGCGAATCAGGGGGTGTTCCCAGGTCACGAACTGCATATCCTCACGGGAGAGGGCGATGTCACGGTCAAAGGTGATCGTGATGCCGTCCTCGGGCAGGGATGGATAGCTGGTGACGCTCATGTGGCTGCCGGGGCGCACCACCAGTGCCTGTTTGGAGTGCTCCTCCGTCTCCAGACCAAAGCTATCAAACAGCTTTTCGGCATATTTGAACAGGGTTTTCGGGGTATCTTCGCTACTGATTTCATCGACCAGATCACGTTTGCTACCGGCACCCCGGGAGTTGAGTTCCAGCAGTCGGTCACGCCCCAGACGCAGATGGCGAGCCACCTCTTCATTCATGGCGTGGGAACGTTCGATGATGGTATCGAAGTTCCACTCAGGAGAGGCGTCAACGTCGCCCTCGTGTTCAACACTTTCGCTCTCCTCTTTGCTCTCCTCTTTGCTCTCCTCTGCGCTCTCCTCTGTGCTCTCCTCTGTGCTCTCCTCTGTTCTGGCAGAAGTCGCATCCAACAGCCAGCTCTGAAGCTCATCACCCAGTTTGCTGTAAACAAAGCTACCCGCCGGACAGGTATCAGCGAAAGCGTTCAAGCCTTCGTTATACCACTGGAACAGGCGCTCCTGCCCCGTGTCTTTGAGGTAAGGCACATGAATACGAATGGTCTGCTGCTGACCGATACGATCCAGACGACCAATACGCTGTTCGAGCAGATCCGGGTTCACCGGCATATCGAACAGTACCAGATGGTGGGCGAACTGAAAGTTACGGCCTTCACTGCCAATTTCGGAACAGATCAGCACCTGGGCGCCGTGATCTTTTTCGGCAAAGAAGGCGGCCGCGCGGTCACGTTCAACGATGCTCATATCTTCGTGGAATACCGACGCCAGCGTGCCGGAAGAGATACGCAGGGCGCTCTCCAGATCCATGGCGGTGCTGCTGTTGGCGCAGATGACCAGGATTTTTTCCTTGCGCAGCAGTTTCAGCAGGTTGATCAGCCAGTCAACCCGTGGATCCATTTTCCACCATGGGTCCATATCGTCCACGGTAATATGGGCGGCGTAGGCCAGCTCCGGGAACACCTGTTGATTCAGAGCCGGTTTTTCCTGCGCGGCATTCTCTTCCAGAGCGATGCGGTATAGCTCTGGCAGCGGCTGCGGATAGCCTTGCACGGCGCGTCCGGGAAAGCCGGGAACCGCCGTACGGGTGTTACGGAACAGGATACGACCGGTGCCATGGCGATCCAGCAAGGCGCGAATCAGCTGTTCACGTGCCTTGCTATGGGCCTCTTCGGCCTGATCCTGATCGTTGATAATGGCGATCAGGCCATCAGCCTCCGTACCCAACAAATCACGAAGATTCCCTGCCGCTCCCTCTGAAATTCGACCGGTATCCAGCAGCTCACGGGCCGCCTCAGCCACCGGCTCGTAACGGGCCTCCTCTTCCATGAATGCGTCCAGATTATGGAAGCGATCCGGATCGAGAAGGCGCAAACGGGCAAAGTGACCGGCATGACCCAGCTGTTCCGGGGTTGCGGTCAATAGCAAAATGCCAGGTGTATCTTCGGCCAGCTTCTCAACCAGTGCGTAATCGGGCCCTGCGCCGTCCTCGACCGTCCACTCAAGGTGATGTGCTTCGTCGACAATCAGCAGATCCCAGCCGGCATCCAGCAGTTGTTGCTGGTATTTCGGGCAGTCACGCAGGAAGCTGATGCTGGCCAGAACCAGCTGCTCGCTGGCAAAGGGGTTGTCGCCATCGGCGTTGAGACAGCGCTCCTCATCAAACACGCTGAAACGCAGATTAAAGCGGCGCAGCATCTCGACCAGCCATTGGTGTACCAGAGGTTCTGGCACCAGAATCAATACGCGGGCGGCGCGCCCGGTCAGCAACTGACGATTGATGATCAGACCTGCTTCAATGGTTTTACCCAGACCCACTTCATCCGCCAGCAAAACCCTGGGCGCGTAACGATCGGCAACCTCATGGGCGATATGCAGCTGGTGGGGAATCAGACTGGCACGGGCGCCGGAAAGACCTAGCCAGGGGGACTGGCACAGGCGGTTGTAATGATCCAGTGATTGGTAACGCAGGGAAAAATTGCTGTTCAGGTCGATCTGACCCGCCAGCAGTCGGTCCTGCGGTTTGTTAAATTCAATGAAATTATCGAGACCTGCCTCTGTCAGCTCACGGGGCTCGTCGTTCTCATCGGTGCCGGTATAGACCATCAGGCCATTGCGTTCTTCAACGGAGGTCACGGTGAGAATCCAGCCTTCGTGGCTGGCAACGGAGTCGCCCGGTTCAAATTGCACTCGGGTCAGAGGACTGTTTTCTAATCGATAAACCCGTGTCTCACCTGTTGCCGGAAAGAGTAAGGTGATCGTACGGGCATCAAATGTAAGAACAGTGCCCAGTCCCTGTTCGATCTCGGTGTCACTGATCCAGCGTTGTCCCGGGACGAAAGATGCCATCTATTCTGCCTGCTCTATCAACCAAAAGGCCGGTATGTTAGCGAAAAATACCGAAAGGACAACATTAGGTGTGACCACATTGAGAAGGCAGACCAGGGACAATCACCCGTTATACCGTCCGGACTGAGGCAAGCATAGCTCAAAACCCTTGTAAGGACAGGATAAAAAGGGTGGATAAAAAAGGGTGGATAAAAATACGCTGTCGTGTGGAATTATTCCGGATCAGTATCTTCCTTGTCGCTTTCGTCCAGCAACAGGGCTGGTTTGCCTTTAAAGGCTTGCCCGAGCAAATCTTTATTGCGAGCCAGCACCAGGCCGATCTCCTCGGCGAGCGTATCATCAAGGGTTATCTTGTTCTGGAGAAAGCCGGTCAGGCACTCGGCCAGCTCCAGCATACGATCATGTTCTTCAGCGGCTTTTTTGTCTGCAAACATGCTTCCGTCCCGGTCGCATTGCCACATAGGAATTACGGCCATCAGCGATCCTCAGCTTTTTAACTATTTATTGGCTATTGACTATCGGTATTGTGGTTTGTCAGCCGCACTATGGGGCGGCTGATAAAGCGCGGGTATTATTCCAAAGTGCTGTACAAAGATACAGTTAAAATATTCCGGAATACGTCTGTGCACAATGCTCTTCAGACCCTTTACCAAGCGACATCAACAGTTCTGAAGCATGACCTCACCGCCGGAGCTCATTTGCCCCGGCGGATAGAACAATAAAACAGTCCGGTGTATTGGCTGGCTGATTAAATCGGCTTAAGGGGGTCATCGCCATAGTAGGCCCGACGCAGAATCTCCTTGATTTCGCTGATCAAGGGATAGCGTGGATTGGCACCGGTGCATTGGTCATCAAAGGCATCTTCTGCCAGTTCATCGAGTTTGGCGAGAAATTGCTCTTCAGGCACGCCTGCTTCCTTGATCGATGCCGGTATGCCGACATCGCTTTTGAGCGTCTCTATGGCGTTGATCAGATTGATGACTTTAGCTTCGCTGTCTTTACCGCCAAGCCCAAGGTGGTCGGCAATGGCCGCATAGCGGCACTTGGCAACCGGACGCTCATATTGTGGAAATGCCGCCTGTTTGGTGGGGTTGTCGGTTGCGTTGTAGCGGATCACGTAGCTGAGCAGCAGGCCGTTGGCCATACCATGGGGCAGATGGAACTCGCTGCCGATTTTGTGGGCCATGGAGTGACAAACGCCCAGGAAAGCATTGGCAAAAGCCATCCCGGCAATGGTGGCGGCGTTGTGCATGTGTTCTCTGGCCTTTGGATTTTCTGCGCCTTCGAGATATGAGGGACGCAGCCATTCAAAGATCATGGTGATCGCCTGCAGACAGTGGCCATCGCTGTAGGCTGTGGCCAGCACGGAAGCGTAGGCTTCCATGGCGTGGGAGAGGGCATCAATGCCGCCCCAGGCGGTCAGGGTCTGGGGCATGTTCATCACCAGATCGGCATCGATAATGGCAATATTTGGCGTCAGTTCATAATCGGCCAGCGGATATTTCATGCCGGTCTTTTCATCGGTGACGACGGCGAAAGGTGTGACCTCAGAACCGGTTCCGGAAGAGGTGGTGATCGCGACAAATTTTGCTTTTACGCCCAGTTTCGGAAAGGGGTAGATGCGCTTGCGAATATCCATAAAGCGCAGAGCCAGCTCCTCGAATTTCACCTCGGGATGTTCGTACATCACCCACATAATCTTGGCGGCATCCATGGGAGAGCCCCCCCCGAAGGCGATAATCACATCGGGTTGAAACTCCTGTAGCATGGCCGCACCTTCCCTGACGATGGCCAGCGTTGGGTCCGCTTCAACGCCCGAAAATACCCGCACGGTAATGTGATACTCCCGCAGAATATTGGTCACCTGACTGGCCATACCACAGCTGGCGAGATAAGAGTCGGTAATCACGGCGGCGCGTTTGCAGTCGGCCAGATCAGTCAGGGCGATAGGCAGACAGCCCCGGTTGAAGTAGATGGACTCAGGCAGTTTATGCCACAACATGTTTTCACGCTTCATGGCCACAGTCTTCACATTGATTAAGTGTTTGACCCCGACATTTTCACTGATGGAGTTACCACCCCAGGAACCGCAGCCCAGCGTCAGCGATGGTGCAAGTTTAAAGTTGTAAAGGTCACCGATCGCCCCCTGAGATGCCGGCATGTTGACCAAAATACGGGCCGTTTTCATCATCTGACCGTAAACTTCTATTCGATCCTGGTGATGATCCTGATCGGTGTACAGTACGGAGGTGTGCCCGATGCCGCCAAGGGCGACCAGCTCGGCTGCTTTTTGGGTGGCATCTTCAAAATCTTTGGCTCGGTACATGGCCAGGGTTGGGGAGAGTTTTTCGTGGGCGAAGGGCTCTTTCTCGGAGGTGTCTGACACTTCAGCGATCAGAATTTTGGTTTCAGCGGGCACGGTCAGTCCGGCCAGTTCAGCAATTTTCACCGCCGGTTGACCGACAATCGCAGAATTGAGCTGACCCTCTTTCAGCAGGATACTGCCCACCTTTGCGGCATCGGCTTTTTTCAGTACTACAGCGCCCTGACGGCTAAAACGCTCTTTCACCTGTTTGTAGATGCTTTCAACGACAATGACAGACTGTTCTGACGCACAAACGACACCGTTATCAAAAGTTTTACTCATCAGAATGGAGCTGACCGCCTGTTTATAGTCAGCTGTTTCATCGATCACCACCGGCGTGTTGCCGGCCCCGACACCGATGGCCGGTTTACCCGAAGAGTAGGCGGCCCGCACCATCGCAGGGCCACCAGTAGCAAGAATCAGGTTGATGGCCGGATGCTGCATAAGCTGATTGGAGAGAGCGACACTGGGATTCTCAATCCAGCCAATAATGTTGGGTGGCGCACCCGCTTCTATAGCCGCCTCCAGCACGATACGCGCCGCCGTACAGGTACTGTTTTTCGCCCGTGGATGGGGTGAGAAGATAATGGCGTTCCGGGTTTTTAGCGCCAGAAGCGCCTTGAATATCGCCGTGCTGGTGGGATTGGTGGTGGGGACAACACCCGCGATAATACCTATCGGCTCAGCGACTTTGATAATGCCGAAGGTGGGATCTCGCTCCAGAATGCCACAGGTTTTGTCATCCCGGTATTTGTTGAAGATATACTCGGAGGCGAAGTGATTCTTGATGACTTTGTCTTCGAGAACACCCATGCCTGTCTCTTCAACCGCCATTTTTGCCAGACGTATGCGAGCATCGGCCGCCGCAAGCGCTGCATGGTGAAATATCGCATCAACCTGCTCCTGGGTGTAGGTTGCATATTGCCGCTGTGATTTCTGGACATCAGAGATGGTCTGTTCCAGTTGACGACTGTCGTCTGCTTTCATGGTTTGAGCTCCCATGGCTGCCGCGCTTCGTGACGAAGCAGAATTAGACGGAAGGGTAAACAAGCATAGCTGACGACACGGGTTGTATAGGGAGAATCAGTCAAACCATGCTTTTAAGCCGTATTCAGTAAAAATTTCAGGCGGCTGGCGTTCGGGTTGCAGCCGGAGCATCCGATAGGGAAAACGAGTATAATGACCAGCCATCGATCTCAATGCCTGCCCTATCTATAAACCCTATG
>SAMEA5043665__coassemble_222_pt1 | contig 14374 bp, 9 predicted proteins | sample SAMEA5043665__metabat2_low_PE_004 | metagenome-assembled genome bin SAMEA5043665 (sample SAMEA5043665) | Gadus morhua | reverse complement strand
GAACAAGAGAACAAGAGAACAAGAGAACAAGAGAACAAGAGAACAAGAGAACAAGTGCGGTGACGTTTTGGCAGACATAGCAATAGGAATATTGATCATTCCAGCAGAATAGCTGCTATCTGCCTGATGTTTCTGACATCACTTAGAAAGATCGCATCTTTTTAATCTTTATATTTTTAATGAAGGTAACCATCATATTCAAAGCATCTATCGATTTTTGCTTTATATATTCATAATCTGGATCTTCATTATATATTGGATGAGCCAAATCAATCAGCTTCACCACAGTATTTTCCGGATTTTCGGTGTGCCGCGGGTCTCGGAGAAAATCGCCGCACAGCCCTGACAACGAAACACCTGATAACAAAACAACAGACGAGCACCGTTGTGTTTCGTCTCGTAAACCATTTCAACGTCTAATTGTGCACTTCCGCAATGGGGACATGTGGCACTTTGATCCCGTTTCATACGACACGTCCGGATGCTGGCTTTGGCTCTATTTTAGTCGGTTAAATGATAAGGGCCCAGTTCCCAGTTCTGAAACATGACCCATTTTAAAGCTCCACAGCGATTTAGCATTATTGATGAATTACCAAAGACCGCTACCGGTAAAGTCCAGAAATACCGACTGAGGAAACAAATCAGTGCTATTTATAGACAGTGATTCCCCACAAATATTGATGAGCCCCACGCTACAGCAAAAGTTGATCGGCGTTGGGTTATCACCGACTCGAACAGTTGAGCACTTCCGCAATGGGGATCGGTAGTGCTTTGATCCAGCTTTGATCCAGCTTCATACGACAGTCTGGATGCTAACTTCAGCTCCATGTTAATCGGTTAAATGATTGGAGCCCAGTGCCTTTAAAATCCGAAAGGAGGCTTATCCAATGGTGACTCTTCGATATCCGTTTTTTTTACTGATTGTTCTTTCGCTGTTGTCGGGCTTTTCCCCGGCTGCCCACGATCATGATGATGTGCCTCCCTTCCCCCCCTGGCATGATGGTCAACATCTGGGACGGATGTCCATGTCCGTTACCACCTCCAGTGAAGCCGCTAACAAACATTTCCAGATGGGCATAAAGTTGCTGCACACCTATGCCTTCCAGGAAGCGCTATGGTCTCTGCGGGAGGCTCAACGACTTGATCCCGGTTTTGCCATGACCTACTGGGGAGAGATTATCGCGGGTAACAAGTTGATCTGGAACTCGGTTGATCCGGAACGGGTTCAGTCTGCCATTCAACGCATGGATCAGAACGTTGATTATAAGAGGCTCACCCCCCTGGAAGCAGGCTACATCAAAGCGGCCCGCCTGTTAGCATCACCCAATCCTAAAAAATTTCAGCCTTGGGAGAGTGGTTCACCGAACGCGCAGTTCCGTCTGGCCATGGCTGATCTGTACCGACAGTTTCCTGATGACCCGGATGTCAAAGTCATCTATGGCTACAGCATTCTGGGGACTCGCCGGGGAGTCAGGGATTTCCCGACCAACCATGAAGCCGTGATGCTGTTCCGTGACGTGTTGGCAAAAAATCCTGAACATCCTGGCGCCCTTCACTATTTGATCCATGGCACGGAGAATCCGGTCCAGTCTTATCTGGCCAAATCCGCAGCAGAGAGTTTTACCGAGATTGCCGCAGACTCCATTCATGCGTGGCATATGCCGACCCATTATTACATTACCCTCGGTGACTGGCCCAAAGTCGTTGATATCAATCAGAAGGCCATGGATGCTTCTATTGAGCGGGCCAAAGATCAGGGGCTCGATGAGACAAGCCTGGAATACCATGGTTATAGCTGGGTCATTTATGGCCTTCTTCAGCAGGGAAAGGAGGACAAAGCGTTTCAGGGAGTCAAACGGATTGAAAACCTCTTTCGTAAAACCAACTCGATCACAGTCCAGAAATACCTGTTATTATCCAGGGCACGATTTCTGGTGGACAGCGATGGTCAGAGTCAGGAAAACCAGGCTGCAAGGACGATGGTGATCAGTCACAAAAATGCACCCAATAGTGCTGTGGTTATGGATATTTTCGCATCTGGTTATAACAACTGGAAGCAACAGGATGCCGAACAAATGGCACAGGATCTGGCCCGCTATCAGACACTTATGAACAGTGACCTCTCAGACCTGTCACCGGCGGAACATGATGCTGTTGCGATTATGGAGCAACAACTGCTGGCTATGGCACAAATGGCAAAAGGTGACTACCGGAAGGCGGAAGACCATTTCAACAGGGCTGTTCGGCTGGAAGCCGCTATGGTTCATGAGCATGGCCCACCCATTAACATAAAGCCTGCCAGTGAGCTGTATGCTGATGTCCTGCTGGCGCAGAAGCGATTTGGTGAAGCCCTGTATTTTTACGACAAGGCCAACACTTACTACCCAGGCCGGCGGCAAATTGTTCTTGGGAGAGCGAAGGCGATGGAGCAGCTGAAAGATCCGAAATCCTGAGTAAACAAAGAGGTCATGAACAGGCTCTAACTCCTGCGCGACTGACCAGACTGTCGGTACAACCAGGATAGGATTATAACCTCTGGAAGAGATAGTCATCTATTTGGGAAACAACTTTATGATCAAGCCCTTCCTAAAGGGCCGCGCTGAACAGCCTGATAATTATCTGCTTTAATGGCACCGGTATGGGAAAAGAGTTTCAACAGAGCTTCAAAAAAGGACAGCAGAACTTACACACCGGTCAGGATGAATGACCAAGGCAGTTTTTTTGATTCAAAGACATAACGCAACAACGCCCGACTAACAGAATTAGCCGGGCGCCATTTACAACAACAGAGGTGATCTCAGATCATTCAGACCGCAAGTGCCTGATGCCAGATCTCCGCCTGACCTTCACCAACCACCAGATGAACAACGTTCTGGCCATCGATGACGCTGACATTGATGCCGGCAGCCGTCAGAGCCGCCTGATCCAGCAGAGCCAGGTCAGTCAGTTCGATACGAACGCGGCTGATAGCGCAGCACTCGGCAGAGCGAATGTTGGCCTTGCCACCCAGAGCAGCGACAACCGTCTCCTGCAGGGCAGCGCCCAGAGCCAGAGTCTCGGCAACTTCAGTAACCGCTTCAGCCTGAGCTGCTGGAGTCACCGCTGCACCAGACTGAGCCGCCTTGGCCGCTTCTTCAGCAGCCACCACGTTGTCTGGGTTCTGCAGGAAGATGTTCATATCAGTCTTCAGATTGTCAGACTTGGGTCCGAAAATTGCCTGAACACCACCCCCCACACGTACGACACCGCTCGCACCCAGCTGCTTCAAACGAACATCGTCAACCAGTTCCGGATTGTGAACAGCCACACGCAGACGGGTAATACAGGCGTCCAGAGACTTGATGTTGGCAGGGCCACCAAAAGCGACAACCAGCGCCTTGGACATCTCATCACCTTCACCGGCAACGGCAACGACTTCATTGCTTTCGTCTTCACGACCAGGGGTCTTCAGATCCATGGCACGGATAACCAGACGGAATACGGTGTAGTAAACAGCCGCAAATACCAGACCCAGTGCAATAATACCCCAGCCATTAGTGGACTGTGGGTAGAGCAGTGTGAAGTCGATAAAGCCGTGGGAGAAGGTCATGCCGTGCTTAACACCCAGAGCGATACAGGTGAAGTAGGCAACACCGGCCAGCAGGGCGTGAACGACGTACAGAATCGGCGCTACGAACATGAACGCGAATTCAATGGGTTCGGTAATACCGGTCAGGAACGAGGTCAGCGCGGCGGAGATCATGATAGAACCAATGCGCTTCTTGTTCTCTGGCTTGGCACTGTGCCAGATAGCAATAGCAGCAGCAGGCAGACCGAACATCTTGAACAGATAACCACCAGCCATGTTACCGGCAGTCGGGTCACCGGCTACGTAACGGGCGATCTCACCCGTCAGCTCTTTACCAGTCTCTGGATCGATATAGCTGCCCACTTCAAAGAAGAATGGCACGTTCCAGATGTGGTGCAAACCGAAAGGCAACAGTGCACGTTCAACAACACCGTACAGGGCGAATGCGCCAGACGGATTACCGTTAGCGGCCCAGTGGGAGAAGCTCTGAATCGCGCTGCCGATTGGCGGCCATACCACAACCAGAATAGCGGCTACGATGATCGCTACGAAGGAGGTGGCGATAGGCACAAAGCGCTTACCGGAGAAGAAGCCCAGATACTCTGGCAGCTGAATCCGGTAGTACTTGTTGAACAGCGCACCCGCAACACCACCAATGATAATACCGCCCATAACGCCGGTATCGATGGAAGGCATACCCATGATCAGTTTGGTTTCGATACCCATGTGTTGAGCGATGACGCCCATCACCGAGATCATGACCGCATAACCCACCAGGGAGGCCAGTGCCGCAACACCATCATTTTCGGTGAAGCCCAGGGCAACACCAATTGCGAAGATCAAAGGCAGGTTACCAAAAATGGCTCCACCCGCCTGCTCCATGATCGACTGGATCAGGATGATGACCTCGGAAGTGGCACCAAAGTTGGCAGCACCAATCCCTAACAAAATACCTGCAGCGGGAAGAACCGCTACCGGCAGCATGAGCGCCTTACCAACCTTCTGCAGGTTGGCAAACGCCGTGTTCAAAAAAGACATCGTTCTTTTACTCCTGACTTTGCCATTTTTTCAAAAGTGCGCGTACCTGCGCACCATCTTCCATTGTCAGCGCTTCCGCCGCCAGCTTACGACACCGGTCCATATTTAACTCACGGACCTTGGCCTTCACCAGCGGCAGCGTTGGTACGCTGACAGAAAGCTCGTTAACACCCAGCCCCACCAGCAGCGGGATCGCTTCAAGATCACTGGCCAGACCACCACAAACGCCCGTCCAGCGGTTCTCTGCGGCGGCACCTTCGCAGGTCATGGCGATCATACGCAGTACCGCGGGATGCAGACCGTCGATACGGCTTGCCATACGCGGATGGCCACGATCCATCGCCATGGTGTACTGGGTCAAATCATTAGTACCGATTGAGAAGAACGCCGCTTCACGGGCCAGCTCCCGAGCCATGATCGCTGCCGAAGGCACTTCAATCATAATGCCCAGCTCAACGGTGACGTCTAGTTTCGCGGACTCTTCGTCCATCAGCTTCTTGACCGCACGGAACTCATCCAAAGCGCCGATCATCGGCAACATCACCCGCAGTTTGCCGGCATTGGCACTGCGCAGTAACGCACGAATCTGAGTACGCAGAATGCTCGGACGGTTGATACCGACCCGAATACCCCGTTCGCCCAGGAACGGATTCTCTTCCGCAGGCAGAGGCAGATAGGGCAGCGGCTTATCACCACCAACGTCCAGAGTACGGATAATCACCGGACGCTCAGGACCCATCGCTTTCAGAATATCGGTGTAGATCTGGGTCTGTTCATCTTCGCTTGGCGCAGTGGTTCGCTCCAGGTAGAGGAACTCGGTACGTAGCAGACCAACGCCTTCTGCACCCAGCTCAACGGCTTTTTTGGCATCCGCCAGACTGCCGATATTAGCGGCAATCTCGATAGCAATACCATCAGTAGTCACTGCATGCCCGGAAGCACAAGCCAGAGCCGCCTGATACTCAGCCTCTGCCTTCTGCTTGAAAGTCTTACAGTATTCAACGTCTTCTGTCGTTGGATTCAGCTGCACAAAGCCTTTATCCGCATCCAGAATAATCTGGGTACCGTTCTCCAGTTCGCGAATCTTGCTATCCACACCGGCTAGATAAGGCAGATCCAGAGAGCGGGAGATAATCGCCGCATGGGAGCTGGCGCCACCTTCCAGGCTGCAGAGTCCGGCAACCCTGTCCAGATCCAGCGTCAGCAGATCGGAGGGGGTCACATCCTTGTACACCGGAATGGCATTTTCCGGCCAGGCATCAGCCATTACGGAGACACCGGTCAGATCCGCAAGAACGCGGTTGCCCACATCCTGAATATCCGCCGCACGCCCAGCCAATATCGGATTATTCAAACCTCGCAGGGCACTCACTTCATCCCCGATCGCTTTGTCCCAGGCAAACGGTGCACTAAAGCCTTCATTGATACGGGCTTTTGCGGCTGCCGTGATCGCCGGATCATCCAGCAGTTCCAGGTGCGCAGCAAAGATATCCGCCTGCTCCTGCTTACCTTCACTTTGCAGTGAAGAGACCAGATGAGTCAGGGTCTTACGCACAACCAGCAGACTGTCGTCCAGTTTTCTTCGTTCAGCGGCACCGTCTTCGGCACGGTCTTCGTAGACAAACTCAAGATCACCGGCATGGACAATGTAACCAACCGTCATACCGGTAGCCGCTTTCACGCCCGCCAGACGGTTAGGATCTTGACTGCCAAAGCTTAACAACGGAGCCTCTTCCGGCAGCTCCTCACCGGCGGCAGCCATCGCAGGATTGAAGCCGGAAACATCTTCACCCAGACCGCCCTGAACGGCAGCAATCAGTGTTTCCACAGCGACAGCGGCATCAGAACCCCAAGCCTTGATCGTCAGCACATCGCCCTGACTGGTGTTGAGCTTCATGATCTCGGTGACGCTGTCGGAACGGCCTTCAACGCCATTGCAACCCAACTTGATCTCTGCCGAGAACGCTTTGCGCTGTTTAACAAAAATTGCCGCAGGACGAGCATGGAGACCGGTCGGGTTAGGAATCAGCACATCAGACTGTGCATCCGGCTTACCAGAGCTATCGATCGCTACGCTTTCAGCGACGGCTTGATCTGTGGCTTGATTTGTGGCTTGAGCGGTGGAGCTCTTGCTGCTGCCACCAAGAACCATCAAACGATCCTGGCCTGCTACCACAGCACCAGAAGCCTGACAGGACAAAGTTTCAGCCTGGGAGGACGTAATAATAATCGGACTGATCAGACTGCGGGCATTACGTGCCAGAAAGTCGAGATCAAACTCCAGCAGTGGCTGACCGGCCTTCACCTTGTCACCTTCCAGAACCAGAGGTTTGAAACCCTCACCGTTCAGGGTGACCGTTTCCAGACCGATATGAATCAGAATTTCTACACCGTCTTCAGTTTGAAGGGTCAGCGCATGACCGGTCTTGAAGAACTGAATAACAGTGCCGTCTACAGGGGAGAGCAGTGTATTTCCGGTTGGGTCAATTGCAATACCATCACCCATCATGCGTTCAGCAAAAACAGGATCAGGCACTTCATGAATGGGAACAACCAGACCAGAAAGCGGGGACAGCAAGAACAGCTCCCGTTCTTTTGCCAAGGTATCGTGACTCAAAGGAGGGGCTCCATCAGAAATAAACAAAACCTCACGATTCAGAAGGACATTTGTCGATCCGGCATGGAGCAGAGTCCAATATGTGAGGTTATTTTCGCAGGGGAGTATAGTTAACGAAACCAAAAAAGATAATTGACAGTAGTCAACTATTGGTAAAATAAAATCACAACATACGTAAAAATATCCAGATTTATGCTCTTTCCACCAGCGCGGTTATCCATTCCAGCACACGCTCCCGACGCTCACTGACAAAAAGTTCATCCCACGACACTGAACACTTAGACCGCATATTTTCTATTCGCGCAGCGCGTTCTTCGCCGTTACCGGGTACCACCATCTGACCACTATCCAGACACGCAAGCAGATGAACAACATCCTGAGGGTTATTGCAGATCAGAGCCAGATCACAACCTGCAGAGAGCGCTTTCTCAGTGCGGGCGACAATATCACCGCCGATAGATGCACCGGCCATACTCAGGCAGTCACTGAACACCACGCCCTGAAAACCTATACGCTGTCGTAAAATATTATTCAGCCACTGTTGTGAGAACCCTGCCGCCTGACTATCAACAGCCGGAAAACGAATATGGGCGGGCATCACCGCATCCAATCCGGCTTTCACAAGGTCTTCGAAAGGCTTTAGATCGTCGTTGATCTCTGCCGCACTACGGTTATCAACCGGTAGCGCCGTATGGGAATCTGCCCCCACACCGCCATGGCCCGGAAAATGTTTACCAACCGCAGACATTCCCCCCTCATGGAGCCCTGCCACATAGGCCACCCCAAGCGCCGAGACCGCTTCGGGACAGGCACCAAAGCTTCGGTCACCCACCACCCGACTGATGCCACGATCCAGATCCAGTACCGGAGCCAGCCCAAGATCGATGCCACAGGCCCCCAGCTCTGAGGCCAGCAACCAGCCAATCTCCCGCGTCAACGCCAGGGCAGCGTCCGGCTCGGTAAGATAGAGCTGTCCCAGAACCCCCATCGGTGGAACCAGGGTAAAGCCATCGCCACGAAAACGCTGAACACGCCCGCCCTCCTGATCCGCCATAATCAACAGCTCAGGATTGACGCTGCGAATATCGTCAATAAGCGCTATCAGCTGGCGACGGGATTCAAAATTGCGGGCAAAGAGAATGATCCCGGCCAAAGCGGTATGGGATAGACGACTGCGCTCTTCATCCGAGAGTATGAGCCCCTGAAGGTCAGCCACCAGAAATTTTTCAGCGGAATGGGTCATGTATATCCGTCTCCCGACAAGAGGTTTTATTATTGACTGGTGCAAAATCTATTCATGAATATTGATGACCATGCCGGGAGCGGTCAACGAAAAAAGCGCCAGCAGATCATCACAGTGCATACGAATACAGCCGTGGGACGCTGCTATGCCCATCGGCTCACTGTCCGGAGTGCCATGGATGTAAATATAGCGGCGCTGGGAGTCGACATCACCAAGGCGGTTAAAGCCTGGCTCTGTACCACAGAGCCAGAGAATCCGCCCCAAAATCCAGTCCCGCCCAGGGAATTGATCGTGCCGCTCTGGCGTCCATATCTCTCCGGTATAACGTCGGGCCCGAAATACGGCACGGGATGGCAGACCATCCCCGATTCTGGCGCGAATAATATGTTTGCCCAAGGGCGTCTGCCAACTACCGGTCTGCTGTCCGACACCTTTAGCTCCAGAGGAGATCGGCCATTGACGTTTGATGCATTGATGTTCAATAGCTCCCGTGCTGCTCTCCGTAGCAAGGGTGAGCGTGAGCAGTTGCCGGGGGATGTCTATATCTATTGCCACAAATAAATCTATCCCTACTTTTTTCCCAATGAAGCGTTTCCCAATGAAGCGTTTCCCAATGAAGCGTTTCCCAATAAAGCGTTTCCCAATAAAGCGTTTTCCAAGGGAGCGTTTTCAGACAGTGGCGTCTCCAGGCCAGACACAAGAAAAGGCACCAGTCGGTTTATGGTCTCTTCCATGGTCGCTGTCAGACTATGTTCCGCCGCACCTATGGCATTGAGCGTGTCGAATTCAGCGAGCGTAAAAATCACCGCACCCATCATAAAATTAACACGCCAGTACAGCTCATACAGCGGCAGACCCGGTGTCGCATCGATCAATAGACGCAGATAACGCCGAAAGAGCCCCCCATAAACAGTCTGCAAATGTCGGCGTAAATGTCCCTGGGATTGGGCGTAGGCCATGGCCAGCAAACGCATGAACGTTCCTGGATCCCCCCGCCCCTGTGCTTCCCGTTTAAATGTCTGGTGAAATAACAGCATGATCAACGCTTTCAGATCAAGCCTCTTTCCGGAAGCCTCCAGAGTATCAAGGGTCACCGTCAGCCCCTGGACAAGGGGGTCCAGAAATCGGGTAAATACCGCCTGTATAAGTACCTTCTTGGAGCCGAAGTGATAATTGACGGCTGCGAGATTGACATCGGCTCTGCTGGTGATTGAGCGCATTGAGGTTTCAGCAAAACCCTTTTCCGCAAACAGGAACTCCGCCGCATCGAGGATACGTTCTACCGTGTTACTCTGTGCCATGATCAGCCCACATTACCCTCTCGCTACTTTCTGAATTTCCGTGATTCAAACCCTTAACTCAAACCCTTGACATGAACAACGATTTGATAAATCGTTGTTCATGTCAAGTTTTCATTCGTCACATGGACAGCAGAACGGGCGCCTTGTTTCCACATTAAACCATGCTGTATATAATCCCGGATACTGTATAAAAACACAGATCTCAATCCCATGATCAAACTCACCCCCCGACAATCTCAGATACTGGCTCTTATTCAAACACACATTGAAGAGACAGGCTTTCCACCCACCCGTGCCGAAATCGCCCACCAGCTCGGTTTTCGCTCCGTCAATTCCGCGGAAGAGCACCTCAAGGCTCTGGCTCGCAAAGGTGTGATAGAGGTTATTTCCGGTACCTCACGGGGTATTCGCATCCCCGCCAAACCCGTATCCACCCGTGGTCGTAAACGTCATGAACAGGGGCTGCCGGTTATCGGTCAGGTGGCCGCAGGCGCTCCGATTCTTGCCCAGGAACATATTGAAAATTATTGCCAACTGCCCGCCGACTTCTTCCATCCAAAGGCGGATTACCTGCTGCGGGTCAAAGGCATGAGTATGAAAAACTCCGGCATTCTGGACGGTGATCTGCTGGCGGTGCATAAAACCACCGATGTCTATAACGGTCAGATCGTTATTGCCCGTATTGGCGATGAGGTGACGGTCAAACGGTTTGAAAAGAGCAACAATATCGTCTGGCTACACCCTGAAAACGAGGACTTTGAACCGATAAAAATCGACCTTGAACACGAACATCTGGATATCGAAGGCTTGAGCGTCGGCGTTATTCGTCACTGATAGGGAACAACCCAAACGCAAAAAACCCGCTCGGAAGCGGGTTTCAAAGGGCATCATCAGGGTGTGTTAAACACTATTTTTTCTTGCGTTTGTCGCTAACGTCCCACCGGCCATCAACATAGAACGCCTGCCAACCGCTGGCTTTACCTTCAACCTCGGTCATTACGTACTGCTGCTTGGTCTTGCGACTGTAGCGGATCATGGTTGGCACACCCTCCGGATCGGCCACCGGCGCATCGAGCAGGAAGTGATATTTGCTGTCGATCTCATCCCGGTGCGAAATCAGCTCTTTCACCAGAGGGGCGCGGGTCTCACGATTTTTCGGAAACTTGCTGGCCGCGAGAAACAGACCAGCAGCGCCGTCACGCAGAACATAGTGATCTTCCACCTTGAGACAGGCCAGTTCCGGCATATCCACCGGGTCCATCTTCGGCGGCGCCGCCTCTCCGCTTTTCAGCAGCTTGCGGGTATTTTTGCAGTCTTCGTTGGTACAGCCAAAGTACTTGCCGAAACGCCCCGTCTTAAGCTGCATATCCGCGCCACACTTGTCGCACTCAATCACCGGGCCTTCATAACCCTTGATTTTAAACTGCCCCTGCTCCACTTCGTAGCCGGCACAGTCCGGGTTATTACCGCACACATGGATCTTGCGCTTCTCATCCAGCAGGTAGCTCTCCATAGCGGTGGCGCAGATCGGACAACGGCGCTTGGCACGAAGGGCATTAACTTCAGCATTTTCGTCATCAGCATTGATGACCTCCTCACCATGAATCAGGTTCATGGTCTTTTTACAGCGCTCCTTGGGCGGCAAGGCGTAACCGGAACAGCCCAGAAAGACACCGGTACTGGCCGTACGAATCTGCATGGCACGGCTACAGTCGGTACAAGTCACATCCGTTGTCACCGGCTCATTAGCCCGCATGCCGCCCTCTTTCTGCTCGGCATGCTCCAGCGTTTCCCGGAAGTCCTGGTAGAAGCCATTCAGCAACATCTTCCAGTTTTTATTGCCGTTCGCGACCCCATCAAGGTTCTCTTCCATACGCGCAGTAAAGCTGTAGTCCAGCAGATCATGGAAGTTCTCCACCAGCCGGTCGGTCACGATATCGCCCATCTTTTCGGCGTAGAACCGGCGACTCTTCAGGGCGACATAACCACGATCCTGAATAGTGGAGATGATGGAGGCATACGTCGATGGACGACCAATACCGCGCTTCTCCAGCTCCCGTACCAGCGCCGCTTCTGAAAAGCGGGCCGGCGGTTTGGTGAACAGCTGTCGGGGATCGATTGCCTGCATATCCAGGGTCTCGCCCTTATCCATGGGAGGCAGAATCACATCTTCGGCTTTGCTGGATACGGGTGGCTGAACCTTGGTGAAACCGGCAAATTTGAGAATACGACCACGTACTTTCAAATCAAAATCACCCGCCTTAACCACTACGCTGGTGCTGAGATACTGGGCCGGCAGCATCTGGCAGGCGACAAACTGACGCCAGATCAACTCATAGAGGCGCTCAGCATCCCGCTCCATCCCTTTGAGCTCTGCTGGCTTCAGACACACATCCGATGGACGGATCGCCTCGTGAGCCTCCTGGGCGCCGTCCTTGCTGGAGTAGGTATTGGGATTATCAGGCAGATACTTCTGCCCAAAAACATCACCGATGTAATCACGGACATTGGTAACAGCCTCAGAGCTCAGGTTGGTGGAGTCGGTCCGCATATAGGTGATATGACCCGCTTCATAGAGACGCTGAGCCATAGTCATGGTTTTCTTGACCGAGAAGCCGAGGCGCGTGCTGGCGGCCTGCTGCAGGGTCGAGGTGATAAAAGGAGCCGGGGGCTTAGTGGAGGTTGGCTTATCCTCACGGCTCACTACCTGATAGCGGGCAGACTGGAGCTGCTCAACCGCCTTGCCGGCCTGTTCCGCATTGACCGGACGGAACTTGCTGCCGTTCTGTTTTTCAACCTGGAAGCGCACTTTGCTGCCATCTCCGGACTGAAGATCGGCAAAGATCTCCCAGAACTCCTCCGGATTGAAGCTGCGAATATCCCGCTCCCGATCCACGATCAGGCGTACAGCGACAGACTGGACACGCCCCGCGGAGAGCCCGCGGGCAATTTTAGCCCACAGCAGTGGAGAGACCATGTAACCCACGACCCGATCCAGAAACCGGCGGGCCTGCTGAGCATTGACCCGATCAATATTCAGCTCACCCGGATCTTTGAAGGCCTCGGTGATCGCAGACTTGGTGATCTCGTTAAAGGTTACCCGCTTATATTCGGCAACATTCTCACCAATGGTCTGCTGCAGATGCCAGGCGATCGCCTCCCCTTCCCGGTCCAAATCCGTTGCCAGATAGACGGTATCAGCCTTTTCAGCAAGACGGCGCAGCTCTTCGACCACCTTCTCCTTGCCGGGCAGGATCTCATAATGGGCGGCCCAGTCATTTTCCGGGTCGACCCCCATTCGGTCAATCAACTGCTGATGAGATTTCTGCTTTTTCTGCCGTTCTTTATCTTCAGGGGAGAGCTTGCGGGTCTCAGCGGCCGCCCTGGCCCTGGCTTGAGCATCGACAGGCTTGCGCTGACCACTGCCACTGACCGGAAGGTCGCGAATATGTCCGACACTGGACTTCACCACGAACTCCTTGCCCAAATACTTATTGATGGTCTTCGCCTTGGCTGGCGACTCCACAATAACCAAAGATTTACCCATAAACGATTAACTCATATCCTGCTTTGTCACCCGTCCAGGCGGAGAGCCGGGGTGGGGATCATCAAAATTCGTTTAACTATATATTTTTTACCGCACGATTGGTCAAGCGACTTTTACAGAGATCACCATCTCAATACCCACGATTAAAATCATTGATCTGAGATAAAGGGTACACAGCTATTCCAAAATTCGACAAGTTAGAATGAGAATTTTCTTTCCAAATAGTTAGCAATACTAACTCAACGGTTAGTGTCGCAAGCTGAAAAACAGTGCAGAATTCAACACAATAAGCTTGACAACAACCCTATTTCAAGGACGAAAAAGCAATGCAACAGATCGTAAATAAACCCCATACTCCAGTCCCTTCTTTGTACTCAAAGATGGTTCCAGACCAGCCCACCAACGAGGGTAAGGCTTACACTAAGGAAGCCATAGAGGCTGACATAGCAACACTCAGAGGCTCACAGGCAGAGTCCGGCTGCCGTCTTGTCAACAGGATATGTACTGTAGTCGCCACGGTGAACTCCCTGCTTCTCCCATTCGGCATGACACCTGTTTTTCTGATCGCCGCCCCGTTGATTGCAGGAGCCACATTTGTTGCGAGCTCCTGGCGCCACGCCCCTGCCCGAAACAGAGCCGCAAAAAATCTACTCGAGCACTGCGGGAATTATCTTGGCAAGGGGACATCCGAAAGCCAATACACCGTTTCTGCATTGCAGAAAGATATAAACTCCCTCCAATCTTCCGCTCTGCTGTCCTCTTCCACCCTGCTCTCCCTATGCAACAAGGTATTGTGTGTAGCGACCGGATTGATAACCGGAGGTCAGGTCTATCAATCGACATTCGGGAGGACTGTCGATCTTGCGCCATCGGCGGCCATGGCGTTGACCAGTGCCTGTTTCCATCATTTCACCAGCAGATATCAAAAAAATGCTGCATCTCAAGCCCTAGGAAGAGTCCGAGACTGCGCCCTCTATGCAGGGCTTAACCACACAATTATGCAATTGGAAGGAAGGCTTGAACACAGCAACATACAAGTGGAAGCACTCTATCAAGATAT
>SAMEA5043665__coassemble_219_pt1 | contig 14506 bp, 12 predicted proteins | sample SAMEA5043665__metabat2_low_PE_004 | metagenome-assembled genome bin SAMEA5043665 (sample SAMEA5043665) | Gadus morhua | reverse complement strand
CAAAAGTCGAGGACATCCATACAATTCAATCCTCAAAATCGAGGACATCCACAAAATCCAGGACATCCACAAAACTCACCCCACCAAAAATCCCCATCAGCCCACAAACAGACAGCGGCTGGCCACCATACCATGCAACCAGCGTTTTCCCATTTTCTCCGCAAAGCCCTGAAGAACCTTTAGCCGACCAACGCCCACTGCAAAACGATTCCCATACGGCGGCATAGTATCCAACCATCCGTTCGGATCCAGCCCCAATCGATGGAGAATAGGTGGCAACTGGCTGCTAACGACACCACGCTTATCCTCTCTGATGGCTCTGCCTGTCCAGTCGACCAGTTCAAAATAGTCCGCCAGCGCAAAGGGTATCACCCCTTGCTGTTTCTTCTGGGTTTGCATAGGTTTCAGCCAGCCTTTCCGACCACCATCCTGCCACTGTCCAATACGCTCCTGAACAGCGGTAAAATCCGAGGTTTCCGGCATGGTGGCTGTGCCGGCCCGCACCGGATTGAGATCCACATAAGCCATACACGACAACAATGCCGCTTCATCCAGCAACGCCTGACTTTTAAAACGCCCTTCCCAGAATCGACCTTTGCATTGGTCTTCCTCATTAGCCTTGCGTGCCAGATGCTCATTGAGACAGCGCATAAACCAGCTGATACTCATCAGCCGCTGACGATACTCGGCTGCGAATGCTGTAACCCTGAGTCTTTCCGCCTTGTCCAGAGGGCTTCCCGTCAGGAAGCGCTGCACGAGAAGTGGGCCATCAAAGAGCTGTGTCCATCGTTGCAGAACTTCACAATCACTCCAGTTGCTTGCGCACTCCGCATCGATATGCAAAACCACATGGTAGTGATTGGACATAACGGCATAAGCGCAGACCTCTATGGCAAACACGGCCGCCAATTCCTTGAGGCGATCAACCACCCAGGGCTTGCGGTGCTCGTAGTTTTTATTGGTGAGATGATCTTCGCCGCACAGGAATGCCTGTCGTACACAGCGAGCTATGCAGTGATAGTAGGGGGTGCTGGCTGGGTCGATTAATGTACTGCGCGCTGTGGTCATGTTTGTTCCCGGTCGAATTGTCGTGCAAGGGGAAATGTAGATTAGCGGGGGAGGGAGTCAAATTTTGTGGCTGTCCTTTTCGCTCTTCCGAATAGCTCTTCAGAACACTGAAGTATCGACTGGGTTATCCATCTCAGGCTTTTGAAGATCTTGATGCATGTCGGGAGTGGGTACATGCGTTTGTGCACTGGTATAACCATGAACATAAACATAGCGAGCTAAAGTTCCAGACACCACGGGATCGTTATGCAGGGCGATCCGGAGAGACTGTCATGAGGCGGATGCAGGTGTATCAGGCTGCTAAAGCAGCCCATCCTGAACGGTGGGAAAAACGAGCGATTCGTAACTGGGAGTTGCCAGACGTTGTCTGGTTAAACCCTGAGCGACAGGAATGCCAGCCGTTGTTAAGTGCTATGGCTTAATTGGGGCGACATCTTTGTTGAAAAACACCGGATGCTGATTGAGTATATTTGTCTGATAAATAAGAAAATATTATTTTACAGTCAGGAGAGCCTCACCATTACGTCAGTGATTGAATCCGGCCTCAGGGCATTTTCCAGGGCTTACGCATGAGTTAATGCTGTGAATCATGGAAGTTGCAGTGAATTAAGCTAGAAACATGTGCCTTGAGCAGTTTTTATTGACGACCATGAGCATGATTCACCGCCCGCACGACGGAAGATTTGGGTACAGAATGATGGTTTTGAACTTTCCTATCAGCTGGATGTCTTAGTCTTATTGTGAGGATGAAGGATACAGGCGTTTTCTCTCCCGTATGTTTGATCCTGTCGTTGCGAGAATAACACCGCCTGCCCGTGGTCTCGATTTTGGTTGTGGGCCGGGGCCGGTTCTGGCGGAGGTGTTTACCCAGGCCGGGTATACGATGGCGGTCTACGATCTGTACTTTGCCAAACACGACGATGTGATCGATTCAGAGCAGATGGCGGGGCAGTACGACTTCATAACGGCAACAGAAGTGGCCGAGCACCTTGGTGAGCCGGGAGCTGTTCTCAGGCATCTGTTTGCGCTGTTGCGTCCGGGGGGCGTGCTGGGGGTAATGACCAAATTGGTAAAAGATCAGGAATCGTTTAAAACCTGGCACTATATACGAGACCGTACCCATATCTCTTTTTTCAGTCTGGCAACGTTCGAGTGGTTTGCTGGGCAGACCGGGGGTCAGGTTGAATTTGTGGGTGCGGATGTGGTGCTTTTGAGAAAACCTCTCAGAGGCGAAGCGTTTTAGAATTTATAGCCTCCTGCGCCCAGTGGGTCGGCTTCCATGCCTCTGGTTATGCTCCTGGCATGGGGGCGTCAGACGGGAGAGCCGTCAGGTTGCTCGTTGCGTGTTGTGTGCGTAGAAGGCATTGGGGAAAATGCCTGTTTTGTTAGAGGCGGTAACATTTTCGGGAGTGTGGGAACTTTGTGGTGCAGATGTTGCCCTATGATGTGACAGGTGCCGATCATCTTTTCTGTGAAACCAGAAAAGTGATTGTTTGATAAACACGATACATAATTTAAGGCAGGGTAATAATTATGGATAAAGTCCAAACACCAAGTGCTCCATCAAGTGCTCCATCAAGTGCTTCATCAAGCCGCTCTTCCAGTCCGCTAGTGCAAAGCACTAATATGAAGACGGTAAGCCGCTCTTCCAGTCCGCTAGTGCAAAGCTATAATATGAAGACGGTAAGCCGCTCTTCCAGTCCGGTAGTGCAAAGCTATAATATGAAGACGGCCAGAGATCAGTTGAATGCTAAGTTAGCAAAACAACAAGCACGAATTGTGAGCGTTCCGGCTGGTACCAGCAGTACTACGGTTGGACTGAGTTGCGCATGGAGAAACCGTTGCCCACGCTCAACAGGAGACAGATGAAAGCCTCCAAAAAAGAGGGTCTTACGGACCACTTGAAAAGCCAGGAACGTCTTATCTTGATTCAGAATATCCGTTCTCTGAGCTTGAATTGGAAGTTTCATCACCCGATGATGATGAAACTGGTGTAGTGAAAGAAGAAGAGCCTGAAGTGAAAGAAGAAGAGCCTGAAGAACCGTCAGCAAAGAGACCCAAAAGAACTCCGGCGCGCAAAGAAAAGCAGAGACTCGCTTCAGCAAAGAGTCGGAAGAAAAAGAAATCAGAGGGGAATCAGTTGAAACGGCTCGAAGAGGATCTTAATGTCAAAAACAATCGGCTAAGGCAGCGGGTAAATAAACTTGAGGCAGATAAGGAGCTTTATATGGCGGGGGAGAAATCTACAGAAGATTCACAGGCTTTTTACAGGACTATTATTGATCTAGATGATCCAGACACGGAAGAAGAAAATTGAAGCCCCCACACTAATTCAATCTCAGAAGCGTACCTTCCATCCAGCTGCAGGAATAGCGCGAGTAACATCATATTCAACGGCACTCCCATTAACAATGGGAGCACAAACACATATAACGGCTCAATAGTAGCCCCGTAACTGCTGAGTCACCTTTAAGTGTCCCTGACTTCTCTGTCATTCAGGGGCAAACCTAGCTCATCAAAAACTCTGCGCAGCAAGTGTTCGTTTTATTGCCTTCAGTGCCGCTTAAACTCGATTCCGCAGCTCTTGAATCCAGCGGTACTGCGACGGATTGGGCGCAGTACTAGGGTGGAATTGGGCTGTGCAGCAAGTTGTTGCGCTTTGAGCGAGAACTATATGTAACTGCTTAAAATTCGTAGGCACAACCGACCGTTTTTCATATGAAGCCCTTGGTATTAATGCCCTGTAGCCAATCGACTTTCAAGTCTACCTACACTTTTTGAGCAGTTACAACTATATTGACAAGCACCTCACGCTAAAAAACAAGTTTTGAGATAAAAAATCCGGCGATGATGGAAGAAATAACCACGACAAAGCCGGGCAGCAAATAACTGTGATTAACCACATAACTTCCTAACTTTGTCGTCCCCGTTCTATCAAAAGATACGCAACCAATTTGTCCCGCTCCAGGAACAATAAAATCGCCGCAGGTTGCAGGATAAAGCGCAACAAGTAGACCTGGAGGGATCCCCATTGCTGCACCAAGTGGCATTAGGGCGGACACTGTTGCTGATGGGCTGAAGATGACTGCAGAGAAGCAGAATAGAATCAAGCCAAACATTAGTGGAGCGCTTTCTACCATTCCCTCAAAAGTCGTTTCAAAAAATGGTTGGTAAGCATTGAAAAACGTACCAGTCATCCAGGATATACCAAATACGCCAACAACCCCTATCAGGCCGGATCGAAATACAGATCCGGAGGCAAATTTATCGCTCGGCACTTTAGAAAAGATAATGATAAACAGGGCGCAGGCCATCATAACCATCTGGATCAGCATGGGCGTTGAAAGTGTGACCATTTTACCGCCAACATCCCAAGATGGGAGCAGTGATTTTATGGTTCCAAACAGAATAACTGTTGCTACACCGATACCAAAAAGCAACACACCCAATTTGGCTTCCTTTGAAGATTCGGGTTGCTGATCATTTGCACTGGCATCCCCATGGAGATTCTGGTATTCACCGGACGCGACACGACGTTGGAATTCTGGGTCATTCTCGAGCTCTTTGCCGCGCTTGTAGACAACGGCACTGCCGCACAAAGTACCAATTAAAAACGCCGGCATACTAACCGCCAAAATTTGAAACAGTGATACATCGTACATAGACAGTGCTGCGATCATGCCAGCAGTAGCCGCACTCATAGGGCTCGCGACAATAGCGATGCCAGAGGCAATCACACTCATTGACATTGGCCGCTCTGGGCGAATGCCCGCTTCCGCCGCCACTTCAGCGATAACGGGATACACCGCAAAAGCAACATATGAAGTCCCGCAAAAAATAACAAACATGGAGCTGACCAAAGGACCCAAGAGCGTGATAGCGCTAGGTCTTTTTCGCAATAATTTTTCAGCTATGCGGACTAGATAATCCAATCCGCCTGAGCCTTGCAGGACACTCGTACAGGCGATAACAGCGATAATAATTAACAAGACTGTAGTAGGTGGTGAAGCGGGCTGAAGGCCGAAGCCAAGAACCAATATACAAACACCTAATCCACCTGCCGCACCTATCCCGACACCGCCGAATCTACCGCCCACCCCGATACACGAAAGGACCACAGCGAGCTGTAGCCAAAATTCAATACTCATAGAAGTCCCTGCCATAGGCATTTACGCCGTAGCTACTTGATTAATAATTTGGTTTAGATATCGGCCTTCACTAGGCCGACGCGGCTAGATTGCTAATTAATCGGCAATAATTGATTCGGCTTGTTGTATTTGAGATCTGACGGCTTCAGGTGCTGTGCCGCCATAAGATTTTCTCGCTGCAACACATGCCTCCAGCGTGATATCCTGGTATATATCTTCGTCAATCAGTTCGTTGAATGAGCGAAACTCATCAATGGTCAATGCGTCGAGTTTTTTCCCATGCTTAATGCAGTAGTTTACGGTTGAGCCAACAACATGATGCGCTTCACGGAAAGGCATCCCCTTACGCACCAAATAGTCAGCCATGTCTGTGGCTGTTGAGAACCCCCGGTCAGCTGCTTCTCGTGTTTGAGCCTCAATGATATTCATCTTTTCAATCATTGGGGTCATCACCTGAAGAGACAATTGCAATGTATCCATTGAGTCATAAACTGCCTCTTTGTCTTCACTCATATCGGTATTGTAGGCAAGAGGTAGACCTTTCATCGTAGTCAGGATTGAGGTTAAATTACCGTACATACGACCTGTTTTACCGCGAATTTTTTCCGCTATGTCAGGGTTTTTCTTCTGAGGCATGATGCTTGAGCCAGTGCAGAAATCGTCAGATAGTTCGATGAACTTAAAGTCTTGACTGGAAAATAGTACGATTTCTTCGGATAGACGGCTTAAGTGCATAAAGCAGATCGCAGCGACCGCATTGAATTCAACCATGTGATCACGATCGCTCACTGAGTCGATGCTGTTGGGTGTCGGTTCGTCAAAACCCAATTGCTCAGCGGTAAAGAATCGGTCAATAGGGAATGTTGTTCCCGCCAGTGCAGCTGCTCCTAGCGGGCATTGGCCCATACGCTTATAGAGATCTTGAAAGCGAGTGTAATCTCGTTGCAACATCCAGAAGTAAGCCATAATCCAGTGAGAGAATAGGATTGGTTGACCCGTTTGCAGGTGAGTGTATCCAGGAATAATAACACTCATTTCATCTTTTGCGCGCTGGATAATCACTTTTTGCATCTGGCGAATCAACTCTAAAGTTTCTTCTATAGTTGCTCGCATATGCATTTTGGAATCAAGCGTTGTTTGGTCGTTACGGCTACGTGCAGTGTGTAGCTTGCCACCGACTGGGCCAACAATTTCCGTGAGACGTTTTTCGATAGACATATGAACATCTTCGTCTGCAGTGTCATACACAAACACGCCATTTTCAACTTCCTTTGCCACCATCTGCAAGCCAGAAATGATTTGCTTAGACTCTTCTTCGCTGATAATTTCTTGCTTGGCTAGCATGGTTGCGTGAGCGATGCTGCCCTTGATATCGAAAGGAAATAATCTTTTTTCGATTAAAATAGTGGCATTAAACTCTTCAACTAATTTATTTGTTGGCAGATTGAATCTGCCACCCCATAGTTTAGATGTCATGTTGAATCTCGGTTTTGAGTGATGTTTATTTAAGACGTTGATTTTAGAGTTTTAATACGCGACAACACACTCTAATAAAGTAAATTAAGCCAGTTGCAATAACCCCTGACCATTTGACTTTCAGACAGTTGAAGTTGAGAGCATTAAGCATGACAATAAAGAAATTTTCTATGACCTAAATCAATATCATTCAACTATAGAGTCAATAAAAAAACCGAGGGTAAAATCTTTATTCTTACCTGAATTCGTGACTTATTAATTATGTGAACATTTCCATATCTTAAGAACACTGAGTAGGACTCAGAATTCAACTTTTACTGAGAACTACTAATAATTTATTTAAAAAAGCACCATCATTACTGGTAAAACTGGTTTTGATAGCGTGCCCTGATTACCAGCAAAACGCTAAATTCAAGCAATAAGTGCATGCGCCTGACGGGAACGGCATGAATCGAGAGGTTCACATACTATTCTACGAGGGGCTGGCGGGGAAGCTTCGCAGGTTTTCTCTCCGTCAGGATTTTAGCCCCCCTCGCTAGATAGGGACAGTCCCTGAATATTGTCTATTATTGGCTCCACAGCAGCGCAATGGAGATAATTTCCCAATGGAGCACTCGGCCAGAACAGCCACACCGCTCTCAAGCGTAAATAGTTGCGGAGAAAAAAAACACATTCCCCAGAAGTTTGCGGTCTCTGTGATCGTGCCTTGCTGCAACGAGGTGGATGTTATCGAACAGTTCCATATGCGGCTAACCACGGTTTTGAACCAGCTGCCCACCCGTTCGGAAATCATTTACATTAATGACGGCAGTACCGACGCTACCTGGCAATCGTTATTGAAACTCCCCCCCAGCACGAGCGAGCAGGTACTAATCTGCCTGAGCCGCAACTTCGGCAAAGAAGCCGCCATGAGTGCCGGTCTTGAAGCTTCCCGGGGGGCTGCTGTTGTGGTCATTGATAGTGACCTTCAAGACCCGCCGGAGCTGATCCCGAAAATGCTGACCGTATGGCAGGGTGGTTACGACATCGTCAACATGCGCCGCCGTAAACGCTATGGAGAGAGCTGGCTGAAAAAATTGTCGGCGGCCCTCTATTATCGATTGCTTAACAGACTGTCCGATATTTATATTCCGGAAAATGTCGGAGATTTCCGCCTGCTCAGCCGCCGGGTGGTTGACCACATCAACGCCTTGCCGGAAAAGACCCGTTATATGAAAGGGCTGTTTGCCTGGCCGGGATTTGAACAAAAGGAGTTATTGTTTGACCGGGATCCCCGCATGGCCGGCAGCTCCAAATGGCACTATCTAAAACTGATAGGGCTGGCCTTTGAAGGTCTCACCTCTTTCAGCACCCACCCCCTGAGGCTCGCCATCTGGTTGGGGATGGCGATTTCACTGCTGTCAATGGTCTACGCCGCTGTCATTGTTGTCAGGACGCTGCTGTTTGACATACCGGTCGCCGACTATGCATTCCTCATGACGACGGTGCTCTTTCTGGGTGGCATTCAGTTGGTTGTGATGGGTTTTCTTGGTGAGTATGTCGACCGCATTTTTGTTGAAAGCAAACAACGTCCCTCCTATCTCACCAGCCAGACAACAATCAAACCGGCCACGGGTCACCCGCCGGAAAACCCGGAGCGGGATGCAGACAAACAGGATTCAAACACTGTTTTTAAATAGGTAATGAAAAATATTCTTTGCCTGCACCGGCTCAAGCCTTAAACTTTCGGGTTTAAACCCAATTGCAGTCAACAAATTACTCATGCGTACCAGTCAGTATTACCTGCCAACTCTCAAAGAAACGCCAGCCGATGCCGTCGTGATCAGCCACCAGCTGATGCTACGTGCCGGTATGATCCGCAAACTGGCCAACGGCCTTTACTCCTGGCTGCCGACCGGCAAGCGGGTTCTGCGTAAAGTCGAAAACATTGTCCGTGAAGAGATGGACCGCTCCGGTGCACTGGAAACCTGGATGCCGGTGACCCAGCCTGTTGAACTGTGGCAGGAGACTGGCCGCGTGAACGACTTCGGCCCCCAACTTCTGCGCTTCAAGGATCGTCATGGCCGTGAAATGGTGCTCGGCCCGACCCACGAAGAAGTGATCACCGACATGGTGCGTCACGAGCTGAACAGCTACAAGCAGCTGCCGGTGAACATGTACCAGATCCAGACCAAGTTCCGTGATGAAATCCGCCCTCGCTTTGGCGTGATGCGTTCCCGCGAATTCCTGATGAAGGACGCCTACTCCTTCCACCTGACCAAGGATTGCCTTGCGTCCGAATTCGAGAACATGCACGATACCTACTGTCGTATCTTCGACCGTCTGGGTCTGGATTATCGGGCTGTAGCAGCGGATTCCGGTGCCATCGGTGGTGAAGGCTCCAAGGAGTTCCATGTACTGGCAGAATCCGGTGAAGACGATATTGTATTCAGTGATGCCAGTGATTACGCCGCCAATATTGAAAAGGCGGAAGCCCTGGCGCCTGCCGGTGAGCGTTCTGCCCCCTCCGAAGAGATGACGCGTGTTCCTACACCCAACGCCAAGACTATCGATCAGCTGGTTGAGCAGTTTAACCTGCCCATTGAGAAGACCGTCAAGACCCTGATCGTCAAAGCCTCTGAAGAGTGTGAAGCCCAGCTGATCGCCCTGATGGTACGTGGCGACCATGAGCTGAACGAAATCAAGGCCGCCAACCTGCCTGAGATTGCCTCCCCGCTGGAGATGGCCTCTGACGAAGAAGTCAGAGCGGCTATCGGCGCAGGCTTCGGTTCTCTGGGTCCTGTGGGTCTGACCATCCCCTGCATCGTGGATCGCACCGTCGCCAAGATGGCTGACTTCGGTGCCGGCGCTAACACGGAAGGCGAGCACTTCTTCGGCATCAACTGGGACCGTGACGCCACTTTTACCCGTGTAGAAGATCTGCGTAACGTTGTGGAAGGCGACCCGAGCCCTTGCGGTAACGGTAATCTGTTTATCAAGCGTGGCATTGAAGTCGGCCATATCTTCCAGCTGGGCAGGAAGTACGCTGCCGCCATGAACGCCTCTGTTCTGGACGAAAACGGCAAAGACTCCATCATGTTCATGGGTTGCTACGGTATCGGCGTCACCCGTGTGGTGGCCGCTGCCATCGAGCAGAACCATGATGACCATGGCATCATCTGGCCGGACGTCATCGCCCCGTTCCAGATCGCCCTGGTGCCCCTGAAGATCGAAAAATCTGAAGCTGTCCGTGAAGCGAGCGAGACGCTCTACAACGAACTGACCGCCGCCGGTTTTGATGTGCTGATGGACGATCGTAAAGCCAGCCCTGGCGTGAAGTTTGCCGATGCCGAGTTGGTCGGTATTCCTCATCGCGTGGTGATCAGTGATCGCGCTCTGGAAGCCGGCGAGCTGGAATACAAGAACCGTCGTACGGGTGAGAGTCTGAATATCACCATCGATGCTGTTGTTACTGAACTGAAGAGCCGAGTCAAACTCTGATTACCCACACTCTAATAACCCACTCTCGGATAATTCACTCCCGAATTACCCAAACCCGGATGACTCAGGTAATCCGTCGTGGCAGACAGGCCTTGCGCCTGTCTGCTTTCTCTTTGCTGTTGGTCATCGGTATTCCCGGCTACGCTGAGACGCCGATTATAGACGACGACTTTCGTGCATACCTTCAACGGGCTATTGAACAGGCCGACAGCTTCACCGATGAGTATGCTGCCGAAGTCTGGCTGGTTGATATGTCCCAGCGCCTGTCTCGCTATGTCAAGGATGAGGCCGACCGGCTCAAGATGCTGCGCCTTGTCCATAAGGAGGCCACCCGCACGAAACTGGACCCAGAGCTGATACTCGCCCTTATCCATGTGGAGAGTCTGTTCGACCAGTACGCCATATCCTCAGCGGGTGCACGGGGGTTGATGCAGATCATGCCGTTCTGGCGCAAGGAGATTGGCCGTAAGAATGACAATCTGACCGATCTGGAAACCAATATCCGTTACGGCACCACCATCCTCAGCTATTACCTGAAAATAGAGAAAGGCAACCTCAGTCGTGCGCTGGCGCGCTACAACGGCAGCCTTGGCAAACTCTGGTATCCGGAGCGGGTGATGGTGCGCTGGGAGCGTTACTGGATGACCCAGTAACCTTCGGGCGGGTCAGCGTCTTGATGTTTTCGCCCTGTCTGGGGTTGTGTGGCGATATTCCAAACGGCCATTCCATAGCATACTGATAACATCATTCCATAACATATTGGTAACACATTGGGTTTGAATGCTAACAATCTAATGACTAACCTTTGAGGCTCGGTGCTGTCTGATACATATAGAAATAACGAATATATTGTAACTGTACACAGGAGGCTCTTTTGCCGACAACTTCACCCACGAGATTCTGGCACAATGTAAATCTTCCTGTATTTGCAGGTTCTGCTGTGTTAATTCTCGTGATTGTCGGCTACACAGCACTTTATCCCGAACGCTCTGCAGAACAATTTACTGTGATTCAAAACGGCATTATGACCAATGCCAGTTGGTTCTATGTCATGACCGTCGCCATGATTCTGATTGGTGTTGTTTATATTGGTTTTTCCCGCTACGGGAATATCAAACTGGGGCCAGACCATTCAGATCCTGATTTCAGCTTTTCCTCCTGGTTTGCCATGCTGTTCTCTGCCGGAATGGGCATCGGCCTTATGTTCTTTGGGGTTGGCGAACCGGTGATGCACTTTCTGGCCCCCCCCGTCGGGGAACCCGGTACCATTGCCGCCGCGAAAGAGGCCATGGGCATTACCTTCTTCCACTGGGGCTTTCATGCATGGGCTATTTACGCCACTGTCGCCCTGATCCTCGCCTTCTTCAGCTATCGCCATAATCTACCACTTACTATGCGCTCGGCACTCTATCCACTAGTGGGTGACCGCATCCATGGAACAATTGGCCATATTATCGATATTTTTGCCATTCTCGGCACAACATTCGGGGTCGCTACCGCATTGGGATATGGCGTATTACAGATCAACTCGGGGCTAAACTATCTATTCGATATTGCCGTCAGTACCCAGACCCAGATCATTCTGATTCTTGTTATTACCGGAATAGCCACGATCTCCGTAGCATCGGGACTGGACAAAGGCATCCGCCGACTCTCTGAACTCAACCTGCTACTGGCACTTTTGCTGATGTTGCTGGTCATTGTACTGGGACCGACGACCTTGCTGTTGCAGATGTCGGTGCAGAATTTCGGCAGCTATCTCTCCGAACTGGTCAACAAGACATTTAATCTCTATGCCTACGAGCCTACCGACTGGATGGGGGGCTGGACCTTGTTCTACTGGGCGTGGTGGCTGTCGTGGTCCCCCTTTGTCGGCATGTTCATTGCCCGGATCTCCCGTGGCAGAACCATTCGAGAGTTTATCTGCGGCGTACTGTTAGTCCCCTCGGGGCTGACTTTTCTGTGGATGACCATTTTCGGCAATACCGCCATTGACCTGATTATGCATCATGGTGCAGCAGAGCTCGGTCACGTTGTGCAGACCGATGTCTCTCTGGGGCTGTTCAAATTTCTGGAGTTTTTCCCATTTACTGATGCACTGTCCGGGCTGGCTATCGTGATGGTGGGCATCTTCTTTGTCACATCTTCCGATTCCAGCGCCATGGTTATTGATATTTTGGCCTCCCGAGATCACGGAAAAGCCCCGGTCTGGCAACGTATCTTCTGGTCCTGCCTGATCGGACTGGTCGCGCTGGTGCTTATGCTGGCCGATGGTCTGAAAGCCCTGCAAACGGCAACCATTGCCTCTGCACTCCCGTTCGCAATTATCCTGCTGATCTCCGGCTACGGTCTGCTCAAAGCACTCGCCATTGACGCTGCCAAAAAAGAGAGTTTGTTACAGACGACACTGACACCCGGCATCAGTCACACCAATACCCCCTGGCAGTCACGGCTCCATAACACCACTCACTTTCCGGAACAAAAGAGCGTCCGTCTGTTCATGGAAAATATCGTACTTCCCGCCATGCTCGCCGTTGCCTCTGAATTGAAGGAGCAAGGGGGGGAAGCCACCGTGATTAATTCTGATCGCTCCCGCAGCCCGGAACTGATTGTTCTGCACGGCGATGAGCAAAACTTTCTTTACAAGGTCAGACCCCGCGCTTACCTGCAACCCAGCTTTGTCGTTGATGATAATGATGATGATGATGATGATTCTCAGTACTACCGGGCCGAAGTATTCCTTACCGAAGGGGGGCAGGACTACGACATCATGGGATGGACCGAAGATCAGGTGATCGGTGACATCATCGATCAGTATGAGAAGCACATGTACTTTCTGCATATGGTGCGTGAATAACAAAGTACAGACCGTGTTCCGCAATAGAGCCTTGCCAATACCTCCGGCAGAATCTTTTTATCTTGTAGCTGTCCAGGACAGTCTGACACTTTAACGAATTTCCAACAGCCGCAGTGTTGTGGTAAAACCAGACTACCTAAAAAAACCATTAATCCAGGAGCAAGTGCCTTAGCAGGCTCTGACAAGACCGTTCATGCAAACATCCCCTGCCCATCAGGTACGCAACTATCTGAGTGACACCCTGACCTTCTTCAGGAGCCATCTGACAAGTCTGTTTTTGATTGTGCTGCCCTACGCTCTGCTCAGTGAGCTGGCACTGCATTTTTACATTCAGAAACAGGAAGCACAGCAACAACTGATCGCTGTTTTTTTCGTGGAAATGATTCTATTTCCCATTCTGCAGACAGTTATCGTTCTCTATATGGCAGCAGCCGTCAGCGGTCAGAGGCGCAGCCCTCTGCAGTGTTACAGTTTTTCTGTACAGTTCTGGCCTCGCATGCTGCTGCTGAGTGTATTCACTATGGTTACGGTGATCTCTGGCCTGTCCCTGTTTATTGTACCGGGTATCTATCTGCTGATCCGTTTCTCCCTGAGCGAAATGTTCTGCATTATTGAACGACAGAGCCTGATTGCCAGTATCAGCAGCAGTTTTTCTGCCACCGTACCGGTGACTTGGGTGATTGTTATCGGGCTGGGTATTCTGTTCCCGGCGATCACTGCCACCACTCTGGTCATTTCCAAAATGGCCCACAACATCGATCTGCCACTGGCCTCATTTGCAGCGACAGCCGTTCAGGGTGTACTGCGTAGCCTCTATATCATCTATCTGTTCCGGGTGTTCAGCGCCATCAGGCAGCCTGCCTGCTGAACGCAGCCCTTCCTTGAATACTGAAAACCCCAGCACGGGAGGCTGGGGTTTTGGAAAAACAAAAGCGTGTGAAATCTTACAACGCTGTCTTACAGCGCAAAATTGGCCAACGCTCTCTGCAGACCCACCACATCGGTACCGCGTCTTAACTCCTTAACCAGAGGCTCGCTCTTTCCGGAGAGGTGGAGCTTCAGTTCGGCATCCATATCGAAGTGTCCGGCAGTTTCAACTTCAAAGTAGGTAATGGACTTATAGGGGATCGTTGTATAACTCACTTTTTTACCGGTCATGCCCTGCTTATCAACGAGTAACAGACGTTTATTGGTAAAAATAAACATATCCCGAACCAGTTTGTACGCCAGCACCAGATGCTCATTATCGCCCAGGATCGGTTGCAGCTCATCCTGCAACTCATCCTGATCAACTTCACTGGCATTTCCCATTAGACCACCCAAAAGACCCATGGCTATTCTCCCGCTTTGTTTTTGAGTGAAACATTGGATAGAAGTCTACTACGGTTGAGATGCAGTGTCATAGAGCGCGAAGCCCTTAGGAAATATCAAAATATCAAGGACATCCCTATTCCAGATATCAAGGACACCCATTGAT
>SAMEA5043665__coassemble_218_pt1 | contig 14556 bp, 12 predicted proteins | sample SAMEA5043665__metabat2_low_PE_004 | metagenome-assembled genome bin SAMEA5043665 (sample SAMEA5043665) | Gadus morhua | reverse complement strand
TTGGAGAAGTCTTCATAATTATATTCTCTCCCGTTCTTTTCCTTTTTGATGTATTATTAACATGCAAAACAGGACTATTTTCATCTGCTGGGTCAGCAGGTGTGATTCTACACTCCTCGACCTCGTATATTTTATACACAACACTAATTGTGCCATCTTTTTTTATCTCACACTGAAAGTCAGTTTTTACAAATTGTTTAGAATTAGTAAAATCCAACTTAGTACTGGTTTTGGCGTGTTCTGATATATTATCAACAGACACGAGAAGTTGACCATTCAAAGGAGAATTTATATTTTCAATGTTAATAATTTGATCATTTCCCTCTCTGGTCTCTTCCGCAATAGCAAGTTTCACCCCAGGCAAAGGAATCAAACCCATACCAGGCTCCATCTCCATGGCGAGAATAGCACCCAATTTATCTACTCCCCATACCCTGAGTACCTTTGCTCCGTCGCCAAACACCTCCTCTGCCTGTTTTTGTGTGTTCTTATAATCAGTATGATGCTTTACCAAAATGTGTGGTTTCAAATTTTTAGCTCTTATGGCATCTTTCTGAGATTTAGTAAAATTTGCCATGGCATTCAAAACTTCCTCCGTGGCCACTATCAGCTGAGGCTTTTTCTTGTTTATTTCGTCATATAATTTCTGTGTGCTTGATAAAGGTGAGTGGATAGTGTAAGTCCGTATATTTAAACTAATCAGAGTCGTAAAAAAAATAAAACCGAGGAGATCATGAAGGGGGAAAGTTTGCATAACATCGCCATAATAGCCATCAACGCCATCATCTTTTTTGTTATTGCTTAGCAGTTTACCAATAAAACTTGATAGTTGGTTCTGCTGAGTCCAAATACTTCCAAAATCCAGAGGAATACCATCTGGCTTGGTTTCATTACACAATATCACCGCCAGTTCTGAAGACGTTCTCTTATCCATATCTACAGGTAATGGTTTCTTGCGCTGATTACTTGCGGACAAGCCTTCCAGATAGGCTGTATTAAGTGTTACCGGGGCTCTTCTTTCGATAGTTTCGATAGCAGTTGAATCTATTTTTTCGAGGTGTCCAGAAGAGGCGTTGTGTTGCCACATTTTTAGAGGGTATTTGTCCTGAAGGTCAGAATAAAATTCTATTGCGTCTCCACGTAAAATCATTGGTATATCAAGCGAGTTCTTGCTGTCTTTTTTATGATGGGTACTCTTAAAATAAAAGGCTGCCTTCAAATCAGATAATTCAGAATCTGCAATAAGGATATGAGGCTCATGCATTTCTAGATAGTAGATTATACCTTCTTCCGGTAAAATAATGATGGGTATGATAAATAGGCTGCATACACTGCTTCTTGATCCAACGGATACTTTGCCACCACGGCAATGCGTTTCCTGTAATTTGTTGGATGTTCTTTTTCCAGATAGAGCGCCAAGTCGTATTTTTGCGTATCATCTATGGAATAACTTCCTTCACCATCGTCCAGATATTCTTGATCTTCATCAAGAATTCTTTTATCAAACCAAGATACTTGTTCTTCACTCTGTACTTTTATATCTATTCCAATCTTTTTATATAACCCCTGAAAGAAGCTTGGGTTTATTACCTTGATTGATTCTGATCCAAAGCAGAAACCAGAATATACGAAGGCTATACTGAGTAGCCAGTAAGAAAAAATTCTGTATTTCGAGAATATTAATATTTGACATGTAGAAGACAATATCACTATCAGTCTTTCCTGAAAAATTAGAGCTGAGTCTAGACCTAATATGGCTATCACATATAAAATTTCGTACAAAAAAAGCCGGGCAATGCCCGGCTACTATCGAGAAAGATCAATAAACGTCATTATGTCTTTCTTTTATCACTCTCCTCACTCGGCGGATAAGTCTCTTTAACAACCTCACCGTTTACAGATTCCAGCCTGACATCAAAACCCCATAGTCGTTCAACATGGCGCAGGATGTCATGGGTGCTGCCCTCATCCAGTGGGCAACCATTGTGGCGGAAGTGGCGCAGGGTCAGGGAGCGATCACCACGGGTATCGACATTGTAAACCTGAATATTGGGTTCCTGGTTGCCCAGATTGTACTGGGTCGCCAGATTCTGACGCAGCTGACGGTAGCCTTCATCGTTGTGAATGGCTGTCACTTCCAGATAGGGGTTGGCTTCATCATTGTTGATGGTGAAAAGGTGCATATCCCGCATCACCTTGGGCGACAGGTACTGCAGAATAAAGCTCTCATCCTTGAAGTTACGCATGGCGTAATCGAGCACTTCTACCCAGTTATCACAACCGGCAATGTCAGGGAACCAGCGTTGATCCTCCTCCGTAGGCGCCATACAGATACGCTTGAGATCGGTGAAGATATTGAAGCCCAGAGTATAAGGATTGATGCCACTGTAGCGCGGATCATCAAACTCCGGCTGGAATACGACATTGGTATGGGATTGCAAAAATTCCAGTATGCTACCGTCGGTGATTTTGCCGCGATGGTGCAGCTCGTTCATCAGGGTGTAGTGCCAGAAAGTTGCCCACCCTTCGTTCATCACCTTGGTTTGACGCTGTGGATAAAAGTACTGCGCCATCTTGCGCACGATGCGAATCAGCTCCCGCTGCCAAATCTCCAGCAGAGGCGCATTCTTCTCGATAAAGTAGAGAATGTTCTCTTCCGGATCTTGCGGGAACCGCTCTTCCGTCGTCTCTTTCTTGCGGAACTTTTTCGGAATTGTTGTCCAGAGATCGTTTAGTGTCCGCTGGATATACTCTTCCCGTTCCTTCTGTCGGTTACGCTCCTCAACGGCGGAGACAGGGACCGGGCGCTTGTAGCGATTGACCCCCTGACTCTGTAGAGAGTGGGCGGCATCCAGAACATCTTCGACGGCATCGATGCCGTACTTCTCTTCGCACTCGGCAATGTATTTTTTGGCAAAGAGCAGGTAATCGATAATGGAATCGGCATCTGTCCACTCCCGGAACAGATAGTTGCCCTTGAAGAACGAGTTGTGACCATAACAGGCGTGGGCGATAACCAGCGTCTGCATGGTCATGGTGTTCTCTTCCATCAGGTAAGAGATACAGGGGTTGGAGTTGATAACTATCTCGTAAGCCAGCCCCATATTCCCGCGCTGATAGTTGGACTGATTGGAGATAAACTGTTTACCGAAGGACCAATGGTTATACATCAGTGGCATACCAACTGAGGCATAAGCATCGAGCATCTGCTCGGAGCTGATCACTTCAATCTGATTGGGAAAGGTGTCCAGCCCGAACTCTTTTGCAATCAGAGAGACTTCCTTATCCACAGCTTCGATCAACTCAAAGCTCCACTCTGAATCGGTGAAGATCGGTGTACTCATGCGGTCACCTCCCTCTTCTCAAACAACTCTCTGAACACGGGATAGATATCCGCTGGCTTCTTTATATGTGCCATGGCGAAGTGATCCCCGTACTGTGCTTCGAGCTTTTTGTATTCATACCAGAGGTTCTGATGATTGCGATCGGTGATCTCCACATAAGCAAAATAGGAGACCATGCTCATCAGATGTTCGTTAATGATTTGCGAACATCTTGGGGTATCGGACTCCCAGTTATCACCGTCGGAAGCCTGAGCCACATAAATGTTGTATTTTTTCGGATCGTAACGGGCTTCAATCACCGTTTTGCTCAATGCCAAAGCACTGGATACCACGGTGCCGCCTGTCTCACGGGCGTAGAAAAAGTCGTGTTCATCACACTCTTTCGCTTCCGCGTGGTGGCGGATAAACACCACTTCCACCTTCTCGTAATTACGCTGCAGGAACATATAGAGCAGGAAGAAGAAGCGTTTGGCCATCTCTTTAATGTTGCGGGTCATGGAGCCGGAGACGTCCATCACACAGAACATCACTGCCTTGTTGGAAGGCAGCGGTACTTTGATCATGTTGTTGAATTTGAGATCAAAGTCATCAATAAACGGCAGTCGTTTAATCTTTTCATTCAGCTCACGAATGCGATCCCGAATCTGCTCAACTTTCTGCTGATCGGTCTCATCCGGGTTGACCTCCATCTCCCGCAGCTCCCGCTTCAGAGCACGGATCTCTTTCCGATCCTTGCCGGAGAGGGCGATTCGACGAGCATGGGCACCACGCAGGGAGCGAATAATATTCAGACGATCCGGGGAGCCTGCATTGGTAAAGCCGCCCCGTCTGTAAGCGAACTCTGTCGCATCTTTCAGCTCTTTGCGTACCATGTTCGGCAGTTCAAGATCATCGAACAGGTATTCCAGAAACTCATCACGATTGAGTTGGAATACAAAGTCATCGATCCCTTCACCACCGTCGGAAGGATCACCGCTGCCGGAGCCCTGACCTTGTCCGCCACCCCGGGGTTTGGGGAAGCGATCACCGGTTACGAACTCTTTATTGCCTGGGTGAGTGCGCTCCTGCTGTCCACCTTCACCATGATGAAAGAACGGTTCAGACAGATTTTTTCGGGAAATGGTTATCTCTTCGCCGCTGTCGATATCGGTAATACTGCGACGATTGACCGCATCATTAACAGCTCTGCGGATCTGGGTGCGGTAGCGACGCATAAAGCGCTCGCGATTGACCGTACTCTTACCTTTGCTGTTACGACGGCGGTCTATGATGATGTTGCTCATAAACGCCTCCAGTGGAGTGGTCTGATTGAGAGCGGCTGGTTCCTGTTTTTTTAAAAACCAGAGGAACCAGCCGTCGGACTGCACGTCACTGTTGCGCTTATTGGGACTTACGCACCCGGATGTACCATTCACACAGCAACCGCACCTGCCTCTCGGTGTAGCCGTGCTTCATCATCCGCTCGACAAAGTCATGGTGCTTCTTCTTCTCGTCCTTGCTGGACTTGGTATTGAAGCTGATCACCGGCAGCAGATCTTCGGTGTTGGAGAACATCTTCTTCTCGATCACCGTCCGCATCTTCTCGTAGCTCAACCAGCTGGGGTTCTTGCCTTCATTGCCGGCGCGAGTACGCAGCACGAAGTTCACCACTTCATTACGGAAGTCCTTCGGATTGGCGATGCCAGCAGGCTTCTCGATCTTTTCCAGCTCATCGTTCAGGGTTGAACGGTTGAGGATGTGGCCGGTATCCGGATCACGGTACTCTTGATCCTGAATCCAGAAGTCGGCGTAGGTGATGTAGCGGTCAAAGATGTTCTGACCATACTCGGAGTAAGACTCCAGATAAGCGGTCTGAATCTCCTTGCCGAGGAATTCAATATACTTCGGTGCCATGTACTCCTTGATGAAGCGCATGTAGCGATCCTGAATCTCCTGAGGGAACTGCTGCTGCTCGATCTCCCGCTCCAGCACATAGAGCAGGTGCACAGGGTTGGCAGCGATCTCGGAAGGATCGAAGTTGAACACCTTGGACAGCGTCTTGAAGGCAAAACGGGTAGAGAGACCTTCCATACCTTCATCAACACCGGCCGCATCCTTGTATTCCTGCAGGGATTTGGCGTGTGGATCGGTATCTTTCAGGTTCTCACCGTCGTATATCCGCATCTTGGAGTAAGGGTTGGAGTTTTCAGGCTCCTTAATACGGGAAAGGGTAGTGAACTGGGCCAGCATACGCAGGGTATCCGGCGCACAGGGGGAGTGCTTGAGCGAGCTGTGTTCCAGCAGTTTTTCGTAGATCTTGATCTCTTCACTGACGCGGGTGCAGTACGGCACCTTGACGATATTAACCCGGTCAATAAAGGCTTCGTTGGTCTTGTTGTTGCGGAAGGTCTGCCATTCGGACTCGTTAGAGTGCGCCAGCAGAACACCTTCGAAAGGAATCGCGCCCAGACCTTCGGTGCTGTTGTAGTTACCTTCCTGGGTAGCGGTCAGCAGTGGGTGCAGAACCTTGATGGGCGCCTTGAACATCTCGACGAATTCCATCAGACCCTGGTTTGCACGACACAGTGCGCCGGAGAAGCTGTAAGCGTCCGGATCATCCTGGGAATACTCTTCCAGCTGTCGTATATCGACCTTGCCGACGAGGCTGGAGATATCCTGGTTGTTCTCATCGCCTGGCTCGGTTTTGGCAACAGCAATCTGGTTAAGAATGCTTGGGTAGAGTTTCACAACACGGAACTTGGTGATATCACCGCCATATTCGTGCAGACGTTTCACCGCCCAGGGCGACATGATATGGGACATATAACGCTGTGGAATGCCGTACTCTTCGGTCAGGATGGCACCATCCTCTGCCACATCGAACAAGCCCAACGGCGATTCAAAAACCGGTGAGCCTTTGATGGCGTAGAAAGGAACCTGTTGCATCAGTGCTTTCAGGCGCTCAGCCAGGGAGGATTTACCACCACCGACAGGACCCAGTAAATAAAGAATCTGCTTTTTCTCTTCCAGACCCTGTGCGGCATGACGGAAGTAGGAAACGATCTGCTCAATCGCCTCTTCCATGCCATGGAACTCATCGAAGGTCGGGTAACGCTTGATGATCTTGTTGGAGAAAATACGGCTCAGCCTTGGATTCCTGGAGGTATCGATCATCTCCGGTTCACCAACGGCCATCAGCATGCGTTCGGCAGCTGTCGCATAGGCTGTGGGGTCTTTTTTACACAGATCGAGATAGTCTTGCAGACTCATCTCTTCCTGTTGGGTAGAGTCATAGCGACTCTGATAGCGCTGAAACAGGGACATACAACCACCTTTTTTGTAGTTATTGATGATCTTGGGCTTTGAGTGGGTCTCTGTTCTCAGAGGGCTGATCTTCTCGCTGACCTACTCTCCCTGAACCCTCCCTGAACCACTCTGTCAGATCCAGTGTCACTCTCTGCAAGAATGCTTTTAGAGAACAACACTGAACATGGCAGGCAGTTTGTTTTTTTATTTTTGTAATGCCATGCTCTGATGCCTGTACCTTCACGGTACGCTGAATGAAGAAAAATAAAAAGACTGTTTTGGTCGACTAATTTATGCAATATTGGGGCGAATAAACGAGATTTGACCTGAAAACTCACATCTGCGAACACCAGAAATGAACGGCGAACTATCACTCCAACAACAGCGATAAGCGGGAAATGCGACCCACTCCGAACGATAGAAATGGTGGTTGCATTTCCATGGTAAGCAGCCATGGTATAAACGGCCATGAACGGAAAAAAATAGTCCTGAACGCTCATTGAATCAGCTGGTCATAAAAGCAGTATGTGATTGAGTGGAAGAGAGCGCCTCGATGCCTGTACCAAAGACCGTACCGATGCAGCCCAAACACCTGAGAATCGCCACTCGGCAGAGCGCCCTTGCACTCTGGCAGGCGGAGTATGTGAAAGTGCGTCTGGAAACCCTGTATCCGGCATTAACTGTTGAGCTGGTTAAAATGGTCAGCCGGGGCGACAAGCTGCTCGATGCACCTCTGGCAAAAATCGGCGGCAAGGGGCTGTTTGTGAAGGAGCTGGAACATGCCCTTCTGGAGCATCGTGCTGATATCGCCGTCCACTCCATGAAAGACGTTCCCATGCACCTCCCCCAAGGGTTAGGGGTGCCGGTGATCTGTGAGCGAGAAGATCCCAGGGATGCCTTTGTCTCCAATCACTATGACACACTGGATGATTTGCCAGCAGGGGCGATTGTCGGTACTTCCAGCCTGCGCCGTCAGTGCCAGATTCTGGCCCACCGTCCGGACCTTACGATCAATTTCCTTCGGGGCAATGTGAACACGCGTCTCGCCAAGCTGGATGCCGGGGAGTATGACGCCATAATCCTCGCTGCCGCAGGCCTTATTCGACTGGAATTCCGGGATCGTATCAGCCACTTTCTGGACACGGATCTCAGCCTTCCGGCTGGCGGCCAGGGCGCTGTGGGCATTGAATGTCGCAGTGATGATCAGGCGATCATTGATCTGATCAAACCGCTGCACCATGAACACACTGCCAAATGTGTGCTGGCAGAGCGGGCGATGAATAGGGTGTTGAATGGCGGCTGTCAGGTTCCCATTGCCAGTTTTGCCGAGCTGGATGGCGATATACTTCGGCTACGGGGGCTGGTCGGTCAGCCCGATGCCCGCGTGATTCTGCGTACCGAGCAGAGCGTGAACATTAACGAATTTGAAAAAGCGGGGTGGGAAGCGGCGAAGCATCTGCTCGCCCAGGGCGCAGGAGAGATTCTTGCCTCACTACCCCACTCCACGGCAGATGATGCCCACCTTCCAGACGAGCAGCCATGATGGATCAGTCACACCAACTGAGCGGTCTGCGAATATTGGTTACCCGTCCGCAGCCACAGGCTGATAAACTGACTCACTTTCTGCGTAAACAGGGGGCAGAAGTGAGCGTTTTACCTATGCTGGAGATCATTCCAAAACCGGCTGGGAAGTTGCCACACCCTGTTAATATTGCCGAATACGATAAAGTTGTGGTCGTCAGTACATCGGCTGCAGAGCTCCTTTTTCGGCAGTCACCAGTGGCTACCGAAACAGCGCAGTGGTTTACACCCGGACGGAGTACGGTCAGGGTGCTTGCCGACTTTGCTGTGGAGGCGATCTGTCCGGAGGCGGTATTTACCAGCGAAGCCATGCTGGCCATGCCGGAACTTCAATCCGTGGCTGACCAGCATATTTTGCTGGTGAAGGGCGAAGGTGGACGGGATATTCTTGAGCAAGCACTTTCTGAGCGGGGGGCAAAGGTCAGACCTTTGGTGCTCTATCAGCGGGTTTGTCCGGAATATCCGAACGGTCAACTTGATCAAACACTGGAAGAGCAGAAGATTAATGCTATTGTCGCCACCAGTGGACAGATCGTTGCCAACTTGCTCACCTGTGCTTCAGATCGTCGATTATTGCTGGATATCCCAATACTGGTACCCAGTCAGAGAGTTGCCGAAATGGCATCAGAAGTCGGCTTTACCAGAACCGTCATCGCCACGGGGGCGGGTGACGCCGACATTGCCGTTGCACTGCGGCAGCTTGCATACCCAGGCTAAAGCCTGGTAGTGGCTGCTGCAGGTGATTTTGTCATAAACAGATACATGAGTAGAACCGGGTGAACGATAAGACACCAAAGCAAACCTCCTCTACTTCTGCAGAGCAAAACTCTTCTGCATCCGTAGAGCAGGCATCAACAGATGCCACCGGGAAAACGTCCCCTGAGGCCGCAGAACAAACGTCAACTGCCGGAGAGAAGGTGCATCCTGATACCGCAGAAGCCACTGCTTTTGTTGCCGAGGAGCCAATCTCCTATTCCGGGCAGCCGGCACAGTCTGAAGGCTGTAAAAAACCAGCTGTTCAGAAGATTCCTCTCAGCAAGACCGCTGTTCTGTCCCTGCTGATCTCGGCAACGACGCTGGGCGTTATCGGCGTTGGTGGCTGGTATGGTTATCAGACCATCCTGCCTGAGATTCAATCCGCCAACCTGGCTCGCCAGGATTGGGTTGAAGCACAGCTCGCCAATAGCATTCAGGGCGTAGAATCCTCTCTGCTGCAGAAGAGTGGCGCTCAAGTCGCTGCCGTGCAGCAGGATGTTCAGGGAGTCAATGACCAGTTCCGTATATTTTCGCAGAAGTTCGAGACTGTTTCCGGACAATATCAAGACGTTTCCGACCAGTCTGGCCGTCTGGTTTCCCGTCTGGATCATCTGGATCGCAAGGTAAGCAGACTGCAAGAGAGCGACCGCAATGAGTGGATGTTGGCGGAAGCCGAGTATCTGATGCGTCTGGCCAACCAGCGTCTGCTGACAGTGCAGGATCTGAAAAGCGCACAAACGCTGCTCATCCAGGCCGATGAGCTGCTGGTTGCCCTTGATGAATACGCTTTGTTTAACGTGCGTCAGGCGCTGGCGGAGGATATTGCCTCTGTTCGCAGCACCTCCAGCGTGGATGTCACCAGCCCATGGCTGAAGCTCGATGGCTTTGAAAAACAGATCGACAAGCTGCCGTTGCGCCGGGAGATGCCTTCTGTCAGCCCTGAAGGGCGGTCTATGGCATCCGCCCTTGCTGCGGTTGGACAAACAGCATTTATCGACATCGATGCACCCTCTGAGCCCGTGATCCAAATTCTTCAGGGTGAAATGCCACTTGAGGTCAAACTGAAAGCGCTCCGTGATCAAACCATGGAGACGCTGGGTGTGTGGGGGCATGAGTTAGCTAATGTTGCCACGGATGTTTCCAAAACATTTGCCGCCCAGTTTACGATTCGCAAGGATACCGTGAAGCTGGCGCCCGCCCTGATGGCTCCTGAGCAGGATCTTTTCCTGCGTCAGAACCTGCGCTTGATGGTTGAGCAGGCTCAAATCGCCCTGCTTCAGAGACGGGCAGAGGTCTATCGTGGCAGTCTGGCCAATATTCAGCAGTGGCTGGACGAATGGTTTGTCAACGATACCCCTGAGATGGTTGAGCTGAAGCAATCCCTGCAGCAGATCAGCAACACGCCGCTGGCGCAGCCAATACCTGATATCAGTCGTTCTATGACGGCTCTTAAGGGCTATGTCAACGAGAAAGTGAGTCAGAAGTCCGGAGACCTGCAATGAGTAAAATGGTCTTAAAAGCGCTGTTTTATCTAGTGCTGATTGCCGGCATCTTCGTGGTTATGCGCTACTTCTTCATCGACAGCGGTTACGTGCTGATCTCCTACAATGGTTACATTCTGGAGAGCAGCCTGTGGTCCACGCTGGCCGCTATTGTGCTGGCGCTTGTGGTCAGCAAGCTGTTGTTCTCCATTCTGCGGGCCATCATCAATGGCACTGGCTGGTTGTTTCCGATTACGGCTAAATCCCGTCATCGCAAGGCGCAGCGGGTTTCTAACAAGGGCTTGATTCAGTTTGCCAACGGCTACTGGAACAATGCCGAGAAATTGCTCGGACAGGCGGGAGACACAGGTTCATCACCACTGCTGAACTATCTGCTTGCCGCCAGGGCGGCCAGCTTCAACAATGATCTGGATGCCTCTCAGGAGTTTCTCCGCAAAGCTGATCAGGCGACTCCGGCAGCCTCTATGGCTATCGGTATCACTCAGGCTGAGATTCAGATGTCCCACAATCATCTGGAACAGGCGCTGGCTACCCTCAGCTCTCTGCGCAAGAGATCACCCAAGCACCCTTATATCCTGAAGCTGCTGCAGCAGACTTATCAGCAGTTGGGAGACTGGCAGGCGCTGGCTTCACTGCTACCTGTGCTTCACCGACAGAAGGTGCTGAACGGGACTCAGCTGGAACAGCTTGAACAGACCGTTTATCACGAACTGTTCCTGCAGGCGCTGAACAAGGGTTGCTCCCTGAGCCCTGAGCGTCGTACCGAGCCAGCGGATGCCATCTGGAACTCGCTGACCAATTCCCAGCGTAAAAATGAGGATCTTGTCCTCAGTTATGCCCGTTGTCTCTACAAGCTCAATGCTCAGGATGCCGCGGAAACCTTTATCCGCCGGCAGCTGGGCTCGATGTACAGCCCTCTGTTGATCCATATCTACGGCAAGCTCAATGGCAACGATGCTAACCGTCAGCTGATAGCGGGCGAGAAACTGCTGACAGAGCGTCCGAACGATCCGGAACTGCTACTGGCTCTGGGACGCATCAGCGCCCGTGCCCAGCTGTGGGGTAAAGCCAGAGATTATCTGGAAACCAGCCTGCAGCTGCACAACAGTGCGGCAACCTACAATGAGCTTGGTCAGCTGCTTGCCCATCTGGGTGAGCATGAGAAGAGCTCTGGCTACTTCCAGCAGGGTCTGGCTCTGGCTTCAGAGAAGTCCTGATGAAATCTGCCTGGCACCGTTGTCATTGGTGCCGGGCAGCCTCTTTGTTACGACTCTGGCACTCAATGTATATCTCCGTATAATGCATTTCCCCGCGCGTCTTTTGAATATTCCGAACCTATGACCGAAACCATACTCCCTGCGGACCTCGCAGAAGATCACTCAGCAGCTCAAGAAGAACACCACCGCAAGATCAAGAGTTTTGTCTTGCGCGTTGGAAGAATGACCACCGGTCAGCAGAAGGGTTGGGATATCATCTTCCCAAAACAGGGCCTGAAGCTTGAGGATGGCCGCCTTGATCTGGAAACGACCTTTGGCCGCAAGGCGCCACTGGTCGTGGAGATTGGTTTTGGCATGGGCCTCTCTCTGCTGGAGATGGCCGGTAGTGAGCCTGACAAGAGCTTTATCGGTATCGAGGTTCATCGCCCCGGTGTTGGCAGCCTGATGAATGAGTCCGACAGAGTGGGTCTCACCAATCTGCGTGCTTACTGCGATGATGCTGTTGAGGTGCTGGCTCGCTGTATTCCTGACAACAGCATTGATCGTCTGCAGATCTACTTCCCCGATCCCTGGCACAAGAAGCGTCATAATAAGCGTCGTCTGGTGCAATCCGGATTTGTTGCCTCTCTGCTACCGAAACTGAAAACCGGTGGTGTGCTGCATCTGGCTACAGACTGGGAAAACTATGCTGAACAGATGATGGACGTTATGACCGCCGCTGAAGGCTACAAAAACCAGGCCGGTGAAGAGAACTTCTCCCCTCGCCCTGATCACCGACCCATTACCAAGTTTGAAAAGCGCGGTGAGCGTTTAGGGCATGGCGTCTGGGATCTTTTGTTCGAGAAGATCTAAATTACTTTCTGAAAATGCTCGGTCTATCCGGGCATTTTTGTATGCCGGTTTTGCTGTGGAAATCGAGTAATTACAAAGGGGAAGTTGAAAAATGGAAGAAAATGCGAGAGTTTTGCGAGGATGAATATCGTCTGTAGAAAAAAAGGCCTGACACCTAAGTAAAGGGGGGGAGGGGTGATGTCAGGCGAACTATTACAACCAAAAATAAGGGGGCAATAAAAAAGCATGGGGCAATGATAATCTTTAATGAGATTTACAAAATCCGTATATTCACCTTGTAGCGCGTATCAATTACCTAAACATTTTAAAAAATAGGCAGGCATACCACATGGGATGTACAGGTGTTTTCGGGTCAGCCTTCAATCCACCCACTAGAGGACACCTTGATGTTCTCGTACAAGCCGCACCATTCTTCGACAAAATCTTTATTTTGCCGAGTGTAGCCCATGCTTTTTACAAGGAAGTACTCACTCTTGAAAAGCGACTGGCGTTGCTTGACGCCTTCCTTATTGATGCTGCCGATGTGCCCTGTGAGCTGGAAATCTCACTGATTGAGAAAGAGTTATGGGATGCAGCGCCGGAGCAGCCGGTTTATACATGGACTGTTCTCAACACACTCAGCGAACGAGAGCCGGACACCGAATTTACCTTTATCCGCGGGCCGGATAATGCGGCTCCGGAAACCTGGCAGCGCTTTTATCGTTATCAGGATATTGAGCAGAGGTGGCCAATTTTCACCGCCAAAGAGAGTGTGAATATCCGCAGCACGCCTGTGCGTAACGCCCTCAATCGGCCTCAGCCTGATATGCAGCAGTTGCAAAAATGGCTGACTCCTTCTGTAATGACACTGATACTGGATCAGCGGTTGTACTGTTCGACATAAAAGAGTTCGACATAAAAGAGTTCCGCATAAAAGAGTTCCGCATAAAAGAGTTTCACATAAAGAGCGCCACGCGAAGAAACGAATGATGAACGATAATACAAAGTTAACCTACGTCATTGAACGGGAAGAATCTCTTTACAAAGGTTTTTTCCGAGCCGCCCGTTACTTTTTCCATCACAGTCTATTCCGCGGGGGTAAGAGCCCGACGGTTATTCGCGAGGCCTTTCTCCGGACACCTGCCGCCGCTGCGCTGCTCTATGACAGGGCTCTGGATAATGTGGTTCTGATCGAACAGTTTCGGGTTGGACCGATGATTGCGGGAGAGTTCCCCTGGATGCTCGAAGTGGTCGCCGGAATTGCCGAGCCGAATGAAAAGCCTGAAGAGGTCGTGGTTCGTGAGGCGATTGAGGAATCTGGCTGTACAATTACCGAGCTGCTGCCAATATTCTCTTACTATCCATCTCCTGGCGCATGCAACGAGATCGTTCATCTCTACTGCGGGATGACCGACAGCTCAAATGCCGGAGGCATTCATGGTCTGGATGAGGAAAACGAGGACATAAAAGTCCATGTCGTTCCTGCGGGCGAAGCACTGGGTCTGCTCGATAGCGGCAAGATAAACAATGCCACTACAATTATTGCCTTGCAGTGGTTAAGAACCTACAGAGAAAATCTGAACCGTATACCATGAATAGACTACGCCTCACATGCCTGCTGTTAACTCTTGCCATTCTTACGGGATGTAGCATCTCCCCTTACCGTAATGGTTATCCGTCAGAGGACAGCTGGGCAGTATTGCCTGTCCGGTCACTGGACTCTTCGGAAAAAGGCATTCAGATTGAGCGGATGCTGAAGGTTCAACTGGCCGCCAAAGGCATCAAGCAAGTCAGCCTTCCTCCAGACACAGAAGTCCCCGGCAGCAATAATCTACTGGTTAATGCTCACCGATTGAAAAATGCCGAGACCTGGGCAAAACAGCACAATGTCAAACTGGCCATGACCGGCAGTATTGATAATTTCACTACCGACGAGAATGGCCGTTTTCAGATCGGCGTGACCCTTAACCTGATGGATATTAACACGGGGAAAAACGTGTGGGTGATGTCCGGAGAGAGTTCAGGAGAGAGTTCAGGAGA
>SAMEA5043665__coassemble_216_pt1 | contig 14590 bp, 15 predicted proteins | sample SAMEA5043665__metabat2_low_PE_004 | metagenome-assembled genome bin SAMEA5043665 (sample SAMEA5043665) | Gadus morhua | reverse complement strand
AAATCGCCCTCTGGAGACCGAGAATATCGGGCGCCAGAGGGCTATCTCCTGGCACGATTAACGATTAAACGACACTGGATATGTTATTGCGTACGATTGGATCCAGTATGTTTTGGGTGAGGCATCGACTTGCTGAATAATCGGCTCTGGCATCAAAGGAAGCACCTCTTTCTGCCCTGATTTTACCAGACAGCATGCCAGTAACTGATGGTAGTGAGCTATAAAATTTAACCATTTGACCTTTCCTGTCGTCGAACACTCCTGCACTCACCAATTAGGAACTTCTGGAAAAGAGGGAATATGTTTGTGGGCTATTCCTTAAGGGTGAGGTGGCTGGTATCCGGAGCCGGAGGCGCGGGCGTATCGTCCTGTTCAAACAGATAGCCTTTTTGCTCTTTCAGAGCGAGGTGGGAAGTGTCTGGCGTGGGAGGAGCCGGTTCGGGATCATGAGGGTTCACATCCTCCCCTATCGGCGCTACCGACCAATCGGGGATGTCATGCTCTACACGTTGGGCGATGGTCTGTTCTACCGAGGTCGCTCCAACCTGCGCTGTGGCTGCTGCGGCTTGTGTGGCTGTGGTTTGTGTGGCAGTGTCGTCTGGTTGCGAACCTTGCGGGCAGATGGTGCAGATCAGACCGGCTGCTTTGAGTTTATCCTGGTAAATCTCTGCGGTGATCTCATCAACATTGTTTTTGAGAACGATGGCAGCACCTGAAAATAACTTTTCCAACTGTTGAGGGCTTGCCCGGAACAGTTTGGTGGCATTGTCACGCGCTTTTTGTGGATCGGCTCCAGGTACAATTTGCCCGGAAAATACCAGATCAAAAGAGGGGCTGGAGCGTTCTGTTTTGGAACTGTCTGCCATGATACAAAAACCTGTATGATATTTTGTTTATGGTCTTTGTATCATATAACAACTCTGCGAGGCAGGGGACAGTAATCAAAGGAGATGGCCTGCAGTGCAGGCCGGGCGCTTATAGCCTAAACATCTGAACGCATCAGCAGGTAGAGCTCGATCAGAACTTCTGGTAGTTGTACGGCCATATCTTCCAGCAGCTCCACGTTAGCGGACATATCCGCAAACTCTTCTTCCTCGGAAAATACGCCGGAAAGTACGGCGATCGGCAGCATCAGCTCCGCGACAGCCTGCTCATTGGCGGAGAGCCAGGTCTCCTCCTGTGCCATGTGTGCCTCCAGAAAACCGGCGCACCAATCTGCCAGTTCGGAATCGAGCAGCTCTTCGCTCTCATCGATGGAGACGGGAATCTCAAAGCTGTCACTTTCATCATTATTGAGCTGGCTGTCGATCAGGGAGAGTACGCCCCGAATATGCTGGGTCAGCTCCTCTTCGCTGAGACCGGTCAGTTCAGGATTTGGGAACATTGTTCTGCAAATCTCTTCCGGAGAGTCGGATTTTGGACTGATAATCTGAGCTGTCAGATAACCATGCCCCATAACGGCGTCAAAGCTCTCTTCATCTTTGTCAGCCATGCTGTCCAGCGCCTGAAACAGAGGACCATCAAGCAGCAGTTCAGAATCAATCATAAGCGTGTCCCGCGAAATATATTTGATGAAATTTGTGACAAGTCTGACCTGAGTTGTGCAAATATGGAAGCACAGGCGCGTATACTGCGGTTTTTCCTGATGCTAGACGTTGTCTTCGGGATGGTTTTGGATGTTTATGTTAAAGCGAGCACAAGACATTCTTGCCAGTGTTTTCGGATATCCAGAGTTCCGGGGCCAGCAGGAACAGATCATAAATCACCTTGTACAGGGGGGTGATGCGCTGGTTTTGATGCCTACCGGTGGCGGGAAAAGTCTCTGTTATCAGATACCCTCTCTTATCCGATCAGGGACGACTATTGTGGTATCGCCCCTGATCGCTCTGATGCAGGATCAGGTCAATGCCCTGCGTCTGCTTGATGTCCGGGCGGTGGCCCTGCATTCCGGCCTGAGCTTTGAGCAGCAGATGACTATCCAGAGTGGTTTGATCCGTGGTGAGTACGATCTGCTGTATATATCACCAGAGCGACTACTCACTTATCGCATGCTGGATCTGCTTGATGGTATGACCCTCGCTCTGTTCGCCATCGATGAGGCACACTGCGTCTCCCAGTGGGGCCATGATTTTCGACCGGAGTATCTGCAACTCTCCACACTCCATCAGCGCTATCCCCATGTGCCCCGTATTGCACTGACGGCAACGGCGGATCAACGCACCCGCACGGAAATTGCCGAACGGCTGGAGCTTGGTAATGCGCGCTGGTTTGTCAGCAGCTTTGATCGTCCCAATATTTTCTACCGCCTGACCCAGAAGCGGGAGGCGCGTAAGCAGCTATTGGACTTTATTCTCAAGGATCATGCCGGGCAGTCGGGGATTGTCTACTGCCTCTCCCGGCGCAAGGTCGATGAGCTGGCGGAGTGGTTGCGGCGTCATGGTGTGCAGGCGCTGCCCTACCATGCGGGGCTGGAGCCGGAAGTTCGCCATCGCCACCAGGAGCAGTTCCAGACCACCGACAATATGGTGATGGTGGCGACCATCGCCTTCGGCATGGGGGTGGATAAACCCGATGTCCGTTTTGTCGCCCATATGGATATGCCGCGCAGTATCGAAGCCTATTATCAGGAGACGGGTCGTGCCGGGCGTGATGGGCTGCCCGCCACCGCCTGGCTGGTTTATGGTCTTCAGGATGTGATTATCCTTGGGCAGATGCTGGCTCAGTCCAGCATGGATCCACAGATGCAACATCTGGAACGCCAACGTCTGACCGCCATGCTGGGGTTTTGTGAAATGTCCGGCTGTCGGCGGCAGGCGCTGCTCAATTATTTTGGCGAGCAGCGGGAAGAGAAGTGTGGCAATTGCGATCTCTGCGTCGAACCGGTGGCCACATGGGATGCCACGGAAGCGGCCCGCATGGCGCTCTCCAATGTCTATCGCACCGGGCAGCGCTACGGTGTCACCCATCTGGTGGATGTATTGCTGGGCAGACCGAACAAAAGAGTCACCGAGCTAGGGCATCAACAGCTTTCGACCTTCGGCGTGGGCAAGGGGCTGAGCCAACCGATTTGGCGCTCCGTTTACCGGCAGCTGGTAGCCAGAGGCTATGTCACGGTCGCCTCTGAAACTTATGGTAGTCTGCTGTTGACGGAGAAGAGCAAACCGTTGCTGCGGGGCGAGGAGCAGCTGGAGTTAAGACGCGACCGCTATGATGTGCATGAGCTCAAAGCCTCGCTCCCGGAGCAGCATTTCGATGGTGACGAGGCCAAATTGTGGGAGGCGCTGCGCGCCTTGCGTATGACGCTGGCGCGGGAGCGGCAGGTGCCGCCCTTTCAGGTATTCAGCGATGCGACCCTGCGGAGCATGATGGCGAGTCGGCCTTCTACCCCTGAAGAGCTGCTGCAGGTTTCCGGTGTTGGTCAGTTCAAGCTGGAACAGTATGGGGAAGCCTTTCTGGAGGTTCTTGCTGTTCATGTCAGGGTAAGTGTTTGAGGCGGTATCGGTAACGGGATATAGGCTGGTCTAACCTTGTTCTGACATACCTATAAAAAATAGTTATAAGGGGAAGGCATGAAACCGGTGGATTTTTCCGTACTCAATGAATTCAAGGAACTGATGGGTGATGAGGGAGAGCAGGAGGTTCGAGAGCTGGTTGAACTCTACCTTTCCGATGGTGCCCTCCTGCTAGAGAATATACAGACCGCTCTGGCCTCTGGAGATGCAGATACCCTCCACCGTGCGGCCCATAGTTTTAAATCCAGCTGTGGAAACATAGGCGCCACAGAGCTTCAGGCAACGTGCCAGATACTGGAACAGAGAGCTGCAGTCAACGGATGTGATGATGACTGCCGCGCTCTTGCTACTCAGGCAGAATCAGCGTTCGCTGATGTAAAAGTGGCTCTGTCCAATTATCTGCAGTTGAACTCCGGCGATATTTGAATTTCCTGGGGTTTCCAGGGAATTTTGTTTCCGATACCCTCAGATAACGGGTCTCTTCATAGAGAAAGTGAAGCCTGCCGCCACACTCTCCGCAGAAATAGATGACACCCCGCTGCTCCCGATTGTATCGGGTGGCAGACAGAGGGGTCTCTTTTCCCCGACATCGACAGCTATAAATAAACCGGTAACGTCCGCTTTGCCGTAGGTCATAGCTGTGATGGCTGTCGGGTTTGACCCGAAATACCTGTTCCATCACCACTCGCCACTCGCTACCGTGGGCGGCGATATGCTGTCCGTAGACTCTTGGGGCGATAAGATGGGCAATCTCATGGGCCACAATGTTACGAATAAAATGCCGGTGATTGTAATGACAGAAATCCATATTGAAACGGAGCAGGTTCTCTTCATAAATGGCCTGCCCGGCATCAGCTCCGGTCAGGTCAATCAGTATTCTCGGAGGCGCGAATGGCATACCGTAATAGCTGGCGGCAGCACACAGCAGTCCTTGAATACGTTTTGTAATGTCTTGATAAACCATGGCTTTTTTTTGCTCTGTTAGCCGTTTTTTGTATCGTCTTTTTAATCGAGTATCGAGAAGGATTTTTATTATTGATAGTGGGATTCTAGACGGGGTTTTTACGGCTGCCAGCTTGGTAACAAAATAGGGCTTCTTTTATTGAGGGAAGCCCAGCGGTATTAACAGAAAAGAGTGCATAAGATCAGTGCAACAGGCCGCTGGAGTCGGGAAGACTAAAGGTAGATCGGTCCTGCCCCCAGATTCCAGAGTGTAACGGATATCGCCATGGTGGCAACCAATACGACAAGAGCCACGCAGAGCACGGAGCTGGCAAATATCACCCCCCGTTCGAAAGGGATGTTCATAAAGACCGGAATCCCTGTGTAGAGCAGGTAGGCGGACCAGCCGATCATAATGATCCCCACGATCATGGCCAGCCACAGGGAGGGCGACAGTGCGGCAAGCCCACCCACCAACAGCGGTGTGGCGGTGTAGGCGGTAAAGGTGAGGCACTGGGCGAAGCTGGGGCTGACGTCGAAGGTACGCGCCATCCAGTGAACGAATCCGGAGGTGGCGAGGATCGCGGCAAGGGTCGCAAAGTAGGACAGTACGGCGATAATGGCTGCACTTGTGTGGGTCAGGTAAACCGTCTCGGGGCTACCGGGCAGCTGCCAGCCGGTCAGGGTTGTGCCCAGATAGCCACAGACTGCCGGTATCGCTGTGATAAACAGTAGGTAGGTCAGGATAAAGTTAAGAATGGAAGGTTGTTCTGTGCAGCTTTCTTCCCGGATGGTGTGCCATTCGCGGGTGGGGTGTGCCAGCAACCCCAAGGCGTGAGTCATGCTCATTGTGCTTCTCCTTGTTGTGCCCTGTTGTTTCTTATCGTTTCTTATCGTTTCTTATTGTATTTCTCCCTGCTAATCAGTACAGACAGCAATTGCGAGCGGGTGTTTTTTTATTAGATTATTACTGGTTCGACTGCTTCCAGCAGTCTCTATCCAGTAAAACAGTATGCCAGGCCATTGGCAAACGTTTGCTGAATATCTCCAGGATACTGAGGAATACCTTTTGAGACCGTTAGCATCTGTACTGCTTTCCGTTATTTTCATGACTGGTTTTGTGGCTCCTGCCTCAGCCAATGCTCCGAAGCAGGCTTGGGAGCGGGCGGGAGTGCCGGATTTCAAATCCTTCAAGGATGTGCGTGCCAGGAAGCACGCATTTTTCAGCTACCTTTTGCCACGGGTGACCGCTGAAAACAATCGTATCCTCAAACAGCGCGAACATTTGCTCAGCCTGAGCAAGAAGAAAACGCTGACAACCAAAGATAAGGTGTGGCTGAAAGACCTTGGCAAACAGTACCGCTTGACGGAAATAACCGGTGCGAGCTGGTTAAGAGAGATGCTTGAGCGGGTTGATGTGATGCCACCCTCTCTGGCGCTGGCTCAGGCGGCTTACGAAAGCGGCTGGGGAACATCGCGCTTTGCCCGCCTGGGTCACAACTATTTCGGCCAGATGTGCTTCGCCAGGGGCTGTGGCTTTGTTCCCAAAAAACGTAATGCCGGTGCCACCCGTGAGCTGGCAAAGTTTGCCAATGTGGGGGAAGCGGTCAACTCTTATATCCGTAACCTCAACTCCCATCCCACCTACGAACCCCTGCGTGAGCTGCGGGCCAGGGCGCGCAAGAGTGGTCAGGAGATCTCCGGCTCCAAACTTGCCAACGGTTTGATCAAATATTCCACCCGTGGTCAGGCGTACATCGAGGAGGTTCAGGGTATGATTCGGGTGAACAAGCTGGCTCCGTTTGATGCCAGACCCACCACCGCGACCATTATCTAGTCGTCGTCGGTTTTACCAGAATTAAAGACCCGGATGTGTAAGCTGAATGTTACTGGTATTCAGCTTGCACACACACAGAGACAACTATTCTGCAATACAACTCTTTTTAATAGATCACTTCAAAGCAAAAAAACAAACAAAATAATTGATTTTTGCGCATGATGGAACTAATTCTCTTTGTTCCTGTCTATTAGTACCGTTGACATGATGTAGGGTGGATAAATGATGAGTTCTGTATTTTTACTTAAATACCTCCGTATTTGTTTTTGTTCGACCAGTCTTATTTTAGGGTTGATGTCGGGAGCTGGCACTACTGCTAATGATGATGTGGATCAGGGAAATGTTGTTGTGACCCATGAGATAGCTGCCGATGCCGTACTGTGTTACACCGGTCAAAACATGAAAACTGTTTTGCAAATGCGTAATGAGATGAATCGGTTAGGGGACTCCCTAAGTGGTTTTGATGAAAACATGCTGATAGTTCATTCGTCAGATGAAACGTGGATCAAGAAAACTGGCGATGAATTTAATATGCCTAAAATGGTTAATGATCCGGTACCCGGTAACAACAAAGGTTTTTGTTTTAGTTACAAGGGTGATACAGGGGCGGATTTGTATAAAAAAATTAAGAAGCTTGGTTGGTTATCCTCTCGCAACGATTCGGTCTATATTAATGATGGCGGCATCTACCTGTACCACAAAAATACAGGCAAGATGATTATCAGCCACCCGGATGGTTATCAGGAGGCGGCCAGACTGTTAGTCAGAGTGGCTCCTGATAATATCAAAGAAATTTATCTTACGAAGAATGATGACCAAGCAAGACAAATTGATTCTGCTGATATTGAGCGTTACGCAGATACAGGTGAAGACAATTTGCTGCAGATAGTTGACCTTGAAAATGAAGCGTATAATTATATAACGAAAGTGCTTGAGGTATTGACTGATTATTGTCGGGGGGCAGAGAATAAACTGAATGGCTATTACCAGATGCTACATTCACCACGCTATCCTGAAATTGTACAGGTGTCAACGATTATGTTGGCTACTGCTGCTGTGGCATATATGACTAACTTACTTAAGTTGCGTGATGCACTTGCTCTCGGTATTGCGCTAGGTGTTGTGCCGCAAATAGCTGCTCCTTATCTGCTACCTGATGAAGTTCTGAAAAAAACTAATACGCTCAATAATATTGTTCTTGTCACCCAGTCTCTGACCGGGAAGGCTATGTCAGCTGCCGGAGGAGGACTTCATTATACCGGCAAGCTGTTTTCCTATGCGGGGCAGGCTTTTTCCGATAACGCACAATCGGTAGATAACAGCAACGGTTGGCCTATTGTGCCTGCGGCTGTGCTTGCGGTAACACTACCTATAACCTATAAAATATTAAACTTGATGACGTTTGGTTATCTCGGTAGTAGCATCCAGATGGTATCTATGGGCTTATTGTACGGTTTTGGCATCGGCGGTGGTTTTATGGGCGCTTTTTATCTGTTAATGGAAATGGACATGTTACCCTCGGGTTATGAACTATTCCGTAAGGTTAAAAATGCTTTATATTGATGCCATCCATAATACTGGATGGTGAAGTTAAAAAAAAGCCGACTCAGTTATCGAACAGAGCCGGCTTTTTTAATGGTCACTGGAAAGGTTACATATTCGGATCAAAGTTCACAACATTGATAATGTCACCGCTCTCCTGAATGGCAGGCGCTTCCCGCTCCGGGATATTGCCAGAGAAGATCGATTGATTGTCATCAAACTCGTAAGGGGCGCGTTCCCCGCTACGGTCAATAGTCAGGTCAGTGAAGTTGAACAGATGGGTGTCGCCCATCTGGGAGGGGGCAATGTTCTGCATAGCCGTAAAGATGGACTCGATACGGCTTGGATGCCGGCGCTCCCACTCCGAAAGCATCGCCTTGATATTCTGACGCTGTAGATTTTCCTGAGAACCACACAGGTTGCAGGGGATAATCGGGAATTCCATGATCTCGGCAAATTTGGCGATCTCTTTCTCCCTGCAGAAGGCCAGTGGCCGAATGACCACGTTGCGGCCATCATCCGAGCGCAGTTTGGGCGGCATGCTGGACAAGCGGGAACCGTAGAACATGTTGAGGAACAGTGTCTCCACGATATCATCCTTGTGGTGACCGAGGGCAATCTTGGTGGCACCGATATCTTCCGCAAAGGCGTACAGTGTGCCACGACGCAGGCGTGAGCAGAGACCACAGGTGGTTTTTCCTTCCGGCACCTTGGATTTCACGACGGAGTAGGTATCCCGGTTGATAATATGGAAAGGTACGCCAAGGCTCTCCAGATACTCCGGCAGTATATGGTCAGGGAAGCCTGGCTGCTTCTGATCCAGATTCACAGCAACCAGTTCAAAATTGATCGGAGCGCTTTTCTGCAGGCTCATGAGGATGTGCAGCATGACGTAGCTGTCTTTGCCGCCGGACAGGCAGACCATGATCTTGTCACCTTCCTCGATCATGTTATAGGCTTCAATCGCCTGGCCTGTATGGCGGCGGAGTTTCTTTTGAAGCTTGTTGAAGTTGGTTTTCTCAGCCCCTGTAAATTCGGATACACTCATCGGTTTTGTTGCTGCTGACGGTTAAAAACAGTCAATTATACCGGTTGCAGCTCCCACGACCAGTTGTGTGTTGTGCGCAGGGTTAGCTGTTTAACCAATTTCGCAAACCATAGAACAGGTAGAAGCACAGAGCTATCGGTATCAGGAAGATCAGATCTATCAATGGCCACTCTCCCGGTTTCAAGACCGATCGTTTCGGGGATTCAGGGTCGTAGTATACCGTCACAGGGGTATTTTTCGGGAAGGCATCACGCAGGGCCTCGGCATCACTGTGATTACCGTTGTGAACCTTGTTATAGCCAAAACGTATCCAGTGATTACGATAAATTTGGTCGCCAACACCGTATTGATAGGTGATCTTTGGGTAGGGGAAACCCGCCCGAAAGCCAGTCTCTACAATCTCTTCAACATGAATCACTTGGCCAGCGGCTTTGGGCCATGTCTGGCTTGTGAACGCATAGTAAGGCTCGACAATGAGAAATCGATTGATGAGTACGATGCCCGCGATGAAGAATATCCATGCCAGAATATTGAGTTTTAATTGATTTTTGGTTTCGATGTGGTCGTCTTCTGAGGTCATAATAAGATCTCACTTTCCGTGAATGTTTTAAATGTGCTCACCTCGTTTAAGTATCGACCACTTTGTATAGTCATAAATATTAATGGTTCGGGTGGGATTAACCCTGAATAAGGAACGATGATTATGGGAGTGTTGCCATCAGGGCGTGCTTGTAGCCAGCGTCTCGGTGATAGTCAGTCTGCTATGGATCAGCTCGATGCAGGTGATGCCAACACAGATATGGCAAGGGAAGCGAACAGCAATCTCTTGGGTTCGGGGTGAGGGGGGAGGTCATCGGTAGCAGATTTTATTTCCTGATAGAATTCGTTATGTTGCACTATAGTATGTAACACGAATGTTTAGTCTGAATGCTTAGTACGCCTTTCCCTGCGACACATCAATGTTGTTTTGCGAGGGGGAAACTTTCTTTGATTTATATCAGCAGAGAGGGGATGTTCGAGCTTTAAAATGAAACGGTCTGTCAGGAAAGTGGTTGGCGTAGAGAAGCCGTCTCTGGCCCTGCTTGGATGAATTGGACAAAAGAATAAGAATAATTGGATAGTCAGGCTGAAACCATGAGTGCCGTCCAGGGCACGATGCTATTCAGGAAAATGCAGAGGGATATTTATGAACGGGGAGTATGCTCGTTTGCGTGAGGTTTTGCAGAATCGGCGAACCGAATTGCAGGCACGTCTTGATAACATCAAGAAGGATGTTACCCAAAAGGCCAATGCAGACTGGTCCGAGCAGGCTCAGGAGCGCGAAAATGATGAAGTCATGGACGCTCTCGGTAACGAGACGGTCAATGAGCTTCAGCAGATTTACAAGGCTTTGGAGCGAATGGATGATGATGAATACGGTATCTGCACGGGGTGTGGTGGAGAGGTTCCACTTGCTCGTCTGCAGGTTATGCCTTACGCCGGTCTTTGTGTGAACTGCGCAGAGGCTCAAGGGCAGTAAGGTTGCCCGTGGTCAGGAGCGACTCTCTTCGCTTTCCAGTATCAGATCGTTGTAATGGCTAACAAAGTCGTTAACTGTGCCTTGAGGGCTACCGTGGAAGTTCTTACGCCACCAGTGTCCGAGGCGATTTGGGTCGTTGCTGGCCTCCGGAGGGAGTATCTTGCCGGTTCTCAGATAGACCATCATAGCGACAGCCGTCGCATAAGAAAGGTTGGTGGCCAATTCGGCATGGGGATGGTGCAAAAATTCATGCTGGCTAGCCAGTCCGCGCACTTTACTGGCCAGATTCGGTTGTCGTGCCAAAAATTTATCCCAGACATTACGATGCATTCTTGGCGTGATCTGATAAATACCCAAAGCACGATGTTGTTCCCTTTGCAGGTGTTCGCCCAGACCGGACTCTTGAGCAGCGGTGCCGAGTAAAAGATTTTCTGCACCAGGTGACCAAAGCTTGAGATGCTTGAGAGTGGGACGGATGACAAGATGTCGGAGTTCCCTTGCACAGATGCCCATAATGTATTCTCTTGCCTGCGGTTGCTTTTGTTCTTTGATTACATCGGCATTGCAGGATTTTGATTTAAAATGCGTAAACAGTGATGAAAACAGCCCGCTACTGCAGGCTGCCAGGGAGGGTTAATCAGAAAGGTTAATAAGTAGTCAGGGCAAAGTAGGAGATTCCGTTTGCCTGAAGTTTTGCGGAGCCCCCCAAAATAGGAAGATCAATGATGGCTGCTGCTTCCACAACGTGGCCGCCGAGCCTGTTGACCAGGTTATTGGCTGCCAGAAGAGTACCGCCGGTAGCAATAAGATCATCAATCAGAACAACATGGCTGTCCTCTGTAAGTGCATCGGTATGAACCTCCAGGGCCGCCTTGCCGTACTCAAGCGTGTACTCTTCACGGATGGTGGCGGCAGGGAGTTTGCCCGGTTTGCGGAAAATCACCAGTGGCAGGCCAAGCGCGTCAGCCAGAGGTGCGCCCAGCAGGAAACCTCGCGCATCAAGAGCACCGATATGAGTAATATTGCTGTTCCTGTAGCGTTCTGCGAAGGTTCCATGGACCATACGCATGCCCTGCGGATCTTTCAGCAGTGTGGTGATGTCGCGAAATGTGACACCAGGTTCTGGCCAGTCTGGTATGGCCCGGATAAGGCTGCGAAGACGTTCTTCACTAAATGTGAAGTGGTCTGTTATAGGGTGGTCTGTCATCTGTTTACTGAATATTGACGGCTTCAGAATGATCAGCAAGTTTACCACCTGCGAGCTGGCATAGCTTCATAGCGTTGGTAATCTCTATTTCCTTACCATTTGCATGGATCAGGTTGGCCTTCTGAAACCGGGTGAAAACACGGCTGACCGTTTCAACCGCCAGCCCCAGATAGTTGCCCATCTCGTTACGGGACATCGCCAGTCGGAAAGACTGGGACGAGAACCCACGGCGGTGGAAGCGACTGGCCAGATTTATAAGAAACGTGGCAATACGTTCATCTGCGTTTTTCTTGGAAAGCAGCAGTTTCATCTGCTGATCCTCACGAATCTTCTTGCTCATAATACGCATAAGCTGACGGCGCAGAGACGGATGACGATCTGAGAGCTTTTCGAGCTTGTCGAACGGAATTTCACAAACCATAGTCGTTTCAATCGCCTGTGCTGAAACCGGATAACTATCGGTATCCAGACCACTGAGGCCAACCAGCTCGCTGGGTAGGTAAAAGCCTGTAATTTGTTCCTCCCCTTCATTGGTGGATGTATATGTTTTTAGCGCGCCGGAGCGTACAGCGAAAACGCTGTGAAACGCATCACCTTCCAGGAACAGATGTTCGCCTTTTTTCAGAGGTCGCCCACGCTTGATAATTTCATCGAGTTCATCGATGTCTTCTATTTTTAATGCGAGTGGCAGACACAAAGGACTCAGGCTACAGTCCCGGCAGGCAACCTGGCTGGCATGCCTTACATTTAGTTTGGACGCCATAGAGTGCCCCTAAGAACCAGTTATGCTGATGTAGAGAGTTTCGCTATTGTAGGGGAAGAGGGTGGCAACTTTAACCCTGTGAGAGATACTTATTTTAAAATAATTTCAAGGGTGGCATGGGGTAAATACTTAGCCACTCGCCTTCATCCCGGTATTCCTACGGCCACTGGACTCTAAAGCGAAGAATGTTCGATTACGATTGTCTGAGTACCTGGCAGTCTGTCGGACTCAGCCGGCCGTAGCGATAAAAAGACCGTTTGAGGCAGTTTTTATGATGATTCGAGGCGAATAGTAGTTCTATTTAACGAGGACCAGTATAAAAAATAGCCAAATACGGCTTTTTCGCAGTAAGTCAGTGGTCAGTCCGACAGACTCCTTAGTGTTTTTCTCTGCCTTGATCAAACAACTCATGTTTTGGCATTGGTGTTAGTATTTCTAACAGTTTTCCCTCTTGTTCAGAACTTTCTTGGGAACAGTCAATCAGTAGCGATAGCACATCATCAATGGTCGTGTTGTTGTGGCATGATACTGAATTCAGATGTTATCTGGGTATTTATTTTCTATAAAAATGCAAAAATATTAATTTTGGATGTTATAAGGAGCGGAGAAATGATTAGAAAAATTATGCCCAGTCAAGATGCTTTATGCAGAATTGCAGGGGGTAAAAGTATAAAGGTGGGGGGAGGCGCTGACCGGCGTCGATGCATCCACAGAAGGCGACATTATCTCAACTAATACTCATAGCGAAATTAATTATCAGACAACAAAAAAATGGGAATGCCATACTAGAACCCGATCCGGCGAAACCGTATTGCACAGATATATATGGATGTTTGAAGTGATCTGTTACAGGGTGCTCTGTCAGCTGCATACTGAATATTGACGGCTTCAGAATAATCAGCAAGTTTACCACCTGCAAGCTGGCATGTTCATAGCTTCATAGCTTCATAGCTTCATAGTCGTTTCAATCGCTTGTGCTGAAACCGGATAACTATCGGTATCCAGACCACTGAGGCCAACCAGCTCGCTGGGTAGGTAAAAGCCTGTAATTTGTTCCTCCCCTTCATTGGTGGATGTATATGTTTTTAGCGCGCCGGAGCGTACAGCGAAAACGCTGTGAAACGCATCACCTTCCAGGAACAGATGTTCGCCTTTTTTCAGAGGTCGCCCACGCTTGATAATTTCATCGAGTTCATCGATGTCTTCTATTTTTAATGCGAGTGGCAGACACAAAGGACTCAGGCTACAGTCCCGGCAGCCAATCTGGCTGGCATGCCTTACATTTAGTTTGGATGCCATAGAGTGCCCCTAAGAACCCGTTATGTTGATGTAGAGAGTTTCTCTATTGTATGGGAATTAAAATAATTTCAAGGGTGGTATGGGGTAAATGCTTGGCCACTCGCTTTCATCCCGGTATTCCCACTGCCACTGGACTCTAAAGCGAAGAATGTTCGATTACGATTGTCCGATTACGATTGCCCGACAGACTCCTTAGTGTGTTTTTCTCTGCCTTGATCAGACAGCTCATGTTTTGACATTAGTGTCAGTATTTCTAACAATTTTTCCTCTTGTTCAGAACTTTCTTGGGAGCAGTCTGTCAGTAGTGATAGCGCATCACCAACAGTCGGTTTGGAGGCTTTTCACACTCATGAATGTTGTTGTAGCGTGATACTGAATCCAGATGCCATCTGGGTACTTATTTTCTATAAAAACGCAAAAATATTAATTTTAACTGGAGGTTTACTATGAAAGTTCGTCATAACTCTGAGAGTACAGAAACAACAAAACTACAACCAAAATCAAAATCAAAATCAAAATCAGAACCAAAACTGAGAAGTCGTACACTAAAACGCTGTCGTGGAGTGGCAAATAGTGGAATGTGTAAGCTACGTCAGACGGTAAGTGGATTATATAGGGTGGCACGTTTTGCCGCCCCGTGCCTGGCGGGCATCGGGTCGACAAGCCTGTTGGCCACCGGATTGTGTAAGCCGATATTTAACATTTGCATGGCTTTGCATATGTCAGCTGATACTATCCGGGAAGCACAGCAGGCTGCGTTTGGAACGTGCATGCTCAGTGGAGGCCTCGCGGTGGGGTGTTATGCAGCTAATAAATGGTACGGCAATGATGGGGGTGATGAAGATCTGGTGGGAGAGGCGAATGGTGTGGGTGATGAGGCGAATGATGGGGGTGATGAAGATCTGGTGGGAGAGGCGAATG
>SAMEA5043665__coassemble_215_pt1 | contig 14643 bp, 11 predicted proteins | sample SAMEA5043665__metabat2_low_PE_004 | metagenome-assembled genome bin SAMEA5043665 (sample SAMEA5043665) | Gadus morhua | reverse complement strand
TAATCTCTTTCAGTGGCCGCCTAATCTCTTTCATCGGCCCGCAATACACGATTTTGTTTCATTAAAAACTGTGCGACGGATGCCTTTGGCATGCGTCCCAGTTTTTTCATAAATGGAAAAGTAACACACTCCAGATGGTGGATATTTTTCAGATCTTCCACCATCCTCAACCACAAGTGGACTGTCATTTCAGCATCATCCAGAGCCCTGTGGAAATCCCCCTTTATTGGCAGGCTTTTGTACCTGACCAACGTCCCCAACTTATGGTCGGGAGCATTTTGGTAAAGACGTCTCGATACCAGCAGCGAGCAACCAAAACTACCGGCGTATGACAGCTCTTCCCGACGCATTTCGGCATCCAGAAACTTCTGGTCAAAATCGGCATTATGGGCGACGAGGTCGTGATCTCCGATAAATCGGGCCAGCTCATGGATAACCCTGTTAGCCGAAGGCGCTGTTTTGAGCTCCTCATTGGTGATGCCGGTCAGCCTCTCGATAAAAGAGTCGACCCGAAACTGCGGATTGACCAGGCTCTGGTAACGGTCAGTTATTCTGCCATTTTCAACCAATACCGCACCAACCTCTATGATTCTGTCGCCATTTTCAGGGGACAGGCCGGAGGTTTCAAAGTCGAGTACGACGACTGTAGAGGCTTCTTTAAACTTCATGGTTAGACTTTTTAATCACACGGTAAAATAGATATTGCAAAAAGAGTATGCTTACACAAAATTTCAGTTGAGAGTATGTTGTGAATACTGCAGTCGACAAAGAAAGTAATAATATACAGCAGATAACCACATTATCAGTGTCTGGTATATCCTGTGCTGGATGTGTCGGTAAAATTGAACGATCTTTGTCGTCAGTATCAGGTGTCACCTCCTGTTCCGTCAATCTTGCTGAAAAAACCGTCCATGTGGAGAGCACAGTTCCGGACGATGAACTGATTTCCGCAGTGGCCAGTGCCGGCTTTGAAGCCTCCCTCGTAATCAGTGAGAGTGAAAACCGCCAACATCAGGAAGAGCGTGATCGTGCCGAGCTTAAACGTCGCAAGTGGCACACCATTTTCGCTCTTGGCCTCAGTGCGCCACTAATGGGTTGGATGCTGATAGGCGGCGAAATGATGGTATCGCCCGGAGTCAGTCAAGTCTATTGGGGCATGGTCGGTCTACTGACTCTCACCGTGCTGGTTATCAGTGGTGGTCACTTTTTCAAAGGGTTCTGGAACTCCCTGAAAAACCGCAGCGCTAATATGGATACATTAGTGGCGCTGGGTACCGGCGCAGCCTGGCTTTACTCCATGGCGGTGGTGCTATTCCCCGAAACGCTGCCGGTAGCGGCACGTCATGTCTATTTTGAAGCTTCGGCAATGATCATCGGCCTGATCAACTTCGGACAGATGCTTGAGCTGAAGGGCAAGGGCAAGACCAGTGAAGCTTTAAAGCGTCTACTCAATTTACAGGCGCCTGTTGCACGACTAGTGACGGATAGTGGTGAAAGGGATGTACCTGTAGAAACTATTCGACATGGTGATCGCATCCGTGTTCTGCCAGGAACCAGTGTTGCTGTTGACGGGATAGTGGTCAGTGGTGAGACATTGATCGATGAGTCGATGCTGACCGGAGAGCCGATACCGGTCGCGAAAACCATTGATGATACAGTCTATGCCGGAACACTCAATCGCAATGGTGTTGTCGTCGTAGTCGCCTCAAAAGTCGGCAGTGAAACAGCTCTGGCACGCATTATCGGTCTGGTTAAACAGGCACAGAACTCCAAAATGCCGATCGCGCGGCTGGCCGATAAAGTCGCGGCTATTTTTGTTCCCACAGTTATTGTTATTGCCCTGTTGGCAGCACTGATCTGGTTGGCAATCGGTCCGGAACCGGCATTGACCCACGCTTTAATCGTGATGGTCACGGTGCTGATTATTGCCTGTCCCTGTGCTTTGGGACTCGCTACGCCCATGTCGGTGATGGTCGGTGTTGGCAAAGCGGCAGAACTCGGCATGCTCGTGCGTAAAGGCGAGGCCCTGCAAACAGCCTCAAAAATGACCACCATTGTACTGGATAAAACCGCCACCATTACTGAAGGGCGACCGAAAGTCACCGAAATCCGTGCCTTAAATGGTCACTCGGAAGCGCATATTCTTGCGCTGGCCGCCACGCTGGAAACCTCTTCTGAACACCCACTGGCAGAGGCTGTTATCGAAGCGGCGAAAACGCGCACCTGTGCATTACTGCAGGTAGAGGGCTTCTCTGCCGTCACTGGCTGTGGTGTACAAGGCACAATCAATGGTCAACAGATCCTGCTTGGTAATGAACGTCTGATGACTAATAGTCAGGTCTCTTTTGATGACTTCCACCAGCCACTGTCTGAGCTTGTTGTCGGAGGCCAGACCGTTATGCTGCTTGCTATCGATGGACAAGCGGCCGGTCTGATTGCGGTTGCCGATCCCATCCGTCAGGACTCGGCAGCGGCCATTGCTCGCCTGCACAGGTTAGGGCTGAAAGTGGTGATGCTGACCGGTGATAATAAAGAGACAGCCCGTGCAGTGGCAGAGCAAACAGGCATAGACGTCTATCACGCACGAGTATTACCTGAAGAGAAAGAGCTCCACATTCGTTTATTGCAGGAGAAAGGGGAAGTTGTCGGTATGACTGGCGATGGCATTAACGATGCGCCAGCACTGGCCAGAGCCGATGTAGGCTTTGCGATTGGTACCGGGACAGATGTCGCTATTGAAGCCGCTGACATCACTCTTATGCGAGCATCGTTGCATGGATTGGCAGACTCCATCGAACTCTCCCGCGCCACCCTGCGCAACATTCGTCAGAACCTATTTGGGGCTTTTATCTATAACACTCTGGGAATACCTGTAGCGGCTGGCATTCTCTACCCATTGACCGGGCTGCTGCTCAACCCGATGGTGGCCGGTGCCGCCATGGCGCTGTCGTCGGTCACCGTGGTATCCAACGCCAATCGGTTAAGATTATTCAAACCGGCAAAGTAAAAAGATTTCACCACAAAGGACACAAAGAGCACAAAGAAAAGCGCTTATTAGAAGGCTTTTCCTTTGTGTCCTTTGTGTCCTTTGTGGTTCAGGCTTTACAGTTCAGCGTACTCAATACCAACAATCAACCATGGTGCACCAGACTGGCTCTGCTCCAGGTGCCAGATATCGGTGATATCCTCTTCCACCTGTTCAGCAGTATCCCGGTAACGACCGCTAAAGCGCAGGCTGACTTCGGCTTTGCCAAAATTGGTGTCAGCACGGACAATCTCGGCATCCACAAACATCACCTCGGTATGCTGGTCACCAGTCAGGGCGGCACGCTCTTTGGTGAGATGCTCATAGACGTCCGATGACACATACTCACGAATAGCACTCATATCACCCTTGTTCCAGGCCTCTTGAATAGAGCGGTAATGGTCACGGGCTCGACGCACAAAACCGGTTGCATCAAAACCTTCTGGCAGGTTGAAAGGCACATCGCTGTCACCCCCGAATCCCTGTTGCTGAACAGGCTGGGCAAAGCCATTGCTCTCCTGACGGAAAGCAGGAACATCAAACCTGGCATCCGTCGTTTGTTGTGGCGGGCCTTGAGATTCCTGCAGAAAATCGGTCTGCTTAAAATCACCCTTTTTAAATGAGCCGTTGCTGAAACCGGCCGGCTGAGCTTCGGAGTGATGATTGCGGTTGCGCCCGGTTTTGGCCTTATACAGTGCATAGAGGCCAAAAGCGACACCGGCAAAGATCAATAAACTAAAGAGACCTGACAGGGCACCGCCCAGAGCTCCGCCCAGAGCGCCACCGCCAAACAAGGAACTCAGCAGAGTACCGGCCAGAAGACCACCCAGAAGACCACCCATCATGCCACCAAACATTCCTTTTTTCTGGCTTGGGTTAGTAGCATTCTGTTGTGCACCACTCTGATTCTGCTTCTGAGCACTTTGCTGCTGGTTCGGCTGCGCAGTCAGCTTTTGAGGTTGGGAGGGCGCAGTCTTGTAACTGCGTCCGATGGACTTGCTGCCACCAAATTTTTTAGCTTGAACATCTACAGAAGTAACAGAACAAGTAAAGGCCAATAAAATAGCCAGCACCGGCATAAATCGTTTCATAATAGTCTCGTCATATTCCCTATATGTTGGAATGCTAAAGTGCCCGGTGATTAAGTCAACTTTTTCTGTTATTCGGACGTTTAGCAGAAGGTCTGCCTGATCTCTTCTCAGGCGCTCTCTCAGATGCTCTCCCGGCAGTTTTAGTCACTGCTTTGGAAGCTGTCTTAGAAAATAATTTCTTTCCCGCAGGCATCCTGCGTTTCAGCAGTTCAGCAGGCGCTGGCAGCGTTTTCCACTCCCCCGGTTCGATGTTATCTACCGTCCACGAGCCGATAGCATAGCGGACCAATCGCAAGGTTGGAAAGCCTATATGGGCCGTCATACGCCGCACCTGCCGGTTGCGACCCTCACTGATTTTGATCTCCAGCCAGCAGTCGGGAATGGCTGCCCGCTCACGGATAGGTGGATGACGCGACCAGATCGCGGGAGGCTCTATTCGTCGCACTTTAGCAGGCTGGGTTGGACCATCGTTCAAGGTAACGCCCTGACGCAGCTTGTCCAGATCGGACTCTTCTGGGATGCCCTCAACCTGCACCCAATAGGTTTTTTCCATTTTATGGCGCGGATCGGCAATACGATTCTGCACAGTACCATTGTTGGTCAGCAACAACAGACCTTCGCTGTCCCGATCCAGACGACCAGCGGCATACACTCCTGGCCGCTTGATATAGTCAGCGAGCGTTGCACGACCTTCGTTGTCGGTAAACTGGCAAAGCACCATAAAGGGTTTATTGAACAGAACAATTTCAGGGCGGGTATCGGTCATGGATGGTTGGTCGAATAAGGAGATGAAAAAAGGGAAAAGTCGCAACAACGATACAGTGAAAACACTTAAAAATCTTGCTGTCACCGTTAACTAACCTATTCCTGCTAAATCCACTGTTGGCAGACAGGGCACGGATAGTTATTGTGCAGCTCAATTTTATCTCTGTTCTGGCTCTTCGTATGTCACTTCCCGAATCCGCAACCCCTCCTTATTTAGAAACTCTTGCTCAAGAGACCCTTGAAATTCTCTACCAGGATGAGCATCTGATTGCAGTCAATAAACCATCGGGGCTGCTGGTACACCGATCCATGATCGATCGCCATGAAACCCGTTTCGCTTTACAGATAGTGCGAGACCAGATCGGTCAGTACGTCTATCCAGTGCATCGCCTCGATAAGCCCACTTCCGGTGTGCTGGTGTTAGCACTCTCTTCAGAGGTCGCCCGGCTAATGGGCAGACAGTTCCAGAATACAGGTGCCGTACAGAAACGCTACCTCGCCGTAGTCCGTGGTATCACTCCAGAGACGGGTATTATTGATCACCCACTGAAGGAGAAGCTGGACAAAATTGCCGATAAAAAAGCGCGTACCGATAAACCGGCTCAAGAAGCCATCACAGAATACCGTCGTTTAGCGACAGTGGAACTCCCGGTGCAAATTGACCGCTATCCAACCAGCCGCTACTCACTGGTGGAAGCCCGTCCAAAAACGGGGCGCAAACATCAGATTCGCCGCCATATGAAACATATCGCCCACCCCATTATCGGCGATGCTAAACACGGCAAGGGTAATCATAACCGTTACTTTGCCGAGCATTTGAGCGCAGACCGACTACTGCTGCACTGTCAGGAAATGAGTTTTCAACACCCGATAACAGGTGAACAGTTGGTACTTAACGCCGAGCGTGATGAAGTCTTTGCACGATTAATAAAATTTTACTTTGCCTTCCAGGGTTCTGTGGTAGATTGCGATTCAACATATATTTAGAGTTCCAGCTCGGAGTTTTTAATGGCTACTCTCAAGGAGATAGCACAAAAGGCCGGTGTCTCCTTGTCAACGGTTTCCCGTGTACTCAATGATGACCCAAGCATCAGTGTCAAAGAGCAGACTCGACAGGCTATTTTTGAAATAGCGGCACAACTGCAGTACAAATCTGTCCGGAGTCGTAAAGGCCACCAGCCCGCCTCCTATCATTTTGATGTTAGCTTTTATTATCCGGCAGAAGCGGAGATAAACGACCCCTACTATCTGGCAATCCGTTATGGCATTGAGCACCAGTGTTCAAAACTGAACGTCCGTTTAAACCGCTACTATGGCGCAGATAAACAGGCACTTTCCGGAGATGCTGACGGGGTCATCATGGTCGGCGCCCACCCTGAAAGATACTGCGAAAAATTCAGACAATCAGGTAGAGCCGTCGTCTGTGTGGACTTCAAATCTACCGATTTTGATTGTGTGTTTACCGATCTGTCAGAGATCAGCCGGAACATCATCGATCACTTTATCAGCCAGAAATACACAAGAATTGGCTTTATTGGCGGCAAAGATGATGAACAGCTCCTGGATGAGAGAGAGGCTACATGCCTTGATTATGGACAAAAGAGAGGTGTCGTAAGCCCTGAAGATATCTACCGTGGTAATTTCTCCAGCGCTTCCGGCTACTTGCTGACCATGCAGATGCTGGCATCCGGGGATTATCCCCGCGCACTTTTTGCGGCATCGGACTCTATTGCAATTGGTGTTCTACGGGCGCTGCATGAACACCAGATACGGATACCTGAAGATGTCAGTGTATTGAGTATTAATGATATTCCGACAGCGCAATTTACCTTTCCCCAGCTCTCTACATACCGGATTGAATCTGAGTTAATGGGAGTTCAAGCGGTCAATATGCTGCTTGATCAGGTTCGTAATGAACGACAGATCCCCATCTCTATGCTGCTACCTGCCACCCTCAAGCTGCGCGCAACAACGGCCTGACTTTTCTTATCTTTTTTCTGATTTTCCAGCTTCCTCCTTATGGGATGCTGGTTATCTAGTGCTGCAAAGCTCAAATAGCCATATCACCGTCATTCCCACCTTCGCGGGAGTGACGACAATGATATGGGTATGGATATGGGTTTTCACGCTGTACGGCACTAGGCATTTTTTATATTTTTTATTCAGAAACATTGTTATTTTTTGCCGGTTTTGATCAGGATCAAACAACTGTAAACAACACCCACCTAATATCTCGCAAAACTTTTAAGTAAAACTTTACTAAATTTCTGCATGCAGTTGGCAGGAGGGTACAACAGTGAGTGAAACCAATCGTGGAACCATAGGCAAATTTGCCTTGTTGGCTCTAACATTTTCAGCGGTGTTCGGGCCGCGAAATATCGTTAACAACAATATTGAGCTGGGTCTCAGTTCGGCACCCATTTTTCTTCTTGCAACAATTTTCTATTTTATCCCGTTTGTCTTTATCATCGCCGAGTTTGTCTCTGCCAATAAAAACTCCGAATCCGGACTGTACGACTGGCTGAAGACACCTCTGGGAGAGCGTGCGGCCTATCTGGGGTCGTTTACCTATTTCTTTGTAAACCTGTTCTGGTTTACCTCCCTGCTGCCCAACGTTATTGCCTTTGCGTCGTACGCTATGCTGGGCTACGAACAGGTATTTTCACCGCTGACCACTGCCGTAATTTCAACGGCACTGTTTGCTCTGGCCACCTACGTCTCCACCCATGGCGCCAGCTGGTTGGGTAAGATCACCTCTGTCGTGGCATCCGTTGTCGTGGGCCTGATGCTGGTCTATATCGTGCTGGCCGGAGGCGCGCTGGCAGGCGGCCTGCAACCTGCAGACCCCATCACGCTGGAAACCATGACCCCGACCATTAACTGGGCAACCCTCGGTATTATGTGCTGGATCTTTCAGGCGGCTGGCGGTGCGGAAAGTGTTGCTGTTTACCTGAACGATGTAAAAGGTGGCGCAAAGACCTTCATCCGGATGATTATTGCTGCGGGACTCTTTATCGGTCTCATCTACGCCTCCAGCTCACTGCTGATCAACGTATTCGTACCCCGTGCTGAATTGACCTTCACCGGCGGCATGGCAGAAGTCTTTATCGGCCTGGCTCAGCATTACGGTCTTTCAACTGCCATCGTTGGTCGTGTAGTAGGTGTCGTCTTGTTTATCTCTGTGTTTGGTAGCCTGCTGATGTGGTCTGCGACCCCGGTAAAGGTTCACTTCTCTGAGATTCCAAAAGGCATTTACGGCGAAAAAACCACAGAACTCAACAGCTACGGTGTTCCCGAACGCGCGGCCTGGGCTCAGTTCTTTATTGTTATCCCACTGATGTTTATTCCGGCTCTGGGCAGTGAGACTGCACAGGATCTGATGAGCACCACGGTCAATATGACTGCCGCCACCGCTATGTTGCCACCGATCTTTATCATGGCCGCCTACATCATGCTGCGTCGTAACCATGATCATCTGGAACGTGACTTCCGTATGGGCTCAGCCAAAGTGGGCATTGCCATTACTATGATGCTGCTGAGTATCTTTGTGATCGGCTTCCTTGCCGCCACCTTCCCGACCGGTAGCGATATCGTACAGGTACTGCTCTACAACGTATCCGGCGTGGTGATCTTCCTGGGTGCTGCCAACCTGTGGTACAGCCACTATCTGAAGAAAGCACAACGTTCAGAAGTGGTCGAGCAAGCCACACCAGCCCATATCTAAATCCATTCTTAGAAAGGAGCCATCACCTTGATCAAGCACCTTGATTAAGCACCCTGATTAAGCACCCTGATTAAGTGATGGCTCCAATAAAAAAACAGGACAATATACGATGAGCGCCGTTATTCACGATCATCAGCAGGCTCTGGCTCTTTACGAAGAACACGACCACGTTCCGAGTGTTATGGAAGATCACCGGATCAATGGTATAAACAAAGAGCGGCCCAGAGCTTATGCATTTCCTTTCGCTCACGAAGCTCTGGCCATTAACAACCTGCCAGAGAACGCATCCAACTACCTCTCCCTGAATGGCCTGTGGAAATTCCATTGCGCTATCAACCCAAAGTCCCGTCCCAAGGGCTTTCAGCAGGAAGACTATGATGTCAGTGGCTGGGATACCATTCAGGTACCTGGTAACTGGGAGGCTCAGGGCTTTGACAAGGCGATCTATCTGGATGAACGCTTTCCTTTCACTACCGAGTGGCCTGAAGTTCCGAGAGACTACAACACAGTAGGTTCTTATCGTCGTACATTTGTACTGGACCAGAGCTGGGATGATCGTGAAATTTTCCTGCAGCTGGCCGGCGCACGTACAGCGACGTTTATCTGGGTTAACGGTGAACGTGTTGGCTACAGCCAGAATGCTAAAAACCCTGCCGAGTTCAACATCTCCCAGTATGTAAGAGAGGGTGAAAACACCATCTCTCTGGAGATTTACCGTTGGTCCAACGCCAGCTATCTGGAAAAGCAGGATATGCTGGATATGGCCGGTCTGGAGCGTGAAGTTTTCATCTATTCCACTGGCAAATCCCGTATCTATGACTTCCATTGCCGTCCGGAACTGGATAGCACGTTCACCCAAGGCTCTATGAGCCTGAGTGTTGATCTGAAACATTATCAAATTGATTGTGCCGAGCTGACCCTGAAGGCTCAACTCCTTGATGATGCCGGTAATTTTATTGCCGTTATCAGTGAATCTCAAACTCTGCCCCGTTCAACAGCTGAGAGCAGCCTGACCTTTACCGGCGAAGTGGCCAACCCTCGCCTGTGGAGCGCGGAAGCGCCTAACCTTTACACTCTGCTAATGACACTGTCAGATGACCAAGGACGTGTAATAGAAAGTACAAGTCATAAGATCGGTTTCCGTCATATCGAGATTATCGACGGACAGCTGACCGTGAACGGCAAGGCGATCAAGATCAAGGGCGTTAACCGTCACGAGCTGCATCCAACGCTCGGTCATGTACCGACCGAAGAGAACATGCTCACCGACATCCGCCTGATGAAAGAGCATAATATCAATGCGGTGCGCACCAGCCACTTCCCCTGCCACTCGCGTTGGTATCAGCTGTGCGACCAGTACGGTCTCTATGTCGTCGATGAAGCCAATATTGAATCTCACCCTCTGGCTCTGCAAGAAGAGACTCAGATCGGTAACACGGAATCCTGGATTCCTGCCCATCTTGATCGTATGCAGGCCATGGTTGAGCGTGATAAAAACCACGCCTGTGTCATTATCTGGTCCATGGGTAACGAGGCCGGTAAAGGCTGTGTCTTTGAAACCCTCTATAACTGGGTGAAAGAGAAAGACGGCAGCCGTCCTGTACAGTACGAACCTGCCGGTGAAGCGCCTTACACCGATATCGTCTGCCCAATGTATCCGACACTGGAAAGACTGGAAGAGTTCGCTCAGCAAAGCGACGGCAGACCGATGATTATGATCGAGTATGCCCATGCCATGGGTAACTCCGTAGGCATTTTGAACGACTATTGGAAGATCATCGATAACAGTCGTTGCCTGCAGGGTGGCTTTATCTGGGAGTGGATGGATCACTCTCTGCAGCTGACCAATGAAAAAGGTCAGAAGTACTGGGGTTATGGCAAGGACTACCATCCTGATATGCCGACCGACGGTAACTTTATGAACGATGGTCTGGTCGCTGCCGACAGAACACCACACCCCCATATGGCAGAAGTGAAAAAGGTCTATCAGCCAGTACGCTTCCATGCTGTTGATGCCGCTGCCGGTCAGTTTGAAATAGAGAACCGTTACGACTTTATCGGTCTTGATCATCTGGCGATCAGCTACCAGATCAGCGCTGATGGCGTTGAAGTCGGTAAAGGCTCACTGGGTTCGGTACAGGTTGCACCAGATCAACGTCAGCCGTTGTCTATCGATCTCACCGGGTTCACCCTTGATGAAAGTAAAGAGTACCTGATCACTCTCAGCGCCCTGAGCAAAAACCAGGATGCCTTTGTCGGCTCCGGTTACGAGTACGCCTGGGATCAGTTCAACCTGACTGAGCGCAAAGCTCTTCAGCCTGTACGTGATCAGGAAAAAACCGTTGCACTGCACCAGTCCGATACTCTGATTACCATTCAGGGCGAAGATTTTACTGTTGAATTCGATCGGGACATGGGTCAGCTTTGCAAATTTGCCGTCGATGGTCATGCACTGTTATCTACCGGACCGGAGATTAATTTCTGGCGAGGACTGACCGACAATGATCTGGGTGCGAAAGCTTTTGAATGGGCAGCGGTTTGGCAGAGCGCTGCCAGTGAGCGTCAGCTGTTGTCTATTGCAGCAGAAACCCTCAGCAGTAATGAAGTGAAAGTCGTTACCCGCTTCCAGCTGCCAACGGTCAGCAGTCAGTACACCATGACCTACCACGTTTATGCTGATGGTGAACTGCGGGTTGATGTTCAGTTCACGCCCGGTGATCAGGAACTGCCGATGCTGATGCGCTTTGGTACGCAAATGGTTCTGCCTGCCGAGTTTCAGTATATGCAGTGGTTTGGTCGCGGTCCGGTAGAAACCTACTCTGACCGTAAAGGTGCAAAAGCCGGTATCTACGGCGGCACCACCTGGGAGCAGTTCCATGCTTACCCGCGTCCGCAAGAGAGCGGCAACAAGACTGATGTTCGCTGGGTGCGGATTACCAATAAAGACGGCATTGGTCTGGAAGCTACTGCGGAAGAGCAGCTACTCAATACCAGCGCCTGGCCGTTTGCTGCCGAAGAGCTGGACTTTGTCGCTGATGCTGGCGGTATGGGCGCTTCCGGTCTGACGCCGATGACCTGCAAGCACGGTATTGATGTTCAGCCTGGCAATCAGACGACATGGAACATCGACCTTGCCCAGATGGGAACCGGCGGACAGAACTCCTGGGGCTCACTGCCACCGAAAGCTTATCAGCTACCGGCGCAGCCTTATGGTTACAGCTTCCGTTTGAGAGCCGTGAAATAGTAAAAAATAAAAAATAGTCGATAGAAAAAAGCCGGGATAATCCCGGCTTTTTTTGTTTTCAGACTAACCGCTTAGTGAGCAGCGTGGTCGTGGTTTTCAGTGTAATTCACTGGTTCGTAACGGGTTGCTTCTACCCGTAGAACCGCAGGTGCGTCGACAGTACGCTTGGCAGGCGCTGCTTTGTCCTGCGGTATAGATCGCCATAGTATCCAGCACCTCGCCACCATAGACGACAAATGCTGATTTTAACTGGTCGGAACGGGCGACGTTAACGTGGAACTTGTTCATCGCACCCGCGTCCTGACCGTTGTTCTTCAGGCGGAACTTGAGAACTTCACCGCCACCTTTCTCTACCTTAAGGGCACGGACGGATGAAAAAACAGGGATGGCGAGCAGCTACTATGCCTCCCTTGAAATGGGAGGGAGGCGTTCAGGCACAATGATTGACTAACTTTCCAGACTAACTTTCCAGACTAACTTTCCAGACTAACTTTCTAACCAAACATCCCGTGCCCAATGCCAGACACTCGGCCACTCCTCTTCATCAAATTCGCCGTCGTTCATCCATAGTCGCACATTGCCATCCTGCTCAATGCAGTAATAGCCATCCGCCACTTCACAGATAGCGATCAGCTCACGGGGCATGCCTATACCCCATGCAGTGGCAGTAATTTCCGGCAGATAGGTATGGGAGTTGTCGTCAGTGACTGTTGCCGGCTCAATAGAACCACAGACCACATCGCTCACTTCTTTGAGAAAGGTTTTGTAGTCATCCGGCAAGTGAATCAGAATCTGTTCCTGAACAGTTATGATGTCGTCGTCGTCTGGCAAATCCAGCGGTGTTGGCACATCTTCATTTTGTTCCCGCAGGAGCTCAATAATATCTTCCATTAGCAGACCCAGTTGAAAGAGAAAGGCTGGTCATACTACACCACCAGAACTACCGGAAGTTACTCTTCAGTAAACCGTTGGTAGAAATCTGCCGTTTGAATACGGGAGCCCCAATGATCTTCACCACTGTATTGGGTAGTGCCCTGCATCACCAGTTGCTCCTTTCCATCTTCCTTTCGAAGTGCGCCGGTCATGGCGATAACAACGGGAGAGCCGCAAGGTTCCATCGTCAAACTCAGAGCGATAGCGTTGCCATTGACGGCAGCCCTGAGCGGTACCGGATGATTTATGCAGGTTTTTGTTTTGCCAACGGCTGTTGTGAACGTGCCTTTAAATTCGTTAGCCCCGTCGGGGATCAGCTTCAGGACAGACCCCCGCTGATTCTTCCAGATTCCTGTGAAAGACACGGTATCTGTGGCCCAGCTCATTGAAGACAATGCCAATAGCGCCAGCAGCACACTTAACACCTTATTCCGGCACATATCCTAACCTCCCGCTTCAAGAAAAAGAAAACTCGTCGGGGGAAATATAGTCGTTGAACAGTCAGCTTACCTGTCGCTTGGCAGATGACTGTTCATCAACAGAAGTCTTCATGGTATTTCAAGAGGCTTTGTGAGTTGAGACTGGATTTTCTGGCAGTAGGGTTGAAAGGGCACATCAAAATAATAGGACAGCGAGCGCTGCAACCCCAGACAGTTGTACACAGGGGATGAGAGACGATCAATGGATATGCCGACAGATAGTGCTGTTTCCTCAAGCATGGCAAGAACCTGACTGGCATCTGAGGTCTTATCTAATGTCTCTTGCCAAGTACTCTCTGCCATTGATGGTGTTTTCCTGAGCTTTTCAAAATGATCCAAAGCTCGCGCAAACGCCTGATCCCGAATATTTTTGCCCCAGAAACAATTTTCAGGATCCCTCCTACAAGGAGAACCACTGCGCGCATTTCTGCCAAAAACATCACCTACCGAATAACGACGCATAATCGATGCACCAAACAGGAGCAGGAGACGTGAGACCTGAGCCACGGGCTCATCTTTCTCCAAGCGCAGGGCAGAACCCAGCAGCCCTAAACAAGAAGAGCTCCTAAAATTTTTGGTGTACATGTCATACAGCAACGTGGCGTCGCAATCGAAAACGGCGTTGGGGTTCGCACCATAAACCAAAGCTCTCGCCACCTGGGCAGCGTCGAGAGTCTCAACATTTTTTTTCAGTTCTAGATTCAGAGCTGTCTGTTCAGCCGACTCCTCGGCAAATACCGAAAATGGTCCGGGATAAAGTTTGAGGACATGCGCCATGTCGAGATCAAGACGGTTTGTATCGGAATAATGGCTTGTATTACACAACACTTCTGCGCCGGTCAAACACTTATCCTGAAAATAAGAGGAGCCCCTGAATCCCCGGTCCATAATATAGGTCAGCACGTTCGGATCGCCACTCTCGATAGCAGCAGCAATAAGACCCATTTGGTTCACGGTCGCACCGTTACGGAAAAGAATGTTGGCTGTTTCCAACTCTCCTTTCTGGAGCGCTTTAACCAGGGCTGTGATATTTTCCCTCTTTACATCAGGCTTCTTGAGCAACAAGCCACTACTGTAGTATTTATAACTATTGAAGTCAGGACTAAGTTTTCCCACCCATTTCCAAATCATATTGGTTCTTACTGGATCGGTGGTGCTTGTCAGAAAATGCAGAAGTGGGTTTTTCTCCGAGTCTAGTGTGGCATCCTTGATTTTCTCCACCATAATCGTGTTCAGCAAAGACGTCAGTCTATTGATATTAGAATGAGTAACCGTGTGATACATTATCATGATTTGTGAAGCTGGATATTCTGAAGCGATATCAAAAGAGGAACATCCGTCATTATTTTTAATAATTGGATCAGCTCCCGCCTTAATCAAGA
>SAMEA5043665__coassemble_212_pt1 | contig 14789 bp, 12 predicted proteins | sample SAMEA5043665__metabat2_low_PE_004 | metagenome-assembled genome bin SAMEA5043665 (sample SAMEA5043665) | Gadus morhua | reverse complement strand
AAAGAGAGATCGCCCCTTACCACAAACTGCTCGCTGAACATCTCATATAAAATAACTTTGACGTTTGTTAATGCGATCAAATTTTCACTAAAAATATTCTTCATTCTGTGCGAATCTGTTGATACATTTTCGGGCTACTTCGGCATGGTCAAAAAAAAACAAATCCATGCACACTTTTTCGTAACCCAACACAGTGTCCTATTATCAAAGGTTCTTGTTTAAATGATTAAATCTTTCCAAAGGTTTATGCACAACGACACATCTGTCGGAATTCTGCTCATTGGGGCAGCTGCTCTGGCTATGCTTTGCGCAAACACAGGTCTCTACAAGTACTACGACATGCTGCTGGAGGTTCCGGTTATCGTGGCTGTCGGCGCACTGGAGATCTCCAAACCCCTGCTGCTGTGGATCAACGATGGTCTGATGGCCCTGTTTTTCCTGCTGATTGGTCTGGAAGTTAAACGAGAGCTTATATCTGGCGAGCTCTCCTCACCCAGCCAAATCGTCCTTCCGGGGGTTGCCGCCATTGGTGGCATGGTGGTTCCGGCGCTATTCTATGTGGCCCTGAACTACAATAACGATATCGCCTTGCAGGGCTGGGCTATTCCTACGGCCACAGATATTGCCTTCTCCCTCGGGGTTCTGGCTTTGTTGGGTTCCCGGGTTCCACCCACCTTGAAGCTGTTCCTGATGGCACTGGCGATTATTGATGACCTTGGTGCCATCATTATCATTGCTCTGTTCTACACCTCTCAGCTATCGACAGTCTCCATCTTGCTGGCCTCAGCCTGTCTGGTCATACTGACCATCTTCAACCGTACCGGTGTTACACGACTCGGACCCTATATGTTGGTTGGTATGATTATGTGGGTCTGCGTACTCAAATCCGGTGTTCATGCGACACTGGCAGGTGTGGCACTGGCCTTCGCCATCCCGATGAAAGTTGTGGATGAAGACGGCAACTCGCCTCTGGAAGCTCTGGAGCACCGGCTACACAGATGGGTTAACTTCTTTATTCTGCCCTTGTTCGCTTTCACCAATGCCGGTGTTGCCCTGAGCGTGCAACAGATTACTGGCCTGATGGAACCCAGCCCACTGGGTGTGATTACCGGCCTGTTCCTGGGTAAGCAAATTGGTATCTTCCTGTTCAGCTTTGTACTGATCAAGATGGGTTACGCCAAACTGCCGACCGGTGCCAGCTGGATACAGCTTTACGGTGTGTCCGTGCTGTGTGGTATTGGTTTCACGATGAGTCTGTTCATCGGCTCTCTTGCCTTTGAAACGACAGGGGCTGAATATCTGATTGCCGATCGTGCCGGTATTCTTTTGGGCTCCTTTATGTCCGCGGTGCTAGGGTATGTTGTGCTGTTTGCCAGTGGCACCCTCAAGAAGACAGAGGAAGCCACCGCTTAAAACAACACCATAAAAACATAGCGCCATAAACATATGGCCATAAACATAACGCTATAAACGCAACGCCATAAACGTAAATAGTTTGAGGGCTGGTGACTCGGCCAGCCCTCTCTCCCGTGAACGCTCTCCTACAAAAACAATCTGATAACAGGATGGACGATAGCAATGAGCAGAGCTGTATTACTTGTCAATCTTGGCTCACCGGACTCTACAGCGGTACAGGATGTTCGCCGCTACCTGAACCAGTTCCTGATGGACCCCTGCGTTATCGACCTGCCCTGGCCGCTCCGGCGTATTCTTGTCAGCGCCTTTGTACTTCCGACCAGACCGGCAAAATCGGCCGAGGCTTATGCCAGCGTCTGGCGGCCTGAAGGCTCGCCTTTGAAAGTGATCAGTCAGCAACTGACCGATGAAGTAAACGACAGAACACCACTTCCTGTGGCGCTGGCCATGCGCTATGGCAATCCTTCTATGGAGCAGGAACTGCTTAAACTCTCTGCCCTTGAAGGCATTGAAGAGATTCTGCTGATGCCACTTTATCCCCATTACGCCATGTCGTCGGTCAAGACCTGCATTCTGGAGGCGGAACGGGTGATAACAGTGCACAACCTGCCGCAAAAACTGATTGTTCATCCGGTATTTTATAAAGATCCGGACTATATACGCTGTCTGGTCGACAGTGCTCAACCGCAGCTGAATGAACTCAAAAACGGCCAGTGGGATCACCTGCTGTTCAGCTACCACGGGGTACCTGAGCGCCACATTCGCAAGGATGATTCCACCGGACAACACTGTCTTAGTGAAAACTGCTGCAACCGCCCATCAAAGGCCCATGCCACCTGCTACCGGCATCAGGTCTTTGCCACCACTCGCGCCTTTGTACAAGAAGCGGAATTGCCTGATAACTGCTGGAGTCTGGCATTTCAGTCCCGGTTGGGGCGAGCCAAATGGCTGGAACCGGCCACAGATCAAACCATCAGAGAACTGGCACAGAAAGGAGTAAAAAGGTTGCTGGTCATCTGCCCGGCGTTTACGGTCGACTGTCTGGAAACACTGGAAGAGATCGGTATTCGTGCCAAAGAAGATTTTATTGCCCACGGCGGCGAAGAGCTAAGGCTGATCCCCTGTCTCAATGCGACACCTCAATGGGCAGAGACATTGGTTCGCTGGCTGGAAACCTGCCAACCAGCTTGAAATTTCTGCCCTCGATTACAATCCCCCGATGTAATCAATCAGCTTCCGATCCTCAAAAGCACGATTAATGGCCATGGTCAGTATCTCATTGACCATGACCAGACTATCCTCTTTCTCCGGAACGCTTTTCAGGGAACGACGCTCCCTGGCGCTGTAGATATTTTGATAGGTTCCCTCGTCGGTACGAACATTGACGCGAATGTTAGCAGTAAGATCAATATAGGACAGAAACTCACCGGCGGGAATGCTGTAGTTCAGGGTATCGATATAGACCTGAAACTGAGGCGCCTCACTGGAGTTGTCAGGCGTCATGCCAGCATCTTCCAAAGTTGCCTCAATCGCCTGTTTTACCCCTTCACCCAAAGTGTCCGAAATATCAATGTGACCTCCCACTGCGCCCGGATCGCCCAGCCATGATACGGCACGCTCATCATAGACAGTCACCACCACCGGCCCGCTCAGTTTTATGCTTGCAGCCAGCGGCGTAACGTCGGGCTTTATACCGGCCTGACCGAGACCAAGCGTACAGCCATTCATTAACAGGATTGCCCCAAGTGCCACCAACAAACCCTTTATTTTTGTCATAATCGCTTACGCTCTCGTTTTATTCCGCGCCCTGGTCTGGCCCGAATTGTCCCCTCTATGCTTCAGGGGTTCAATAGTTCACAGACATAAGCTGCAAAAGAGGACAGATCGGCCCTCCTTGCAGTAGAATGGACGGTTCAGAGCATTTTTTATTCCCTTTTTTTACTCCAGATTTTGGGCACAGACGGACATTTATGAACGAACGGCAGCGACAGGATTATCTGGAAGCGATGGGCATCCAACCCTGGTTCCCCCGCTTTACGCTGCCCGGTGCCAAGCCGTCAACCCTCTGTGACTGGGATTTTGACGACAGCCCGGTTCCAGCCCGGGAGATGCCTCAACGCTCGGCCACACCGCAACCCGCCAGCGTGCAGCCAACGCCCGTACACAACCCGGCCCCGGTCACTCAGCCTGGGGCAGTGGCCAGACCATCCGGCAGTACCCCGCAGGCATCCGCCGAAATACTGGATGTGCTTGGCTTCTCCCTGCCAGAGGCTGCAACAGAAGTCTCGGCTCCATGCGATGACGCGGAAGCCTCCGGGCAGATAAACCCGGTAGAGCCGTTCCGGCTGGCTGCTATCGATATTAGTCAGGACTGTCTCGCCATCACCGACCTGCCCTGGTCCGGGTTGAACCAGTTTACCGGCTACCATCAACGGCTGCTGACCAATATTATGCGGGCTCTGAACCTGCCCTGTGATCAGGAGTGGAAGCAGGGCCTTTTTTGCTGGCCCATGCTGGCTGATGGCGCCCCCGTCGATCGCAAGTATGCCCATGAAGCCGTGCATGCTTACCTGAATAATCAGTTTGGTCTGAAGCGACGCAAAACAGTCCTGATCTTTGGTCGAACCGCCGGCTCTTTCCTGTGGGATGCCCAACAGGACTTTGAAGAGTACCGGGGTGTACAGCAGCGTGAGGGTGTTCACTACGGTATCACCTTCAGCCTTGGTGAACTTATGAACGTTCCGGGCCTGAAAGCCGAAGCCTGGAAGTCTCTCAGAAATCTGGGCTCTCCCCCGACGGGTTCCGATCAACCTCAACCACTCATCCCCCATTGAGCGTTAATGATTCTTTTATCTGAAACCGAAAACTTTACCCTGCGTCCTATGAGCGCGGCAGACATTGAGACTGTGCATCAGCTGGAATCATCGACCAACTCCCACCCATGGACGATTGGCATCCTGCAGAACAGCCTGAAAACCGGCGACAACTGCTGGCTTTTGGAATCACAGGGAGCACTGGCAGGTTATGGTGTGACCATGGTGGCTGCCGGAGAAGGCACCATCCTGAACATTGCTATCGCACCCGGATTCCAAAAGCAGGGGCTGGGCCACAAGCTGCTGGAGTTTCTGGTGACTGATGCCCATAAACGGGGCGCAGAGATGATGTTTCTGGAAGTGCGGGTTTCCAATTACAGAGCCATAGACTTGTATCAGGAAAATGATTTTGCCGAAGTGGGTATTCGCAGAAATTATTATCCCAGCGCCAACGGCGGTGAAGATGCTATTGTGATGATGCGGGATTTGACTTTCGCCGAATTTTAGTAGACGCGACTGATCTGACCTACTACCCAAAAATAATTTTCCCAAGGTTGGTATGTTTACCTGCAAAAGCTTCAGCCTGTAGACTGTTGGCATCATCTATAGGCTGAAACATCAAGGTAAAGACAGACCACCCATGACAAGGATTCGCCGCTTTCTCACTCGCACCATCATGCTGTGTACACTGCTCCTGCCAGGATTGCTAATGGCTGCAGGACAGCCCTTTACCATTCTGCATACCAACGACTGGCAATCCCGTCTGCTCGGTTTTGGCCCCAATACGGAATACACACCAGAGACAATAAACGACGATGACACAATTGGTGGTGTTGCACGACTATCGGCGTATATAGACCAACTCCGTGACCAGAACAAAGAGCAACCGGTACTGTTACTTGATGGTGGTGATATCAGTCAGGGCACACTGTTTCACACGCTCTACCGGGAACAGGCCTTTGAACTGCGGCTGATGAAGATGCTGGGCTACGACGCTCTTACTCTTGGTAACCATGAGTTTGATTTCCGCACTGATGGTCTGTCCCGGATGCTGGCCTCGGCCAGTCGATATATGGATGAACTTCCCCCTATCATCACTTCCAATCTTGAGCTTGCCCCCGCACAGAAACACCTCGAAGAGCAGGGTGTTATTCAGCGCTGGAAGATTATTGAGAAGAACGGTATTCGCTTTGGTTTGTTCGGTCTGATCGGCAAAGGAGCAGACGAAGTCACCCCATCAGCCAAACCATCAACATTCAGCGACCAGATCAAAACTGCCCGCCGGATGGTGAAACTCCTCCGTGAAGAACAGAAGGCAGATGTCGTTATTCTTATGTCCCATAGTGGCGTAGTGAAAAACGACGATGGATCATGGGGTGGAGAAGAGGTTGAATATGCACGACAGGTTACAGGCATAGACGCTATTGTCGGTGGCCATAGCCACACAGCGCTATTTGAGCCCATTATGGTTAATGGTGTACCTATCGTTCAGGCAGGCTCCGAGATCCGTTATCTTGGCGAACTCTCCCTGACTCTGAATGAGAACCGTAAAGTCACCGTTAACAGTTACACCCTGCACGCCATTGATGACCAGACCGCTGGCAATAAGGCGGTTTCTGCCAAAATCGATAGGTTCAAGGATCTTGTCAGCAGGGAGGCACTGGCAGACTCCGGTTACAGCTTCGACCAAACATTGGTAAAAACCCCCGCCACCCTGAGCCGTGCTCTCGATGATCAGGCACTGGGCAATTTAGTGGCAGACGGCATTCGGCAAGCAACGGATAGCGATATCGCCATGACCAGCAATGGCGTACTGCGGGACGATATTATTATGGGTGGCAACGGCTACCAGGCCGTTGCCGATATCTTCCGTTTACAACCATTGGGGATGGGCATTGTCGATGATAAACCCGGCTACCCCCTGCTGAAAGTCTGGCTGACAGGTCGAGAGGTTCGAGATCTGCTCGAAGTTCTCTCCTTTGCCTGGACAGCTAAAAGTGAAGATTATTATCCCCGTTTTTCCGGAGTGCGCTTCACCTACAATACCCTGCGACCACCACTCGATCGCATCATCAACATTGAGCTTGGTTCATACGACACTGGTTTTGCACCATTAAATATAAACGACAATAGTAGATTATATAGTCTGGGAACCAGCAGCTACGTGGGCAGTTTTGCCTGGGTGATTGAGGAGTTGAGTTACGGGCTGATCACTATCGTTCCCAAGGATGAACAGGGCAATCCGCTTGCCGATTTAAGCAAAGCTCTGGTTGATCGCAATCCCGATATCGAAGGCGTTCAAGAGTACAAAAACTGGCAGGCACAACTGGACTTTTTTGCCAGACTGCCGGATACCGATGGTGATGGTATTGCTGATATCACCTTGAACAAACAGACGACCGCGCCAAGGATGATAGCGATTGCCAGTCTGAGCCCTGTTGCCATGTTACGCAACGCTACAGGGATCATATGGACAGTTACAGGCTTTCTATTCATTCTGCTGGCTATAATGCTGCGGGGTATTTACAGAATTTACCGTCGTATGTCATAAATAACCCACCAGCCTGTTCGCACTGCCAGAAGTAACATTTCTGGTAATACGCCTGGCAATGCGACCACGATCAACGATCCGGACGATTTGGTATTCAATGGAAGCTATCAAACAACTTCTCGAACAGAACCGTAAGTGGGCAGAGGATCGTGAACAACAGGATCCTGGCTGTTTTGCCCGCCAATCCAAATCCCAGTCGCCCAAGATTCTCTGGATCGGCTGCTGCGACAGCCGGATGCCCGCCGAACAACTGACCGGCACAGAGCCTGGTGATATGCTGGTCTACCGCAACATTGCCAATCTGGTGAATCTTAACGACCCAAGCTGTATGTCTGCTATTCAGTTTGCCGTGAATGTTCTGCAGATCGACCACATCATTATCACAGGTCATACCAACTGTGGCGGTATCTCTGCCGCCCTGAAAGGCAATACCACCGACGATCTCCACGAATGGCTGGAACCCCTGCAAGGACTTTGTGATCAGCACAAAGAGGAGCTAAACAGCTGCTGCAACCATGATCAGCGCGTCGATCAGCTCAGCGCCCTGAATATTAAACAACAGGTGTTGAACGTGGCAGAAACTGACGTTGTTCAGCAGGCGTGGAAACGGGGACAACAACTCTCTATCCATGGATTTATATATGATGTGGCCTCCGGAGAGCTGCGTTCCATGGGTATTCATATCAGCGGCACCGATTGATTCGGGAAAAATAACGTCCCATCTGTTAGAGTTCCCGTCGGCGGCCTCCCCTGAAGAGGCCGCCACTCTTTTAGTGCCTATTCTCCCCACGCTGTAATCCATAGCTATTCATTGAAGAGCCACCATGAAATACATTTCCATGTCCACGTACAAACATGCCTGGATCTTTCGCCATGCGGAAATGACCGTTCCCGCAGAGGACCTAGCAGAGATCAAGCCCATGACGGCCACCGCTGCCAATGATTTATGGCGCAACAATATCAGCAAACAGGGGGAGAACCCCGATGAGTTTGCTGACAATGACTGGCCGGTTACGCCTTCCAGCTGGGAGACCACGGGAGAGTGGCAGAACAGCTGGGAGAGTGATGCTCCAACGCTGCCGGAGCTACTGGCGGAGAGTCTGAACTGGACGCCGGAGACAACGGTCTACTACTGCATCGACAACGAAACTGTTTTTGAAACCCGCTGGGAGATCTTTCAAAAACACTGGAAGAACTTTCTGTTTTTCGACGACAAGACACTCTTGATTGGTCGTAAACGGAAACAGGCGATTCAGTTCCATCAAGACGGGACTTTTCAAATGGGGCTAAAAGGAACTGTTCCCTCGGCCAATGACTCTTCGGTCAATGGATAGTCTCGACTACCGCCTGATTGCTGCTCTGGATGCGGTCGTGACCAAACGCAGCTTCGAGCGAGCTGCCGAACAGCTCTGTATCACCCAATCCGCCGTTTCCCAGCGTATTCGTCAGCTGGAAAAGCTCTTGGGACAGCCACTACTGATACGGAGCCAGCCTCCCCAACCTACCAACACCGGCCAGCGACTGCTGGCGCTGTTTCGTCGGGTACAGCTGTTGGAAAAGGAGGTGTTACCCGAGTTGCAGCCGGAAAATCGTGGCCACTTTCTGCCCATCTCTCTGGCAGTCAATGCCGACTCCCTCGCCACCTGGCTGCTACCGGCGCTGACACCGGTGTTGCGGGAGCACAATATTGAACTCGACTTCCGCATTGCTGATGAGACCCGGACCTTGAACATGCTACGCCGGGGAGAGGTTCTCGGAGCCATAAGCACTGAGCCGGAGACGGTTAATGGCTGTATTGCTGATCAGCTGGGACGTATTGACTACGTTTGCGCCGCAACTCCGGAATTTATTGCCCGCTATTTTCCTGATGGTGTTAACCGTAACAATCTGATGCATGCGCCAGCTGTCGCCTTTGATCACTTTGATGACAGCCACCAGCGCTATCTGGAGAGGCACTTCACCTTGCCGCCAGGCGTAGTGCCTTGCCATATCGTGGGAACGTCCGAAGCTTTCGTGACGCTGGCAAAGCATGGCGTGACCTACGGGATGATTCCGGAGCTGATGATCCGGGATGAGTTGATCACCGGTGAGCTTATTGAGATTATTCCCGGCATTCGCCATAGCCGGGAGTTATTCTGGCACCGCTGGGCTCTCGAATCCGGAGTCATGAAGCAGGTGAGTGAAAGTCTGGTTTATCATGCCAGAAAACAGCTACGCCCCTGACTCCCTCAGTGAAGGATACCGAAAAGCGCATCACCCGCCTCAGCTCTGCCCATCATGGTTTTATAGGCGGGTACGTTTATATTTTGCTGTTGAACCTCCAGATTTCCAGCGCCGAATAGAAATGTCTGGACGGCTTCCTGATGATCTCTGGTAAGGGGAGCGTCTGGATCTGGCACATAGCCAAGCTGATCGACTTCTGCTGCCAGCTGACGAGTTCTGGCATCAGCTTCGCCGGTTCGATCCTTGCCACTTTTGCAATTCATGTGGGGAACGGCTCCGATCATAAAGGCCAGCAGCTGTACCCGCTCCACTAACTTGTAAGCATCCGCCCCCTCTGAGTGGTGCCGCCTCTCGGTATAAATGTTGCGGATCTGGCCGGCCAGCTGAAAGACTTTTTCTTTTTCTGTTTTTGGGCCGGACTCATTACGCCTTAACCAATCGCCAACCATGCCACCAATATCACTATCCGGATGCGTATTACCGAGTAAAACTTTAAGACCAGCGTCGTTTTCCTTATCGGCTTCCTTCCATGTCTGCCCTAAAGTGGACTGTAGAGGGTTAAGACCAAGACTATTTACGGGAATATTCAGCGTAGCCAGACGGATATTGACATTCACATTACTTGGCCACCCGGAATCATCGTACACTTCCAGCTTCTGTGATGGACTTTGACAGAGTTCTTGCAAAGCTTCACGCTGTAAAGTCTGGAATGAAAGCTCGTCATCGTGAATACCTGTTTTATGACGAACACTATCCGGCGAGAGCATTGAACTGCTCACCATATCAAACGTCAACGGCTCCCCATCGATGACTTTGTCTTGCTCTTCTCGAGTAAGCTGATTGTACTTTTCAACAAAAGCCGCCTGCAAAAGTTCCTTAGCCCGGTTTTTGGCAATAGTTTTGCTGTCGACTTCTTCATTGGCCTTTACGGGAGCCAGCGTACCGCTTCTCAGGCCAGAGTAGAGTTTACTACCACCTTCTCCTGTCAGGCTCGAGCTATAAAGATTGATCACATGTTCAGCCTCTGAAGAACCTGTCGAACAACGTCCTTTTCCCTCGTAACTGATAGTAAAAGGATCTCTTGGGCCTTTCTGTGTATCGCCGGATGATGTCATACGCATTTGTGCGGCAGGGGTCAAAGTTCCCTTGTAGATATGCGCTCCAGAGCTTGTGCGAACAGGGATCACTTTCTCGATAGTATTCCATTGCCGACTGTTACTGACTTCTGCCCCAGAGTGTTTCCAGGCTTGCTTTATATTTTTGGGTTTCAAACCCGCTGCCACCATGCGGCCTCGCAACTTTTTTGCATGGATTTTTATCGCCGCTTTCATATGGGGGGGGGCATTTGATGTCCCCTCGCGCAACTGTACTTTTTCAGCCTTCAGTTCTTTCTTCAGTGCTTCTAATCTGTCGTACTTTTCTGGTTCCAGGCCTTTCGTCTGGGCGCCATCAATAACCTTTAACGCCGTATCAAAATTGCGCTCTTTAGCTTCCTTCAGTCTGTCGGGAGTACGGAAATCAAGATCGCCCAAGGCTAATAGATAACTGACGTGTTTTTCCGCATGACTGATCTGCTGGTAAATATCCAGCGCCAATGCCTGACGCATATTCCCCAGGTCCTGAGCGCCACCCGGCTCCAAAACCTCAACGGCTCGTTTCAGTCTGCCTATGTGATTGTTGGTATTTTCTATTTGCTCTGACCAGCCTTCCTTATCCAACTGATTAAAGGGGGATTGCCACTTTAGCCTCGCGCTCTGGGAGCTGTTGTAACAGAAAGCCTGCAACAGACTACGACTTTTAGCGCTTAAATTCGGATTATTTTCCCATGCCTCAAGATGGGTCGAGAACGGCCTTTCAACCCCCAGCAATTTCACTGTTTCAGCGGCAACTTCAGCAAAACCCGATTGGTGCATCGCAAATACACCTTCAATAACCCACCCGGCTTCGTCTGTGGCTATTTTGTGATCGCCATATTGAAAAAAAGCCTGTTCAATATGCTGTTCCAAACGGGATCGTTCATAATCAGGCAGCTGCTGACTGGGAAAGCCGTTGTGTTTCTCGAATAATTTTGAAGCTAACGATTGGGGATTGCTGATGTCTCCCCACTTGCCAACATGCTTGTGATTCTGCTTATCGATGCTGCTCTTCAGCCTGGCAGCCGTTTTCTGGAGTTTTTTAACTTTTCTTGCTTTCAGAGGGCGCCCGACCCTCTTGGGCAAAACCTTCCCTGCAATTATCTCACCATAATTTTGAACCAAACTATTACGCACAGATTCGTAAGAAGAAAATTCTGACTTTGCATAATGGTTAATATGTCGATTGAACTGGCCGTGTCGATCAAGGGGGCCACTTATCTTACTGTCACTAGGTACGGTGATGACCTTGCCAAGATGGCCAAGCCCGCCAAATACTTTGCTTGCGTTCGGTACGGCATCGCCCTCGATGTGATAGTGAGTCACGTGACGTGACGCATTGTCTTTTTGCCATTCCGAGAAATTATCGTGTATGTTGCTGCCCAGTTCTGTACTGGAAAAACAGATGGCCTGTATGGGCTTAGTATTTGCGCCTGCGTTGAGGCTGTCTTTATTGAGGCTAATAGCAGCAAAAGCCGCCTCTCCTCCCCCTTTTGAATGACCGGACACACTCAGTTCGGCGCCTTCATACTTTTCATCCTTACTGATCAAATCCTGAACTTTTTTGGTAAACGCTTCAGCTTGTTTGTAGCTATCCGGTATTTTCCCCAACAACGCATTTTTGCCATTAGCAATCCACTGTTTCAGGGAGAACGTCCTGTTCAGCAGTAATCGTTTAACCAGCCCACCCGTTTTCTTACCTGACGTTGTGCCACCAAATACAATCCTGACCTCTGGTCGAGCTGACGACCCTTTAGGAACCCCTTTATAGAATACGTAAGCCGTTAATCCTGTTTTCTTGTCATAGACAAAGCCTTTAGAGCCTTTCACCGAAAGCTGTGCGGCTTTGCCTGCATCAGTAGCCAAAGGTTTGGCAAGTTCCCATGTTCCCCTGGATATTGAATCATCGGTTACTTTGTTTACCCCATCCAGCGACCGATGGTAAGGATAAGCAGCCAGCCGGGCATCCATCGCCAACTTTTGTTTACCCTTGGCATCTGTGGGAGGCTCCAGTGTGACCATGTAACTCTCTGGGGTAAAGGTCAGCGGTATGGGGGTATCAGACGTTGAGGCAGTTAAGGGCTGAAAATTTCCTTTCTGTTTGCCGGCAACGCCTTTAATGCTGGCAACCAACTTTCTGACCAGAAGGTTGCCTTTTTCGGCTTTAACCTCTGTCTGGTTCTGAACCAGAGGGGAACTGTTTAAACCAACCGACGGACGACCTGAAGAACCGTTCACCCCATTCATATACGCACCCCTCCCACCAATGGTAAGTCGGAGCCCCCCGTCTCCTGTTCTTCCTCTGCCATTTCCACGGCCAGCGTATTACCCAGATTAATAAAGTTATACAGTAAATTTTCAAACTCAGGAATCTGCAAAGCTTGTATGGGATATGCCGTCATCAGTTGTATTGCCGTTCCATCAGGATCAATGCTGAACCAGGCACCTCTGAGCAATTCCGGTTGTCCATTGAGCGCCAGCAGTTGCAAAGCTCGGCCTTGACGAACATCTGGCTCTAAAGATAATGGGGCGATCACCCGGTGAATCAAAAGAAGATCACTCTCTTCCGGCAGCTCTAGTGTTGCCACAATATTTGCCTCACCATCCAATAATTGGCAGACATTTTTGTCCGCTGTCAGTTCTCCCTCGATCTGGGCCTGAAGATGGAGTAACAGTTGTTTAAAATACTCCCGCGAATCGACCATGATGTTCTCCCGATACCTGTGGAGTTGACATCGGCTGATAATAGAGGACATTGATGATTTGCTTTCGGGGGAGCCATCATGCAGAAGCTTGCCTCAAGTTTACAAATCACCATTCATTCTCATGCTTAGGGGGGTATAATCGGTCGGTTAATTTCCCTCTCCCTCTAATCCCGCCCGCGAGGAGCCATGTCTGATTTTATTCAGGAAGTGAACAAGCGTCGTACTTTCGCTATCATTTCCCACCCGGATGCCGGTAAAACCACCATCACCGAAAAACTGCTGCTGTTCGGAAATGCCATCAAGATGGCTGGTACCGTTAAGGGCAAGAAGTCCGGACGCATGGTCACTTCCGACTGGATGACCATGGAACAGGATCGTGGTATCTCCATCACCACCTCGGTGATGCAGTTCCCTTATAACGGCAGGGTCGTTAACCTGCTGGACACCCCCGGACACGAGGATTTCTCTGAAGATACCTACCGCACCCTGACCGCCGTAGACAGCTGTCTGATGGTGATCGACGGCGCCAAGGGTGTCGAAGACCGAACCATTAAGCTGATGAACGTCTGCCGTATGCGCGAGACACCGATCTTCACCTTCGTCAACAAGATGGATCGTGAGGTCCGTGATCAGATCGAAGTGATGGACGAGATCGAATCCATTCTCAAGATCGATTGCGCCCCGATCACCTGGCCGATCGGCATGGGTAAGGCGTTCAAAGGGGTTTACAACCTTTACACCGATACCATCCATGTGTTCCAGCCCGGCAAGGGCCACACCATTCCCGATGACGTGCGCGTTCAGGGTCTGGATTCCGCCGAAGCCAAAGAGCTACTGGGCGACTTCCACGAAGAGTTGGTCGACGAGATCGAACTGGTACGCGGAGCCAGCCACGAGTTCGATGCGGAAGAGTTTATGGCCGGGCAGCAGACCCCGGTCTTCTTCGGTACCGCTCTGGCCAACTTCGGTGTCCGTGAGATGCTCCACTACTTCACCGAGTGGGCACCTGCGCCTCTGCCTCGCCCAACTGAAAACCGCAGCGTCGAAGCGGTCGAAGAGAAGTTCTCCGGCTTTATCTTCAAGATTCAGGCGAACATGGATCCGAAGCATCGGGACCGTATCGCCTTTATGCGGGTCTGCTCCGGCAAGTACACCCGTAATATGAAGATGAAGCATGTGCGTACCGGCAAGGATATCAAGATCGCTGACGCAGTGACCTTTATGGCGGGCGACCGTGAACAGGTCGAAGAAGCGGCCTCAGGTGATATCATTGGTCTGCACAACCACGGCACCATTCAGATCGGTGATACCTTCACTCAGGGTGAAGAGCTGAAATTCACCGGTATCCCTCACTTTGCACCGGAGCTGTTCAAGCGCGTGCGTCTGAAGGACCCGCTGAAGATGAAGCAGCTTCAGAAAGGTCTGAAACAGCTCTCCGAAGAGGGGGCCACCCAGCTGTTTATGCCTGAGCGCAACAACGATCTGATTCTCGGTGCAGTCGGTGTACTGCAGTTTGATGTGGTTCTGCAACGTCTGAAGGATGAGTACAAGGTGGATGCGATCTATGAAGGCGTGAACGTGAATACGGCGCGCTGGGTAGAGTGCAGCGACCCCAAGATGCTGGACGACTTCAAGCGTAAGAACGTGGAGAATCTGGCTATCGACGGTGGTGGTCACCTGACCTATCTGGCACCGACCCGCGTAAACCTTTCTCTGGCGGAGGAGCGCTGGCCAGACGTGCGCTTCCGTAATACCCGAGAACACTGAGTCTATTTGCTCTGAGGGCTGGGTCACCAGCCCTCAACCGGAACTTTTTGAAACCCATCGACTTGAAGAATATAGAGATCAAGGAAACGTCTTTGGGGTATAAATTAGAACTGACGCATTGATTAACGCATTGATGGTACCCACGAATAAAAGTGCCCTCGATAAAAGTGCCCTCGATAAA
>SAMEA5043665__coassemble_209_pt1 | contig 14926 bp, 9 predicted proteins | sample SAMEA5043665__metabat2_low_PE_004 | metagenome-assembled genome bin SAMEA5043665 (sample SAMEA5043665) | Gadus morhua | reverse complement strand
GGTTGTAAACATATCGTTCAAAAAAACATACAGGACATCCTATAGTTCATAGCGCCACAGGCTCATTGCTTACGCTCTTACCTACAATAACAGCAACATTGGGAGAACATGGTTATGGATAGCTCATCAAGATGGTCGGGCATGGCTGTTAGCTTTATTGTTACCGTTATAATTATGGCGTTGATACGCAAAGTAAACGTATTCCAACCCGTCATAAATTCCAGCAAGACTTTAGCTGAACTTGAGGAAGAGTATCGAAACTGGGACCAACTGTCTTTCATACTTGTTGCGGTATTTGTTGGACTCGTCGGTTTTTTAACATGGGGGTGCCTTAGCACACTGGCAACGATTCAAATCTCACACATTGAATCAGGCAAATATCTCATACCGCAACATCAGGATATTTGGATATTACTCGCTTTTTTCATGGGGTTAATCCTCTCTTCGATCCCATTACATTTTCTCTATCTGACTCTATTAGGCAAAGAACGGTATGGTGAGTATACGGAGTATGCAGACCGGAAACATGGCGTAAACGGATTGAAGGTTTTTACCTGTTTAGCATCTGGTATCGTTCCGGTCTGTTTGGCACTAACGTTTTTAGCACTTGATTCTTACACAAGAGTCACAGATGACGCATTTGTCGTTAACAGGTTCTTCGGCATTGGCGAAAAGTCCTATGGATATGATGAGATTAAAAACATTAAATTAACAAAATCGTTCGAAGCACCTAATGGCAATATCGTCAGAAGAGATGAGTACACGATACATTTTACCGACGGCACTGATTTCGAATTTCTTAACGCACTTCATGATATAAAGTTTGAACAAGAAAAAGAGATAATAGAGTTCGTAAGCGCTCGCTCAAATAAAAAAATCATTATTATTGACCCATTCCCCATATGAAGCTCCGATAATCATACTGACAAAATTTCCAATTTTTGTAGCTGACGAAAACTGTCAGCTCAAGTCTGAAAAAATGCATGAATGCATTAAACGATGATCATGGATTACGGAGGGAAAGAAAGGAGGAAAATGCAGATATATTGATATATATCAACGTATCTACTTTTGACTTGTGTTGCTCATTGAAGTCACTGTTAGATTGTCACTATGATGACCTGAAAATAATAAAAATTAAGAGGCATCGTTATGGCGTCCCATACCCGCAAACAGTGGACTGTTTTGGGCATGAACACGGTAGCTTTTGCCGTGAACTTTGCCGTTTGGACGATGTTTTCCATCATCGGCATAAAGATCAAACAGGAATTAAACCTTTCAGAGACCGAGTTCGGCATTCTGGTTGCGACCCCCATTCTGACAGGCTCCATTACCCGACTGCCGCTGGGTATTCTTACCGATATGTACGGAGGTCGAATCGTCTTCTTTATACAGATGATTCTGGTTGCCATTCCTACGTATGGTCTGGCCTTTGCCACTGAGTACTGGCAATACCTGGTGATCGGGTTGTTTGTCGGGCTGGCAGGTGGCTCTTTTGCTATCGGTATTGCCTACACCTCAGCCTGGTTTGATGATAAGCGACAGGGTACCGCCATGGGAATCTTTGGTGCCGGGAATGCCGGGGCCGCAATTACCAACCTGGTGGCTCCTTCCATCCTGATTGCCTACGGCTGGCAGATGGTACCCAAGGTGTACTCTATCGCCATGGTCATTATGGCTGTGCTCTTCTGGCTATTTACCTGGCATGATCCGGCCCACGATAAAAACAGCAATGTTGTTTTGAAACGACAAACCCTGGCCGGACAGTTGGCACCTTTGAAAGAGGGCAGGGTCTGGCGCTTTGGTCTCTATTACTACTTTGTGTTTGGCGGTTTTGTCGCACTGGCTCTCTGGCTGCCCCGGTACTACGTCGGTGAGTACGGCCTCGATCTGAAAACCGCCGCGCTGATTACTATGATCTTCACCTTGCCTTCCGGTGTTATCCGGGCATTTGGTGGCTGGTTATCTGATAAATACGGTGCCCGTTCTATCAATTGGGCGGTATTCTGGGTCTCCCTTGTTTGCCTGTTCTTCCTGAGCTATCCAAAGACCACCATGACCGTCCACGGTATCGAAGATGATGTCGTCATTAATATCCAGTTAGACGTCGTCTTGTTCACCGCTTTGGTCTTTGTCATCGGTATTGCCATGGGGATTGGCAAGGCCAGCATTTATCGCCTGATTCATGACTACTACCCGCAAAATATGGGTTCTGTTGGCGGTATGGTCGGTGTGCTGGGTGGACTGGGCGGTTTCTCTCTCCCCATTATTTTTGGTATTGCCGCAGATCTGGTCGGTGTTCGCAGCTCCTGCTTTATGGTGCTTTATGGCGTATTGGCAGCGTGCATGATTCTGATGCATCTGGCCATTCGCAAACTGCGTCGGGAAGAGGGGCTGGAGATGAAGGAAAATATCACCTGATCGATTTTCGCCTGTAACCAGTATCTCCCATTACAAATAGTATAAAAAAAGCAAGAAAGGGAAGGGTGACCATGTCTGATCTGCATAAATGGAATGTTGAAGACCAGGAGTTCTGGGAGAAGGAGGGCAAGCGGATAGCCAACCGCAATCTCTGGATATCTATACCCAGTCTTTTATGTGGCTTTGCTGTCTGGCTCTACTGGGGCATTATCACGGTTCAAATGCTCAACCTCGGCTTTCCATTCGAGAAATCTGAGCTGTTTACCCTGATGGCGATCGCCGGCTTGACCGGTGCGACCCTCAGAATTCCCAGCAGCTTCTTTATCCGTTTGTGTGGTGGTCGCAACACCATCTTTTTCACAACCGCCCTGCTCATGTTGCCGGCACTCGGCGCCGGCATCGCCCTGCAGGACAAGAATACCCCCCTATGGGCATTCCAATTGCTGGCGCTGCTCTCTGGTTTTGGCGGTGGCAACTTCGCCTCTTCCATGTCCAACATCAGTTTCTTCTTTCCCAAAAAATCCCAGGGGCTGGCGCTGGGATTAAATGCCGGGCTGGGCAACTTTGGTGTGACCACCATGCAAATTCTGGTGCCACTGGTGATGACTTTCGGGCTGTTTGGCACCATGGGCGGTGAGTCTATGGTGCTGGAAAACACCTCCGGCACCCTGATCGGCAAGATTCCGGCCGGCAGTGAAACCTGGATTCAAAATGGCGGGGTTGTCTGGTTGCTGTTTCTGGTTCCTCTGGCTTTTGCCGGCTGGTTTGGTATGAACAATATCCGTACCCAGGAGGTGTCGCCTGATATTGGTGAGCCACTGACGTCATTTGCCGTTATCAGTGCGATGTTGTTGGTGGGCTTTATGACTGCGATAGCCGGCCTTTGGCTGATACTGCCGGAAAGTGCTAATGGTTCCGGTTTTGGTATACCGAAAGAGATTGTTCTGGTCGGGGTTATTTTTGCCACCGTCATGCTGCTGAAACTGTTTCCGGGGCAGATCAGCACCAGCCTTAAACGTCAGTATCAAATCTTTAACCACCGGCACACCTGGGTGATGAGTGTGATCTACACCATGACCTTTGGCTCTTTTATCGGCTTTTCCGCCGCCTTCGCTTTGGCTATCAAGGTTATTTTTGGCTACAGCCACATTGAGGTGGATGGGGTGATGACCCATGACATCGTCAATCCCAACGGCCCATCTGCACTGATGTACGCCTGGATGGGTGCGTTTGTTGGTGCGTTGATTCGTCCGTTTGGCGGCTGGATTGCGGACAAAGTGGGGGGCGCACTGGTGACCCAGATTGTCTCTGTGGTGCTGGCGATCAGTGCACTTGGTGTCGCCTATTATATGAAAGCCGCTTATGCCTCAGCGACACCGGAAGAGTACTTTATCCCCTTCCTGCTGCTGTTTCTGGTGCTTTTTGCCGCAACCGGTATCGGTAATGGCTCAACATTCAGAACTATCGCCATGATCTTTCCGAAAGAGCAGGCCGGCCCCGTACTCGGTTGGACATCCGCCGTCGCCGCCTATGGCGCTTTTTATATTCCCCAGGTGTTTGGCGAACAAATAAAGGCGACAACTCCCGAGTATGCCCTTTATGGTTTTGCTGCCTTCTATGCGGTTTGCATCGTTATTAACTGGTGGTTCTATCTGCGTCCAGGGGCTGAATATAAAAACCCGTAAATAATTCCAAAAAAAATCACAGCACTTAGAGTGACACTTTGCAGTTCATAAGAAAGAGAATAATAAAATGAGTCACCTAATCGACAGGCTTCAGTTTTTCAAGAAGAAGCAGGGGGAGTTTGCTGACGGCCATGGCGAGGTCAGCAATGAGAGTCGGGAGTGGGAACACAGCTATCGCCAGCGCTGGCAACACGACAAAATTGTGCGTTCTACCCATGGTGTTAACTGTACCGGCTCCTGTAGCTGGAAGGTCTATGTGAAAAATGGTCTGGTGACCTGGGAGACCCAACAAACCGATTATCCCCGTACCCGCCCCGATCTGCCAAACCACGAGCCCAGAGGCTGCCCTCGTGGTGCCAGCTACAGCTGGTATCTCTACAGCGCCAACCGCCTGAAATATCCCAAGGTGCGTAAGCCTTTGCTGAAATTATGGCGTGAGGCGCGGGCTCACTACAGCAATCCGGTGGAAGCCTGGGGCTCGATTGTCAGTGATGAGGCAAAAACCAAACTCTATAAAAGCAAGCGGGGCATGGGCGGTTTTGTTCGCTCCCACTGGGATGAGGTCAATGAGATCATTGCTGCGTCCAACGCCTATACCATTAAAGCGTTTGGCCCTGATCGTATAATCGGTTTCTCACCGATTCCGGCTATGTCCATGGTCTCCTACGCTGCCGGTTCACGATACCTGTCGTTGATCGGTGGGGTCAGCATGAGTTTCTATGACTGGTACTGTGACCTGCCTCCCTCTTCTCCCCAAACCTGGGGAGAGCAGACCGATGTGCCGGAGTCGGCCGACTGGTACAACTCCAACTACATCATCGCCTGGGGCTCCAATGTGCCTCAGACCCGCACCCCGGACGCCCACTTCTTTACTGAAGTTCGCTATAAAGGTGCCAAGACTGTCGCCATCACCCCTGATTTTTCCGAGGTGGCCAAGCTGGCTGACCAGTGGCTGAACCCTCAGCAGGGTACCGATGCGGCACTGGGCATGGCGTTCGGCCATGTTATTTTGAAAGAGTTCCATCTGGAAAATCCCAGCGCGTACTTTACTGATTACGTCCGTCGCTACTCAGATTTTCCGATGCTGGTCATGCTGGAAGATTTTGGGGATGACGCCAGTAAACCTACCCGCTTCCTGAGAGCATCGGATCTCAATGACAATCTGGGACAGGACAACAATCCGGAATGGAAGACCATCGCCCTGGATGAAAACAGCGACAGTCTGGTCTCCCCTCAAGGTGCTATTGGTTATCGCTGGGGTGAGCAGGGCGATGGCATTGGCAAGTGGAATATTGAGGCCCGCGAAGGGAGGCAGGGAGAGGAGACTAAACTACAACTCTCTTTAATTGATGGACCAAAACAGGCAACACCTGTTGCATTCCCCTACTTTGCCGGTATTGAGCATGACCACTGGAGCCATGTGGAAGGCAGTGAGATCCAGATTCGTCAGGTACCTTACCGAACCATAAAGCTGGCCAGCGGCACGGAGGCCAAAGTGGCCACCGTCTACGATCTGATGATGGCCAATTATGCCATTGACCGCGGTCTTGGTGGCGGTAATGTCGCCTCCAGCTACGATGATGCCACGGTCCCTTACACCCCGGCCTGGCAGGAAAAGATCACCGGTGTCGCCCGGGAGAAGGCGATACAGGTCGCCCGGGAGTTTGCGGATACGGCAAACAAAACCCATGGCAAGGCCATGGTGATTGTCGGTGCCGCCATGAACCACTGGTATCACATGGATATGAACTACCGTGGTCTGATAAATATGCTGATCATGTGTGGCTGTGTGGGTCAGTCCGGTGGCGGCTGGGCCCACTATGTGGGTCAGGAGAAGTTGCGGCCCCAAACCGGCTGGCTGCCACTGGCCTTTGGTCTGGACTGGAGTCGTCCTCCCCGGCAGATGAACAGCACCTCTTTTTTCTATAACCACAGCTCCCAGTGGCGCCATGAGAAGGTCAATATCCATGATGTGCTCTCCCCGCTGGCCGACCGGGAAGCGATGCCGGAGCATATGCTGGACTACAACATCCGTGCGGAACGGATGGGCTGGCTGCCCAGCGCCCCGCAGTTAAACCGGAACCCGCTGGACATTACCAGAGAGGCCGAAGCGGCAGGGAAAGATCCCAAAGAGTACTTGGTGGAGAGTCTGAAGTCGGGGGATATTCGCTTCGCCTGTGAGCAACCTGATAACCCGGCCAACTTCCCGAGAGTGATGTTTATCTGGCGTTCCAATATTCTCGGTTCGTCCGGTAAAGGGCATGAGTACATGCTCAAATATCTGCTGGGTACCAAAAATGGTGTGATGAACGACGATACCTGTATATCTGGAGGCATTCAGCCACAGGAAGCCGACGTTACCGACAAGGGTTACGAAGGCAAGCTGGACCTGGTGGTCACTCTGGACTTTCGGATGTCGTCTACCTGTGTCTACTCCGATATCGTGCTGCCAACGGCCACCTGGTATGAGAAGGATGATTTGAATACTTCGGATATGCATCCGTTTATTCATCCACTGTCGAAAGCCGTTGACCCGGCCTGGGAGTCAAAGAGCGACTGGGATATCTACAAGGGGATTGCCAAAAAGTTCTCGGAAGTGGCTGAAGGCAATCTGGGCATTGAGAAGGATATTGTCACCGTCCCTATCCTTCACGACACTCCGGGGGAGCTGGCCCAGCCATTTTCTGTGGCGGACTGGAAACAGGGCGATGTTGATCTGATTCCCGGCAAGACCGCCCCCAATATGGTGGTGGTTGAGCGTGACTATCCCAATATCTATAAAAAATATACGTCCGTGGGTCCTTTGCTGGAAAAACTGGGTAATGGCGGTAAAGGCATTAGCTGGAACACCGAACAGGATGTCGCCCTGCTGGGTGAACTTAACCATCGGGTGACCGAAGAGGGGGTCAGCAAAGGTCGGCCGCAGATTAATACCGCCATTGATGCCGCCGAGATGATTCTGACTCTGGCGCCGGAGACCAACGGCAGTGTCGCCGTCCGAGCCTGGGAGGCGCTGGGTAAAATAACCGGTCGGGAACACACCCATCTGGCCAGCCCGAAAGCGGACGAAAAAATCCGTTTCCGTGATGTCCAGGCCCAGCCCCGCAAGATTATCTCATCGCCCACCTGGTCCGGTCTTGAAGATGAGCATGTCAGCTATAACGCCGGTTATACCAACGTCCATGAATATATTCCGTGGCGCACCCTGACCGGACGACAGCAGTTCTATCAGGATCACACCTGGATGCAGGCCTTTGGTGAGCAAATGGTCTCCTATCGTCCACCGATTAAAACATTCACGACAGATGCCCTGAAAGACAAGAAGCCGAATGGCAATAAGGAGATTGTTCTTAACTGGATCACCCCGCACCAGAAATGGGGTATTCACAGTACCTACTCAGACAATCTGCTGATGCTGACTCTGGCCAGAGGTGGCCCGATTATCTGGATGAGCGAAGTGGATGCGGCCAAGGTGGGCATTAAAGACAACGACTGGGTAGAGGTATTTAACATCAATGGTGCCATAGCCTGCCGGGTTGTGGTCTCCCAACGGGTGAAGGAAGGTATGGCCATGATGTACCACGCCCAGGAGCGCATTGTGAATGTGCCGGGGTCAGAGATGACGGGTACCCGTGGCGGTCACCATAACTCGGTGACCCGGATAGTGATGAAACCCACCCATATGATTGGCGGTTATGCCCAGCTGGCCTGGGGCTTCAACTATTACGGAACGGTAGGTTGTAACCGTGATGAGATGGTGGTGGTTCGCAAGATGGACAAGGTCGACTGGCTTGATGGTCCCGATGGCAATGCTTTACCACAACCTCTGGCTGAACATGTTTAAGGAGATGCCTCAATGAAAATTCGATCACAGGTAGGCATGGTCCTCAATCTGGATAAGTGCATTGGTTGTCATACCTGCTCTATCACCTGCAAAAATATCTGGACCTCCCGGGAAGGGATGGAATACGCCTGGTTTAATAATGTGGAAACCAAACCGGGTGTCGGCTATCCGAAGGAGTGGGAGAACCAGGACAAGTACAAGGGGGGCTGGGTTCGCAATAAAGATGGCTCTATCAATCCAAAAATTGGCGGCAAGCTTCGTACGCTGGCCAAGATTTTTGCCAATCCGGACCTGCCGGAGATTGATGATTATTACGAACCCTTTGACTTTGATTATCAGCATCTGCATACCGCACCTTTAGGGGAGCATCAGCCAACGGCCCGTCCCCGTTCGGTGTTGACCGGCAAACGGATGGAGAAAATAGAATGGGGGCCCAACTGGGAAGATGTTCTGGGCACCGAGTTTGCCAAACGCAGCAAAGATAAAAACTTCGATAATATGCAGAAGGAGATTTACGGCCAGTTCGAAAACACCTTCATGATGTATCTGCCACGTCTGTGTGAGCACTGTCTGAACCCTGCCTGTGTCGCCTCCTGCCCCAGTGGTGCGATCTATAAGCGTGAGGAAGACGGCATTGTACTGATTGATCAGGACAAGTGCCGGGGCTGGCGGATGTGTGTCTCCGGCTGTCCTTACAAGAAGATCTACTTTAACTGGAAGAGTGGTAAATCAGAGAAGTGCATCTTCTGTTATCCACGGATTGAATCCGGTATGCCAACGGTGTGCAGTGAGACCTGTACCGGTCGTATCCGCTATCTGGGCGTACTGCTGTACGACGCTGACCGGATCAAAGAAGTGGCCGCCTGTGCCGATGAGCAGGATCTCTATGAAAAGCAGTGCGAGATCTTCCTGGATCCGAATGATCCCGCCATCATTGAACAGGCTCGAAAGGACGGTATCACCGATTCGGTGATCGAAGCGGCTCAACAGTCCCCGGTCTATAAGCTGGCCATAGACTGGCAACTGGCGCTGCCCCTGCATCCGGAGTACCGCACCTTGCCGATGGTCTGGTATGTACCGCCACTGTCGCCTGTGCAACACGCCGCTGCCACCGGAACGCTGGGGATGAATGGGGTGATTCCCGATGTGGAGAGCTTGCGGATACCGGTTCAGTACCTGGCTAATTTATTGACCGCCGGTGATAAAGAGCCGGTGCTGCGGGCGCTGAAGCGGTTGCTGGCCATGCGGGCTTATAAGCGTTCTGAGCAGGTCGATGGCGAAAAAGATCTTCAGGTGTTAGCGGACAATGGTCTGACAGAACAACAGGCCAAAGAGATGTACCGATACCTGGCCATTGCCAACTATGAGGACCGCTATGTGATCCCTTCAGCCCATCGTGAAGATGCCATGAATGACACCTACGGTTACCGCTCTGGTTGTGGTTTCAGCTTTGGTGATGGTTGCGGTGGCAACTCTGAGGTCAATATGTTTGGCGGCAAGAAAACCGATCGCCGTGATCTTATTGATGTCGTTCAGGTGTATGAGGAATAAGCGATGGCACAAACAACAGAATCTGCCCTGAAGCCGCCGGTAAATCAGGAGCAATCGATCAAACTGCTGAAGGTGATCTCACTACTGTTGAGCTACCCGTCCGTACAGGTTCAAGAGTATGCCGGGGAGTTGCAGGACATTATCGATAGCGCCCGGGAGATCCCCCGCAGCCATCGGCAACAGTTGGTCGTCTGTTTACAGTGGCTTGCTGAGGCTGAGTTGATGGATGTGCAGGAGGCCTATGACGAGTTATTTGGGCGTGGTCGTTATCTGTCACTGTTGCTGTTTGAACATGTACACGGTGAGAGCCGTGCCCGGGGCCAGGCCATGGTTGATCTGATGGCGCAATATAGCCAGAAAGGGCTTGATATTGATGTCAGGGAGCTGCCCGACTACCTGCCTCTCTACCTTGAATACCTGTCCCTGTGTGACGGTATTGAAGCCCGTAGTGGTTTGGCAGATGTCGCGCATATTCTCGGTATGCTGAGCGCCCGACTGCAGGAGAAGCAAAGTCCCTATGCCAGCTGTATGGAGGCGCTGCTGGTTATCAGTGGTGCGACGGTGGCGATGGACACGCTGAAGCAGCAGGCGGCACAGGAGAAACCAGACGACACGCTTGAGGCAATGGATAAAATCTGGGAGGAGGAGATGGTGACTTTTGGCGGCGGTGACGGAAACGGTACCGCCCAAAACGGCTGTAACCGTAGCCAGCGTCCCATGAAGGAAAAACAACTCATGCCAGAGCCGGTGCATTTTATTGATGCCAGCCCAGGCCATCAGAAGGGGGCATTGTAATGGACATCAACATGCTGCTGTTTGGGGTCTATCCCTATATCGCCGTTGCCGTCTGTCTTATCGGGAGCTGGGCAAGGTTCGACTACGCCCAGTACACCTGGAAGGCCGGCTCCAGTCAGATGCTGCGTAAAAAGAATATGCTTTTGGCCAGCAACCTGTTCCATATCGGTATTATTTTTGTCCTCTGCGGCCATTTTATCGGTTTGTTGATGCCTGAATCGGTGTACCACACCTTTATATCCACTGCCGACAAGCAGCTGCTTGCCATGGTGTCCGGTGGCTTCTTTGGCCTGATCTGTCTTGCTGGTCTGGTGATGTTAATCCATCGTCGTCTGACCGATGACCGGATCAGGGCAACCAGCAGCACTTCGGATATTCTGGTGCTGTTTGTACTTCTGGCTCAGTTGCTGCTGGGATTGGGAACCATCGTCGCATCCTCTCAGCATATGGATGGTTCGGTCATGGTTATGCTGGCCAACTGGGCGCAGGAGATCGTCACTTTGCAGCCGCTGGATGCCGCTGCGGCCATTGCTCCGGTGGGGGTGGTCTATAAAGCCCATGTGCTGCTGGGTGTGACCCTGTTTGTGCTGTTTCCATTCACACGGATGGTGCATGTCGCCAGTGCCCCTATCAAGTATCTGGGACGCCGCTATCAGGTTGTGCGACAGAAGTCTTAAGATGTTTGGCTGTATTGCCGCACACCTCGTCTGATTGGGTGAGGTATTTTAAAGCCTGTTCATGATTTTTCATGGACAGGCTTTTATGGACAGGGCTGGATTAATACAATAAGTGTAATCGACTGATCTTCTAAATGTGAGCCAGCTGCTGGTACATTTCGTAGTTCTCACACTCAGAAATCACACTAATGGCCTGGCTACCCAGTGCAGAACGATGTCCCAAAAGAGAAGCAAGTTCGATAAACGACACGTGCCGATCATAACCAAAGGGTTGCTGATGTCATGGTTTCTGCTTGAATCCAGCATTACTGGCACTTTTATCGAGAATTTTATAAAAAACAAGAATCACTTGTTACCAACATTCGTGGGTGCTATCAATGCATAAGTCCTATATTTATGTAAAAACAGGATTTTTCCGATTATGAAAATAATATCAACAATCTGTGTATTGGCCTGTGTATCGATTCTTCTTTCTGGATGTGCCGGACATGAGGAAGGCACTGTCATCCTCACTCAGGACGTTAATTTATCACCGCTTCAACATGATGAAATAAACAAAAATTACTCGAATCTGGTGGATATTCAGGACGATGTCACAAGAAAATATAACATTGGCTCCTTCACTCAAAAATATGTTTTAAAAAAAACCCAACGGCTTGGAAATACAATACCAAGATTTAACTATCTTCTTGATGTGACCGGTGCTCAAATCAACTTGAATTATGCGTTATTTACATCAAATCTCAAAGAGTCTGACGACAATGAAGCTGTTTTAGGACTTATCGCTCACGAGTTGGCACATGCACAGCACTATCTCTATTTTTCATTATTTGAACTGCTACAGCTTGGACTGAGATATGAATCTTATGAGATTAAATTTGCCAATAGTCAATGGGCCACCTGGGTGAGAAGTTATGAACGCTTCACTGATATACAAGCCATCGCTTATGGTTATGCGGATGCATTAATCAAACAGAAGGAAAAAACTCTTCAATATATTCAAAGCATTAAAAATAGTAAAGAAAAGGACAACACTCATCAGCTTTATGAGTTCAGCGCCTATTTAAATGAGAATGAAATAATGTCATTAAACCAAGACCGACAGCTTCTCAAAAAACAGCTCCAGAAGGAGTTGGATATTTTGGAGTGGGACGTATTTAAACGTATCGCTAAAGATTTCCCTGATACTCATGACGCTGAATCCGGGAAAAGGTAGTACCTCAAGTTGCTGTTCTGATTTACCCAGTCACGGCCACCTCAACAATGGCGTGCCCGTGATCATCCCGATAAATTTCTCCGGTGCTCACCTGCAGGGGAGAGGAAAAACAGGGACCATCAAGCACCAGGCTGTGAAATTCGCCATCTTCGCCAGAAGGACAGATGCCCTCAGCGGCAATCTCTTCCGCCAGATTCGGGGTCATGATCTGGCCGAGAAAGCGGGTCGCCATCTCCTCATGGCGAACGCTGACAATCATATATTTGAAACCGGCAGCAAGAATATCATTTACCAGCGGGCGGCGTGGGTAGTGCCACAGGGGGAAACGGGGTTGGATACCCGACGCTATCGCAACCCGATCCAGCCAAATTTTATGGGCTTCCAGATCGATATCACCGAATACAACGCTGGTCGCCTGTAGTTGCTCCCGTGCCTGTGCCACAACCTCTTTCATACGGGCTTCATAGGTGCCTCTGGGTGTGGTGCGGAACAAAACGGGAACGCCAATCCGGTCAGCCTGAGCCCTGATAATGTCTTTGTGAAGACCATGGGAGCCACTGCGCTCACCACTCTCATCCAGCATGGTATAGACGGCAACCGGTCTACCACCCTGTTGCTGCGCCTGCCAGAAGGCAAAGCAGGCATCTTTACCGCCGCTCCAGGAGGTTATAAAGGCTTCATTGGGGGCGGGAAGAGTGTGATAGAGAGACATAGACAGGGCTGCGATAAGTAGTAAAAAAATGAGTAGTAAAAACAAATATAATAGCTGGCTGTCAAGGATAGAGCAGACTGTCAAAGGAGGAAAGTATTTCCATTATTGTGGATGTATATCAGAAAGCCAAAATTATACGACCAATCGATTCTGATTCATGTCAACTTTTGAACCGGTGTCCATCTCGCACCGGATCAAACGATGTCCTGACATTGACCAATTCGCGACGACTGTCTACTGTTTGACACTCTTGTCACCACTTGCAGTTTATAAAGTCGTGAATCAGTCTACAGTCCTTTGCAAAAAAGCTGTTTGCTTGCAAATAGTCTTTCCGTTGCTTGCTGCATCACTGCTGCATGCTGATCCCAAATTTGTTCTCCCCCAGTTTCCGTCCATGGGTGAAAATCAAAATGCGCGAAGTTTTGATATAAGCACACAACTGTTCACCCTTGGCCAGAGGCTTAATGGTGCTGAAAATGGTGGGGACTTAAACGACAGAGCGAAACAGTATGTCATCGATAAAACCACCGATCATGTCGAGGCCTATGCTCAGGATGTGCTCTCCAGTTATGGTACGGCACGGGTTAAAATCAATACGGATTCTGATTTCGATCGGGTATCCGGAGAGGTGGATCTGCTCGTACCTTTTGCCAGAAAAGACAACCATGACCAGACATCCCTGTGGTTTATCCAGCCAGGTGCCGTGATCAACGCTAACAAGAGTTACGGTGGTCATAACTTTACCCACATCGGCACAGGTTTTCGAATAAGTGATAACACCCGCCTCTATGGCTTGAATGCTTTCTATGACTACGACACGGATCGTAAACATCGGCGCATCAGTATCGGCGTAGAGTATGGGTTGAACGCTATCGCAGTGTCAGGTAACTACTACGTGCCTTTGAGTTCGTGGAAAAAAAAACATAGCAGAGCTGCACAACCGTTCACCTGCTTTGATGACCGCCCCGTCAAGGGTGTGGATCTGCATGTGTCAGGTCACCACCCACAATATCCGTGGATTTCCGTAGATATTGGCTGCCAAAAGTTTTTTGGTAAAAAGACTGAAGTCAGCAATGGTAAGGATCCGGTTTCCGATCCTGTAAAATATGATGTCTCGCTCAACTACCAACCGATGCCACTCTTCACGGTCAGCGCAGGTTATACCCGTGAGGATGGAGGGTATGAGGGTCTCGAACTCAGCACAAAGTTAACCTACTACATCGGTGTGCCGTTCAGCAAACAGATAGACCCCTCGCTGGTCAAACTCTCCAGAGTCATGACAGGCCAACTCTTCCGGCTCGTGGAGCGTGATCATAATATCCGTCTGGAATACCGTGAAAGGAACCAGATATCATCTCTCCGTTTCCGCTCTGACCACTATGAAGTAAAGGAAGGTAGTGATACCCAGATAAGCGAGTGGCTTCGCTTCAGTGGCGATCCCGGGATGATCTCTCACATAAGCTACACGGGCACTGCTGCCAATTTCGTAGCCAATAGCCGGTTCGGGGCTCCGCGATACGTCCCTGATAGGGGTAATCAATATCTACTGTCTGCCACAGCGACACTGAAAACCGGACAGACCATCAGCACACCGGAGCCCACCAAGGTCACAGTGTTTGGCCGGGAAATCACCATTGATCTACACACCCGATCCGTTATCGACGACAACGATAAGATTGTTGCGGGGCGATGTGGTGGCGTCAAAATAACCGGAATAGTCTCCAGCAAAACCGGTATCGCACTGCCCGGAGTGGAACTTGTCTTTTTGGCGGATTCACCAAAGGCCCACTTTACTCCAGCCAGGGTCACATCAGATAAAAATGGTCACTTTCAGACCATTCTTAGAAGCGAGACCAGTGGTAAAGTCAGTTTCACTATTAATGGCCACAAGGCAGCAGGCCGTGCGTATGACGTGACCTTTGTGGATGGACATCTACTTGAATGTCAACAACCACAGTTTGTGGATAAATCAACACCTGTGGACGAGCCAGCAACACCTGTGGACGAGCCAGCAACACCTGTGGA